>SXGQ01651945.1_pt1 | contig 33488 bp, 28 predicted proteins | sample 3178371 | NCBI WGS metagenome assembly SXGQ01 (sample SAMN11356859, study PRJNA531348) | freshwater metagenome | isolation source: freshwater sample F1-20 | place: China: Fuxian Lake, Yuxi | collected 2017-12-25 | reverse complement strand
CTTTAAGGAGTATCGCAAACAAAACCGTGACGACATTCTGGTAGCACATCAAGTTCCACTCTCTAAATTAGGTGGTGGCGATTCTGGATCTATAGCAGCAGCACTTGCACAGGATCGCACCTTCAAAGAGCAGGTTGCAAGACCTGCCCAAAGACAGTTAGAAAAAATGATTAACAAGATGATTCGTGAAAAAACAGATATTGTTGAGTTTGTATTTAACGAACTAACCCTTACTGATGAAATTGCACAATCTCAAATACTGGAGCGATATGTCAAGAATCAAATCATGACCCCAAATGAGGCACGAGTTGTTCTTGATATGCCACAGAGAGATGGTGGAGATGAGGTCTTAAACCTTAAGCCAGAGGCTGCAGCAGAGGCAACTACGACAAGAGCCAGGGATTCAGAAAGAACAAACAATAACTCTGACAGTTCATCTACCGTTGCTGGACGAAATCCAAAGGGCGAAGGAAGAAAAACTCCATAATGTCCAATTTGTCCAGAATGTGATACTTATATAAAATGGAGGGTATAATATAGTGGTGAGTAATGTATCCAAAGCCCATTGGAATTCGGATGGGGAAAATCTTCGTCTATCAATGCCTTTTAGTAAGGTCGATAAAGAAAGGCGTGTTGTCTCTGGTTTTGCATCACTAGATAACCTAGACAAGCAGATGGATATCGTAACAGCAGAAGCATCCATGAATGCTTTTGCTAAATTCAGAGGAAACATTCGTGAAATGCACCAGCCACTGGCAGTTGGTAAAATGGTAAACTTTAAAGAAGACAAGTATTTTGATCCAGACTCAAAAAAATTCTATAGAGGAGTTTTTGTTTCAGCCTATGTTTCAAAAGGCGCACAAGATACTTGGGAGAAAGTATTAGACGGAACTCTGACTGGATTTTCAATCGGCGGAAAAATGAACAAGTGGGATGACGGATTTGACGAAAAGTCAGATTCACAAATTAGAATTATTAAAGACTACGACCTAATAGAGTTAAGCCTTGTAGATTCACCAGCAAACCAATTTGCCAATATAGTATCGGTTGAGAAGGTTGATGGCGTGGATATTATAAAGGGAGACTTAACGGTTTTAGAAAATGTTTTTTACGACAAAGTAAACGGGATAGTAATATCATCTGAAAATGAATCAGAAGTAAGCCCAGTCAGTGGAGAACAAATGGAAAATATAGGATTCGTTGAGAAAACGGATGATGAAAAAACAACAATGATAAAATTCTTAGTTGATAGTGCTAAAGGCATTAATACTTCTAAGATTAACAAGGAGGTACAACCTATGACAAAATCAAAGACACAAGTTGAAAAGACAGATGTAATTGAAGATGTTGTGGTCGCTCCAGAGGCAGATGCATCAGTTGCAGAAGTTACTGAACAAATTGCTAAAGCGGAAGAGGTTGAGGCAACAGAAGTTGTCAAGACTGATGAAGTTGTAGCAGAAGAAATTGCTAAAGCAGAAGATGCTGAAGCAGTCGAAGCAGTAACAGAAACAGTTGTAGAAGTATCTAAGTCAGAAGAGGTAGTTGCAGAAGCAGTTACCGAAGTGAATAATACTCACGAATCAGCCTTTAGCGATCTAGTGTCACTAGTAAAGTCTTTGCAGGCAGAAGTAGAAATGCTCAAGTCTACAAAGGTTGACCTTGACACAGTTAAGGATTCATTTGCAGCAGTTGCAAAAGATATTGCAGCAGTATCAAGTGAATTTAATGAATTTGGAAAACGAGTAGACGCTGTGGAAGCAGACACCGCATTCCGAAAGTCTGGAGATATCGGCGATATCTTTCAGAATCAACCTGAAACGGTTGAAAAATCCCTATGGGGCGGTAGTTTCCTCAAAACAGCCGATCTATTCAAATGAACAAATCACTAGGAGGTGACAATATGTCAGAAGAAATAATCAAAAACCAGCCAGGCGCAGGTTCAGACCTAGGAGGAACAACTCCAGGACTTTATCAGGGCCAAGGTGCTTTCGCATCAGGTGGAATTGGTGGAGTAACAACCCCAGGAGCAAACACTCTAGGAAATATTCCAACAGCAACACTTGGATCAACAAGCGGAGCAAATGCTGTTAACCCTAGTGGTTCAGCCGCTTCTGGAATTTTGCGCCCCGAGCAGGCACGTCGTTTTATCGACTATGTTTGGGACGCTACAGTGTTAGCAAAGGATGGCCGTCGTGTAACAATGAAGGCTAATTCAATGGAACTTGAGAAGGTAAACGTAGGTGAGCGTGTAATTCGAGCAGCAGCACAAGGTCTCGGTAACTACACAAACACAGGCGCAACATTCTCTAAGGTCGAACTTACTACCAAGAAGATTCGTCTTGATTGGGAAGTAACAGCAGAATCGTTGGAAGATGGTGTAGAAGGTGACGCTCTAGAAGATCACTTAGTACGCTTGATGACCAACGCATTCGCAAATGATATCGAAGATCTCGCTATCAACGGTGATTCAACAAGCGCAGACGCATTCTTGTCAATCATGTCAGGCTTTGTTAAGAAGACCAAAAGTGGTGGAGCACATGAGTCAGTAGTGACCGTAGCAGATAATGCTTGGACACCTGATGTAATGCAGGGCATCATCAATGCAATGCCACGTAAGTATCGTGCACTTAAGAACAATCTTAAGTTCTACGCAGGTACAGACGTATTTGGTGGAATCGTTAAGAATAACGGTACACTTGCTGATGCAGTTGCTGAAGCGTTTGCTGGACAAATTCCAGGAAGCACTCAAGCAAACCGTCAGTCATACCTTGATGGTATCGGACAGACATTCGGTGGAGCACGTACAACTCGTGTTCTCGGAATCGAAGTTCAGGAAGTTCCTTACTACCCAGCAGGTTATGTCGACTTGACATTCCCAGCAAACCGTGTATGGGGATTCCAAAGAGACATCACTGTAAACCGTGAATACGTAGCAAAGAAGGACACGATTGAATACACAGTATTCGTTCGCTTCGGACTCCAGTTGGAAGAAGAAGACGCCATTGCATACGCAGATGCTGCAGCAGACGCATAGTCTGTAACCAGTAACCTTTAATGGGGGGCGGGAGTTCACTCTCCTGTCCCCCTTAATACTTTAGTGATATAATACAAACAAGGAGGATTCAATGGAAAACAATAACTATAACCAACCATTTTCAACAGAAAATGTAGAAGAGCCAGTTGTAGTAGAAACACCAGCAGAACCTGTAGCAGAACCTGTAGCAGAACCTGTAGCAGAGCCTGTAGCAGAACCTGTAGCAGAACCTGTAGCAGAGCCTGTACAGGCCCTAGGCTTTACAGAGACTGGCGCAATCGGATCAATGGCAGCAGATGGTCCAGCAAAAACTACTAAGCCAGAGTATCAATCTACAGACAAAGTTGCTCTTTACTCAACAAGAAATGTGCGTTGGGAAGAAGCAGGTGGCGCTATCTACAAAGGCGTCAACATTGTAACAAAAAATCAAGCAGACAAGTGGCTAACTCGCTCACATGTTCGCACCGCAACACCCGAAGAAGTTCAAAAGGTTTTAGGGTAGTTCAATATGGAGATATTGAGAGTTCCGCCATACGCAGACATACCAATTACTTTTACAATCCCTTCATCTGTAGTAGATGAAGATGTAACAGTACTTGTTACTGATATGGCGGATCTTTCGATTTCTACATTAGAGTTTGACGAACTTTCGACGGGAGACATAATAACAATAAGCCTTCCTGGACAATATGACTCTGATTATAGAGTAGAAATTATAATATCAGAAGAGACTGTATCTGATAACACATATGAGGTTGTTAGACCATATGTTAATCCTGATTCAATGGGAAGCACAGCATCAGAAGTTTCTGCTTATGCAGACAGCGAAGAGTTGGCAAGAGCAATCATTGACTCAATTGTTGGAGAAGGATTCTATTATAGAAAAAAGGTTTTAAATTTTACAGGAACTGGATCAGACTACCTGCCTATCTGGGATGATGTAAAAAAGGTTTTAAGTGTATACGAAAATAACAAATTGGTAACAGATAGAGAATACGAAGTAACATCTGACAAGACAGCAATTGTAGAAAAGTCAACAGACAACATTAATCGTGCAGAGTCTGCCCCACTAGTTTTACCAGCAGGATCTTCAGATTCTCTTGATCCACAGTTTGTTTATAGAGGATTTGGAAAAACCTGGGACTATAGAATAACAGTTGAGTATGGACACACATCTGTTCCATCAGATATTGTCAAAGCAACCAAGGCGCTTGTTCACGATATAGATTGTGGAAAGTTGGATTATTACAAAAGATTTATTTCTTCATACAACACAGATCAATACAGAATTCAATTTGACAAAGGTTTATTCGAAGGAACAGGAAACATACTTGTAGACAAGATACTTTCGAAGTATACTAAGTCTATTACAAAACTTGGGGTGTTGTAATGGCAATATGCGAAACTCCAGACTTTATGTTTCCAATGCAAGCATCTCTGTATCATCCAATTGTTGAGCAGGGTGATTTTGGAGCAATTAAAAAACAATGGGTTTTAGATAGAACCTTTGCTTGTACTTTTTCATCAGGTGGCTCAGCGTTTAAAGAAGAACTAAAGCCAAATGTAAACATTACGCAAAACTCTTTGCTTGTTGGAAGAACCAAGTCTGACATTAGAATTTCTTCTAGAGAAAGCAAAAACTCTTTGACCAATATCCTTGTCTCAGATATTAAAGACCAAGAGGGTAATCTTATTTACATAGAAACCTCTGGCGTTAGATCTGGAAAAGGAACTCTTTTTGAGATAGCAACTTACGAACCTTTTGTAGGACCATTCGGAGTTGTAGAGTCTTATAAGTTGGTTATTAGAAGATCAGAAAACCAGTCAGGTGATTTATGAAACCAGTATACAATGCTAAAAAGTTTAAAAAAGAAATGAACAACATCATGAACTATTCCTTTGGATTTTTAGACGGTGTTCAAAAAGGAAAGACTCCATTCTTGAAATCTTTGGGAGTCAATACAGTTGAAATAATGAAGCAATTTGTAGACTCAAATGCCAGGGTAAATCCAGAAATGCTTCATCACATATATGAGTGGAATCAAACAGGAAGTCCTAATGCAAGACTATACGACATATCGTTTACCACTAGCAATCTTGGATTATCTTTTAAGTCATCTTTCCGTCAATCAACATCAATTAAAGATGGATCTAAGGTTCCATTTTATGACAAAGCAAGAATTATTGAAGACGGTATTGCCGTAACAATTAAACCAAGAAACTCAGAAGTTTTAAGTTTTGAAGAAAACGGAGAAACAATATTTACAAAAAATCCAATCAGAGTTGATAATCCTGGAGGAACAGAGGCACAGGGTGGGTTTGAAAAAGTTATGGATATATTCTTTAATAAATATTTTTCACAATCATTTTTAAGAACTAGCGGAGTTGCACAATATCTTGAGAATCCAGAAGTATATAAAAAGAACTTAAGAGCAGGACAAAAAAGAGGCAAAAGCAAAGGTGTTTCTGTTGGCTATGTTTGGATTGCTAATGCAGGGGTAGGTGCATAATGTCTGCAGTAATACATCATCCACCAACAATTATCAATAAGTATCTTGCAGAACACATAGATCCTGCGTTTAATAGTGCAGGAACAACATATTTTTTCCCAACGCTTCCAACACAGATAGATGCTTTAACTGAAACATTCCCAGACAGCAATGGAGTTTTTGCGGTCTATGATCGTATGTTCAAGATGAGAAGAGTGCCATTTCCATACATTAAGTGTGAGCAACTACTATACTATTTTTATGCTATAGGAGATGACGCAACCACTAAGATGGTTATAACTCAGCAGCAGGTAAGCGACTTGCTTGATAACGGAGACGACTCAGCAAAAGACCTAAATGAATGGGCAGCAGAAAATTCTGCACTTTGGTCAAACGAGTCTAAACCATGTTTCTTTCATAACTTTAAGATCTATCAACTAGAAGAAACCAGAGATATCGTAGACTTTGGCACAGCCCGTACTTATGCGGGGAATAAGATCATCATCGACTACGACTGGCATCCAGTAAACCCATAATAAAAAGGTAGTATAATTAGGGTGAGGAAACAAGCCCTTTTTTAATAAAATGAAAGAGGTGAAATATATGGCATACAGCCGTGGTTCAAGTAGTAACATTATCGTAGGTGCAGCAGCACTATTTACGCATAATGCAGGTCCAATCGGATACGAGGCAGGAACTGGCAAGATTACTGATGCTCAAGCATCAACAGATCTTCCAGCAATGACCGCATCTTCAACATCCTATAAAGATACATTGTCAACATCAACAAATGATGACAATTATACTAACATAGGTTATACCAGCAATGGTTTAGAACTAGCGTTCGAACCTGATTTTGGTGAGGTCGCAGTAGATCAACTTCTCGACGTTGCTCGTTTATTCAAGCAAGGTATGACAGTTAATCTAAATACATCTTTCGCAGAGGCAACACTAGAGAATCTTCTAGTAGCAATTGCAGCAGATGCAGGCGATTTAACAGCAGCAGCAGGTCTTGAGACATTAAAGATGTCTGCAGGAGATATTGGTGACGTTCCACTGGAGCGTGGACTAGTAGCAGTAGGACCAGGATCTGGTTCATCTGCGGATCCAAAGGAAAGAATTTATGTTGCATACCGTGCACTTTCAATCGAGAGCGTAACAGTATCAGCAAAGCGTGATGAGGCTTCAATGTTTGAAGTTTCATTCAGACTTCTTCCAAACGATAACGCATCATACGGTAAAATCGTAGATCGTTCACTCGCATAATACAACTTAATAGGACTAGCCCAGACCCTTGAAAGTCTGGGCTTTTCCATTTCTATTTGGTATACTTATATAATGGCAACCAGCATATATAAAAAAAGAAAATTTTATTTTGTAGACAGGACAGAGATAGTCGCTGGCCCTCTTAAAATAAAATATCTTAGAGACTTCTTAGAGAAGTTTGAGTTAATCAAGCAGGCACAAACAGACAACGAATCAATATCTATTTTAGTTGATTGTGCACTGATAGCGATGCAACAGTATGTCCCACACATTAAAACAGTAGAGGAACTTGAAGACAACCTAGACCTTCCTACAATTTATGAGGTTTTGGATATTGCAGCGGGAATTAAAATTAATGCAAAATCAGAAGAGACAGTAAAGTCTCAAGCAGTAGATAGTGGATCTACTTGGGAAACATTAGACTTAGCAAAATTAGAGTCAGAGGTTTTTGTCCTTGGCATATGGAAAGACTATGAAGAACTAGAAGAGTCTCTATCCATGCCAGAACTAACTGCAACACTTGAAATAAAAAGAGAATTAGAATACAATGATAAAAAGTTTTTTGCTGCGATGAAAGGTATTGACTTAGACAAAAAATCAGGTAAGGGTAACGAATGGGAAGACATGAAAGCCAGGGTATTTAGTAAAGGTAAAGCAACAGATGGAAACGATATACTTGCTTTACAAGGTAAAAATGCAGAGAGGGCTGGTTTTGGAATCGGAATGGGTCTTACCTATGAGGTTATAGAATAGCCTAAAAATAAGCCTCTGCTATGGTATAATTGACTAAACCTTATAAGGAGGATTAATGTCTACAAAAGTTGAAGACAAAGAAGCACTACATCTTATCGATGGAACAAAGTTTGAGGTACGACCACTAAAAATCTCATTACTAAAACCATTTATGAAGAAGTTCAATGAGTTACAAGAAGTGGCAGAAGATAACGAAAAATCAATGAATGTTCTGTTAGATTGCGTACAGATTGCATTCAAACAGTATTTGCCTGCAGTAGCAGACAATAGAGAGGCGATTGAGGAAAATCTAGATCTTCCTACAGTCTATAAGATTATTGATGCAGCGTCAGGTATGAAACTTGCCGATGCAACAGGTCTTTTAAACTCAATTAAATAAAGAAGAAGGTGTTAATGAGTGGCTGATGTAAACTCCAATATTGGTATTAATTTTGATACCAGAGCAGCACTCGCATCTCTTCGCAAACTCCAGGCTGGCTTAAGCACTTTCAATCAATCCCTAACTCAGGGAAATGTTGCAGCAATGAATGCCCAAAAGGGCCTCAACGAAAGACTCATGCAGTCTATCAATGCAACTGGAAAGTTTGTTGCAAGTCAAAAAGAAATAGCAACAAGCACGGCGTCTTTTACATCTGCCCTTGAAAAAAATCAACTGTCAATGCGACAGTACTTTAGATATACCGCAGCAGCAGCCACAGCAAACACCAAAGTTTTTTCAAAGATGTTTTCTTCTGAAAGAGAGATCATCAATCGTGCAAGAAAAGACAGAGTAAAACTTCTTCAATCTCAGTATGTCCAGTTAGGAAATGCTAACGGAGATCTTGTCAAAGTTTTGCAGGTAGTTCCAAAACACCTACAAATGACCAATGGCAAATATACAGACTATGCCACAAGAGTACAGATGGCTGCACAAAGGCAGCAGTTCTTAAACCAATTATTAAAACAAGGTTCTACAAACCTTCTAAACTTTGGTAAGAATACTCAGTGGGCAGGTCGTCAGTTAATGGTTGGTTTAACTATTCCTCTTTCTATTCTTGGCTCAGCAGCAGCAAAAACATTTATGGAAATGGAAGCAGCAGTACTTAAGTTTACAAGGGTTTATGGAGATATTACAACTGGTGGAGATGCAACTAACAAAGCAGTTGCAGACATTCAAAGACTGGGTAAAGAGTTTACAAAATATGGTATTGCAGTAAAAGATACAATGGAAATGGCTGCAACAGCAGCAGCAATGGGTATGCAAGGCAATGCTTTAGAAGCACAAGTTATTCAAGCAACACGACTCTCTGTTCTTGGACAAGTAGAACAACAGCAAGCACTTGAAACAACAATTTCTTTACAAAATGCTTTTGGAATATCATCAGAACAACTTGCACAAAAAATTAACTTCCTCAACGCAGTAGAAAACCAAACTGTTCTATCTATTGAAGATTTAACCATTGCCGTTCCAAAGGCTGGACCAGTTGTAAAGCAACTTGGTGGCTCTGTAGAAGATCTTGCATTCTTTATGACCGCAATGAAGGAAGGTGGAATTAACGCATCAGAAGGTGCCAACGCACTTAAGTCTGGACTTGCATCCATTATTAACCCAGCAAAAAAGACTAGCGAATTTCTTGCACAGATGGGTATTAATATAAAGGGCATTGTTGATAACAACGCTGGAAATTTAAAGGGAACTGTAGTAGGGCTTGCTAGAGCACTAGACACACTAGATCCACTTAATCGTGCAAGAGCAATTGAGCAAATGTTTGGTAAATTCCAGTTTGCACGTTTGTCTACGCTGTTCCAAAACGTTACAAAAGACTCTTCTCAGGCAGCCAGAGCACTGGGCCTTGCAGGGGCATCAGTAGAAGAACTTGCAATCTTATCTGAACGAGAATTAAAAAGAGTTGAAGATTCAACAGGGGCTAAATTCAAAAAAGCCATGGAAAACTTAAAGAATGAATTAGTTCCAGTAGGTAAAGCATTCTTACAAGCAATAACCCCAATAGTCGGATTTGTTGGAAAACTGCTAGAGAAGTTTAATAATTTAAGCGACGGTACTAAAAAAGTAGTAACAATTATCATAGGAGTCCTTGGTGCTATTGCCCCAGTTGCTCTTATGACATTTGGTATCCTTGCTAACGGACTTGCAAATATAATCAAGTTCTTTGCAATGCTACGTGGAGGAATTGCTAAACTTAACGGACAAAACAATATTCTTGGTGGAGGGTTTGATTATTTAACTAATCAGCAAACAGAATTACTTGCAGAAACAAATGCTCTTCATACTTCTCATCAACAGTTAATCTCTACATTTAATGTTGAAAAGTCCGCAGTCGATGCTTTAGCGTTGGCATATGGAAATGCAGGAAGTCAGGCTAGGGCTCTTGCAGCATCATCTCCAGGATTATTTAATTCAGTTCCTGGACCAGCAGGAGCAGTTGCAGGAATACCACCAACTAAGTTTGCAGATGGCGGAGTTGTTCCAGGTACTGGCAATGGAGACACAGTACCAGCATTATTGACTCCTGGAGAAGTTGTTATTACTAAGCAAACTGCAAAAGAAAATCCAGAACTAGTTGCAGCACTACAAAATGGTTCTGTGATGAAGTATGGTACTGGTACTGGAAAGTCACAGACTAAGGGACATGCATCAAAAGGAATAGGGTTTGATGTTGGTGGTCGTCAACTTAGGTTAGGAATAAAGCCAGAATCTGAAACAAATGTTCAGAACGTACAAGCACTTGTTAACGCCATGGAAAAGGGCATAGGAGGAGTTACTAATGGAACAGCAATTGTTGAGGAAGTGTTTGCAAGATTTGCAGGAGAGACAAGAATAACACTTACAGACTTTATTCAAGAGTTAAGAATTGCAACAGAAGGACTTACTGGGATTGCATTATCATCTAAACAAATTAATGAGGCAGCAGGAGTTGAAGGTGCTAATGGTAAAATTGCAGGTCACTCTGCTAATGAGGCTGGAGTAAGCGGTTCAGTTGAAGACGATATGGTAGCAGCAGGCCTAAAAGAAGAACATGAAAGAATGCAAAGAATTGCAGATACGGCTATGGCTAAACGTGAAGCAGACTTTCCAGATATGCCAAAAGTTCAAAGTCATGGTAAGGGTAAAAACAGACATGCCCAATTAGATAGAGGGCACATCGGAGAAGTTGGTTCAACAGTAAAAAGCATTGAAGAAGGATGGCAAAAAGATATTTGGGATGAGACCCCACGTGGTGAAAATGAAGTCTCAAATACCATCAGAACCAGCGAAAAACTAAGAGAAGTTTATTTAGAAAAGTTAAATGCTTTGCCAGATGAAATGGTAACACCAGAAGAGATTCAAACCATAACTGCAAAGATTGAAACAAATGGTGCTTTAAATGAAAGACAACTTCAGATACAGAAGTCAGTTTTAGAGGAAATGATATCAGATCCATTATTTATGGAGTCAGGTGTAAAAACTGCTAAAGAAAGAAAACAAGCCTCTCCAGAAAGACTTGCTCAACAAAAAGAGTATATTAAAGACGGAGGAGCAGTAGCCACCCCAGCATTTCATAAGTCAGCACTAGATGCTATATATCTTGCAAGAGAACGTGAAGCAGAACCTATGACTCCAGAAATGCTGGCACGTTTAGACACAAGAACTGTTGAACAAAGAATGGCTTTGGCTCAACCTGCTATTACTGAAAGACTTGGCAAAAGAAATGAACCAGGAGTAGACCCAAGCGAAGGTTTTGTTGCACTATCAGATGCTGAAAGAGAAGCAAGATTAGAAAAAATTAGAATAGCAAAAGATGTAGATGCAGACTTAACTGATGCAGAACAAAAAGCAGAAACAGCATCACCATCAAGAAGAACAAAGCGCCTTGGAAAAGATATTGCGGATGGTCTTGCACAAGGATTAGAAGAAGGACAACCTGACGTAAAAGCACAATCTTCAAGACTTACTGATGCAGCAATACCTTCAGCAGCAGAAACACAATCAAAAGTTTCAAAGATGGATCTTGGAAATAAAGCATTCTATGATGACATTAATACTCCAGAGATGCGTGATGAAAGACAAGTTCTTAAATCTCTTGACAGACAAAGACGTAAGCGTGGCTCTAAGGGTTCTGTAGAACTTCCAGCAGAAAAAACAGCAACAAAAACTAGAGTTAGTTTAGCAAAGAAAACACAGGTACAAAGTAAGGAAATTGCTAAGGAAACAGAGAACCTAGCAAACTCAACTGTTCTTGTTGCAGAAGAAACAGATGAATTTGCCAATGTAACTCAGGCTGCAGTAGAGGCTCAAACAACAAATACATCCAACCTTATTACAACTAACCAACTGACCAATGCAGCAAATAACAATCTTGGCGAGATGCTTCCAGCAATCGACAAAGCAGGCGCTGCACAACAAGACATTGCAGAATCTTCAGCAAGTATTGCAAAAACAAATGATGCACTAGATGCAGAGAAAAAAGAGCAGTTGGCAAGACTAAAAGCATATAATGCACAAGAGGCAGCAAGACAAGCAGCAGAAGGTGGAATTATTCCTCCAGGAAGTCAATCAGCGGATGCTCTAGGTAAAAACAGAATGGGCTCTATTGAAGCATACGAAGAAGCATCTACCTACACAAGAGATAAAAAGGGACAGATTTTGTTTGATCCAGAATTAGACGCAAATGGAAAAAAGCAGCCAACAACCCTTTCAGAAAAACAAATTGCTCAGAAAAAGCGAGGCATGAGAAGAGAAAAAGTTGGACGAGTATCTGGCAAGATTTCAGGAGCAGCGGGAACAGCAGCGATGGTTGCGGGTATGGCAGGAGCACCACCACAAGTGGTTGCTGGTTTAGGAGCAGTAGCAACAGTCGCACAATTTGCTCCTATGCTTGCAGGCCTCACAGGACCGCAGGGTATTGTAGTAGCACTAGCAGCCGTAGCAGCAGGAGCATACTTATTTAACAAGCACCTTAATAATATGGCAGCAAAAGCAGCACAGTTTGCAAAAGACCTTTCAGCAACAAGAAGTGGACTTCAGGCAATAGGTGAAATAAGTGGCAAGGTTGGCGCATCTGAATTAATGGATAAGCGCAGGCAAAAAAGTCAATATGGCAAGTATGATGAGGCAGTACAGGTTAATGATGTATTTGGAAAGCAGTTCCTAGGGTCAGATCCTGGTAAAAAAGAAAAGGCACTGTTCCAGCAAAATGTTAAAGATTTTGGTAAAGACAAGGCTGTATCAGATCTATCGTTAAAACTTGCAACTGCTGTTGCCGACGGAGTGTTGGATAGCAATGCAGCAAACAGTATTGCAGCAGCCCTGGCTATAGACCTTAACGATGCAAAGATTGAAATGCAAATAATTGGTCAAATGAATTCATTGATTGGTCCAGATGGAGAAGATCTTAAAAAGGACCCAATGAAAGCCAGAATTGCAATAATGGGAAAGGCACAGCAGAGATCAACAAACCTTGAAAGTGAAATTGCATCAAAGTCAGGATTTGGAGAAAGTTCAAGAAAAGAAGTTGCAGCACTTGCAGCATTAAATATAAACAATCTAGAATTAGCAACAATGATGGCCGATCAAGTTCAAATTGAATATGAAACTCAAAAGAAAAAACTTGAAGCAGAGTTAGCAGCAACGACAAACGCACAAAAGAAATTAGATATTGAAAGACAAATCTCTGCGCTAACTGCTCAAAATGTAAAAGATAGTCAGTTTATGAATGACAGCATTGTTGCACAAATAAATAAAAACCAGTTAAGTTTTGATAAAGTTTATAGTGGATCTTCTCTTGGTAAACAAGCAATGCGTGAAGACGCATACTTTGATGCATCAAGATCACAAGTTGAGTCAACATATAAAGGAACAGACCAAGAAGATGCAGCCAAAAAGTTTTTAAATAAAACAGAGGCATTAGTAAACGATACAACTGTTGGAAAATATAACTCAAATACAGGCCAATACGTAAAGACTGGACTTGAAGGACAGCAAGGAGCCCAAAGATTCCAGGCAAAGATGGAGATGCTTGTAGGAAGCAAGGTTCTAAGCCCAGGAGAAGCAACAAGTTATATGGATCTCTTTAGTGGCAAGTTAAACGAAATGGACTTCTTGTTAAACGCAGGAATTAAGACAAAGGGCTCTGCAAAAACAAAAGAACTCTTTGGAATGTTTGCAGGGTTTCAAGGTAAAAAAGGAAAACAAGTAGCCCAATCAATTATTACAGAAATGATTATGAGAAAGAAGGACCCAGCAGAGTTTGACTCAGTAATGGAAACAATTAAGAGCATGCAGTCCCTAGATGGAAACACAATTGATTTTGAAATTATGGTTAAAACTGTTGGACTTCAAGGAATTGAACAAATTAAAAAAGAGCAAGAAGATCTTGAAAAGGCTAAGGATGCTGCTAAGAAGGCTGGCAAAGATACTTTAGTTTCAGCCGATGGTAAAACCGTTGACGCAACTGCCGATGTTTCTGGCAACATGAAGGCTGCTATTGATGCCCTAGAAGGCAATAAAGAAAGAATGGAACAATTTAAAAAAGGAAGCCTTGAGGAACAAACAGAGTACCTTCAAAAACTTTCAACACAAATGATGTATGAAGCCACAGTAAATGATAAAACACGTGAGGCAGACTTGCAGTTCCTTGCTGCACAGCAGGCTATGAATGAGGCATATCAAAAAAATATTGCAATTGGATCTGATGCCTATGTAGAAATTTTAGCAAAAAATGTTGCAGCGTTAAAACTTCTTTCAGATAGTGACTTTGCAGTTGAAAAACTTGAAATGGTAGGAAAGGGTGGGATTACCTCTCTTGGAGCAAAGGTGCCTCCAGTCGAAGGCGGAGGTGGCAAGAAACCTCTATCCTTCCTTGATGACCTTGCAATGAGAATTAAGAATGTTCGTGATGGAGCATTCGATGCAACCAAACCACTACAGTCTATGCTTGCTGCATTTAGTAATCCAAAAATAAAGAAGGATATGGATAAGGCATTTAAGGCTTTTGATGGACTTCAGCAAAGAATGATTGATATGAAAGTTCCAAAAGAATTTAGAGATATGATTATGGGCATGTCTGCTGAAGACTTTAATGACATAGCAAAACTTACAGGCAAGAAGGCTATATTTAAATTTAAAAAGGGTAAACCAAAAACAAAGGCAAATATTGAGGGACTCACCGACACGGGCAAGAAGACAATGAAAACCTACAACGAGGCTATCGTTGGAGAGGCTAACGTTGTTAACAGAGAAGCAGTAGAGCAAGTTGCAAATCAAGAAGAAGCCTTTAGAATTTTAATTTCAGAAGGAGCAACTGCAACAGAGGCACTTGAGCATGTTCAGGATGCAGCCACTGCAGCAGCGATTGCAGCAGGGGCACTTGGCAAAAAGGGAAGCAAAGAAAGAAAGCAGTATATTGCAGATCTTAAGAAGGCAGCGGATGAAACAGAAAGATTTGCTCTTCGTCAAAAAATGATTCAGGCCAACGAAGAGTTTAAACTTCTTGAGCAGATGCCTAAACTTGGAACAGCAATGAAGATGGCAGGATTTTCTGCAGATCAAATGCAAGAGGTATTAAATGACCCAGCACTTGCAAAACATTTAATTGAAGATTTAAAAGATGGAAAGGTTGACTCTAAAGAAATAGCAGACTACCTAAACTCTATTGAGGCTAGAAAAATTATCGATATTCAAGTAAACTATAATTCTGGAAAGTACTCTGATGCTGCTCAGCCTGGTATGGATCTTGTAGACGAGATGTTCTCTGTTCAAGAAGAAATGCTAAGAACAGGCGCAGACCCAAGAACATCAGGTATGGTTCAGCAAATGAATGCTAATAATAAGCAAATTCAAGATGCAGAAATAGCAGCAAAAGGTTTTAGACGTCAAATTGAATTAATCAATCGTGAGATTAGAGACATAGAGCAAGATATTGAAAAGAACTATACAAGACCTATAGAAAAAATGCAAGAAGAGATTAACGATAAACAAAGAATTTTGGAGATGGATCCTGAGTTTGGTGATCGTGCCATGGAGGAAATTAACAAACAAAATGCTAAAATGTCTAATGACTCTGCAATCATGGCTAATCAAGCAGAGCAAATTAATAAAGAATATGACAAGCAAGCAGAGGCTCTTGCTAAGGTTGCAGAGGTTAATGAAGAAATTCTTAATCAACAAAAGAGTCAACTTGATATTGCAGGTGCTTTAACTAGCGGAGATATTTCAGCAGCAGCAAAGGCAGCACAAGATGCTCGTGCACAATCAGCACAGAGGTTTGGCACAGCAACCGCAGATGCTTTGCAACAGTCTAGAGAAAATGAAATTAAAGGTCTTAGAGGAGCAGAGACTGGTTTGTCTCAAGAAGAAATTGATCAAAAGCAGTTTGAGAATGCTCAAGCACTTTATGCAATGGAAACTGATATACGAAGAGTTACAATTCTTCAAGAAATTAGGGATTTAGAAGATGACATTTATAATCTAGAAGAAGGACGTGAAGCAAAACTTCTAGAGATTCAGGCAAAAGAAGATGCTATTTTTGCAATACAAAAAAATCAACTTGAACCGTTAGAAGATAAAATTGCAGATTTGACATTTGCTAACGAACTAATACAAGCACAAATAGATAAACTTGTTTCAGAACTAACAGTTCTAGATAAAACTAAGTTAGAGTGGGATGCTATAAAAGCAAAAATTGCAGCAAACTCTCTTGCAGGAAAAGATTTTGATGCTGTACTAGGAGCGTTGCTTGCATCAACCGCTGCGATTGACGCAAAGTGGGCAAGCATACTTGCTAAGTTAAAAGAATATAACTCAACACCAGTTGCTGTTAAAAATGCACAAGCAACAGTTGTAGCAAACGCTGCAGCAGCAGCAGCAAGTGTAGCAGCAGATAAAAAAGCAACTGACGCAATAATCGGAGCAAGTGCAGATGCAGCAGCAGCATCAAAGGCAGCAGCAGATGCATACGCAGCAGCCATGGCAAAGGGTGACACAGATGCAGCAGCCATTGCTGCAGCAGGAGTTAATCCAAGTGCTATTGCAGCACAAGAGTCGGGAGCAATTGGGGCAGCATCAATAGCAGCCCAACTAAGACAAGCACAAATAGACAGAGTTCTTGAAAGTGCTAATAAGTATATGATTAGATTTAAGAGCAAAGGCGGAATGATAAATCCATTGTATAGGCCTATGGGCGGACTAATCCCATACTTCTTGGGTGGTGGATTTGCTAAAGGAACTGATACTGTTCCTGCAATGCTTACCCCTGGAGAATTTGTAATGAGCAAGTATGCTGTAGATACTCACGGAATTAATGCAATGAAGGCAATAAATAGTGGACAGTCAGTTGGCGGAGCAGTGTATAATAATACATATACATTAACTGTTAACGCCAGAACTAATGCAAATCCTAATGAGATTGCACAGGCAGTAATGTCAACAATTAAACAGGTTGATGATAGAAGAATTAGGGGAGTGTCGCTAAATGTCAGAGCATGAAGAAGAACTAGACCCTAGAGTTAGTTATATGCTGGGTCGTAAAAAATATCATAGACCAAGCGGTATGCTTTGGTCAGAAAACACTGGTACCCTACAGAACGGTATTTATGTTCCTAATGGCTATGAAATCGGGGCAGATCCAGAAGGAATAGAAGACCCATCTCTAGCAGATCAATTCTTATTAATTACTGATGACAACAGGCAGCCAATACAGTTTAAAAATGAAAGAATAGAAAAAAGAGAAAGAATGATTAATGGCCGAATGAGGTCTTATCACATTTCTGACAAACTTACTTTAAGCACAAGTTGGTCACTAATTCCTTCTAGATCTCACGACGATGTTCCAACTTTTGACACAATAAGCGGACTCTCTCCAAACAAATATTACACAACAGATGGTGGAGCAGGTGGTGCGGATATGCTTGAGTGGTATGACGCACACAAAGGTTCTTTCTGGGTATTTCTTGCATATGACAGAAAAGGAATCTTTAAGGGAACAGAAGCACCTTACGATCACCTTCAGCAGTATAATCAACTAATTGAAATGTTTATTACTGACTTTACTTACTCTGTCGAAAAACGAGGAACTAAATTTGACTATTGGAATGTCTCAGTAAACTTGGAAGAAGTATAATGTTTGAAGATAAAGACCTGCAAAACTTTTTAGAGACTGCTGATACTGTTAGAAATAAGTCAGCAATTGTTGCAGAATTAAATATGAATAGAACAAACAATATCAAGCATATTGGAAATTATAGGTATCGACCAACACAGGCATCTTCTATATATCGTTCTTTACCAACAAGTTTTGATATTAATGATGATGGAAATTTTTATACAGGAGCAACAGATGCTGATGTCTTAATAGATGGCACTTTTGAAAATGATAACACTCCAACTACATTCTTAACTAAAAAAGAAAAAACTCAAACTTTATATTCTTTGGAAAGTTGCTTTGAAAAATTTAGACCAAGGTCTGGAATAAACAAGGCAGTCTATTTTGAAAATGGAAAACTTCACTACCCCAATATGTTTATGGCAGATCGACCTAGATATTACATGCCAGAGAAAAAAGATAAATTTAAATACTGGACATCTTATAGAACTGAGTCTGGTCAAGAGTATGGAATTGCATCAAAAATAAATGGTACTCAAAATGCCATAGAAGATGCTTGTCCTTTTGTGGTGTATAAAGAGCAAGTCCCAGCAAATAGGGTTGTAGTAAAAATGCAAACTCACACGGGAAGTCAAGACCTTGGTCCATTCTCATCTTCAACGGGATCATTTGCTGATCCATTTCACGGAGAAATAAATCAAAAAGTTCCTAGCAGGTGGAAAATACAATTTTTAAAAGATGGAAATTGGCAAGACATTATTTCTTTTGATCCTTCAAAAAGAAGAAAAGATGGTTCTGCAATTATTAAAAGCGATGGCTATGTTGAAATTTCATATGGCTTTATTGTTCCAGATGAATGGATAGACACATTTGTTTTTGCAGAAGTGTACTCAAGCGACACACTACTTCCTGAGCAGTCTGTTATTGGTTATGCATATCTTATCAAAGAAAATGAAAACGATATTGGAGAATACTATATTTGGAATGGAACAGACTACACAATCATAACTCCAAAGTATGGTTGGTATGTGCAAGATGAAACTGTTGACAGACTAACCAATTTTCTTAAAGACGCAACATCTCCAGATAAATTTATAAATTCTCTAGACAACAAAATTAGATATAGAGAGTTTGAATATCTTTCTGGAATTAGAATTGTTGTAGATGCAATGACTGCAAAAGATTCAACATTTGATCTTATTGAGATATCTCCAAGGCTTACTATGAATCTTTCTGACAAGGTCTTAGATTATTCAATAAATAAAAGCGCATCTGACTTAGGACTGAGCGGTTTACCAGTAGGACAATTGGTTGCTTCAAACGGAAGTATTAATATTTTTGATTATGATCAAGCCTTTAATGAACAAAACCCGTTAAGCATTATATCAAAATACGTAGACAGTCATGTACAATTTAAATTTTATGAGATTATTATAAACGTTGCTGGTTGGGATTACTGGGTTCCAATGAAAACATTATACTCTGATTCGTTTCCAAAAGCAGACTTAGTAAACAAAAGAATTTCTATATCTTTAAGAGACATGTATTGGTACTTAGAATCACTTACTGCCCCAGAAATATTAATGACAGAAGTTTCTGTTAGTTCCGCAGTTTCTCTTTTATTAGACAGTATTGGTTTTTCTAATTACACATTTAGAAGAATATCTAATGAAAAAGAAATGATCATGCCGTTCTTCTTTGTTGCTCCAGACAAAAGCGTTGCTCAAGTACTACAAGATTTAGCAGTGTCAACACAGACAGCAATGTTCTTTGATGAATACAACAATTTTGTTATGATGAGCAAAGACTACATAATGCCAACCAAAGAACAAAGACCAACCACATTTGCGCTTAAAGGAACAAACGATTTATACGAAGATAGAGAAATTAAAAATAAAACATTGGATAATGCAAAGATTGCAAATATCATTTCAGTATCAAACCAATCAAATGACGTCTATAATGGAGGATCTATAAACTATACTGTAAGACATATTCAAAGGTCTATAGGAACCTTAAGGCAGGCAAGTCTTTTAGAAGACGAAAGAATGTATGTATATAAGCCAGCCTTGCTTTGGGAAGTATCTGGTACTGAAAACACAAAGTCAATAAATAACGAGGTTGGAACACAGTCCTCATACGTTCTTGCTGCAATACCCTTAAACTCTAACCTGTCAGATAAAGTTCCAGAGGTAAAAAACGGTATCGTAATAAACAACATATTTAGCCTAGGAGAAGCCGTATACTGGATTACAAGATACAATGGATACTTCTACTCTAGCGGAGAAGTTATAAAGTATGATGCAGTTCAATATAATGTAACTGGTTTTGGAAATGTATGGATATCTTCAGTTGAAGAATATCAAAACTATTTCTCAAAACTTCCATTTAATGGAAAAATATATCCAACTGGACTTGTAAGAATTTACTCTGTTCCCAATTATTTTGAACAAGAAGGAATATTAAAACTTAAGAATGGGCCAGTTGCAAAGCATGGTCGTGGACAGTTTGGTACAACAGTTGTAGAGCATTCTGCTGGAATATCTGACTACTGGAAATCAGAAGATAACATAAAGGGATGCTCTATGGCCTCTGAATATCTGTTTGAAACAAAAACTGATTCTCCAGTGACAACTATAGGCGTTGCAGGCAAAACAATATCTAGCGGAGCATCATCAGATGCCTTGGCTAGAACTGCAACACGAACAGGACTTCTTAGAAACTTCTTATCAACTTCGCTAACAGGAGAGATAACTACAGAAACTCAACAGATTCCTGGATCTGTTCAGGCATCAGCACTTTCTCTAACTGGCCCTAACTTTACAACAAAAGATAAACCAAGAGACTTTATATCTTATGTTCACAAACCCCTAACAGATAAAAAATATAAACATTTTGGAACTAGAATAAGGCTAGTTGGTAAAATTGAAAACAACAGTGACCGTGGTCAAACTGCTAACGGTGCAGCATCATATTACGTTATTAATGGTTCTACCCCAGATAAAAATGTTACGATATCTGGAGGGTCAGGTGGAATAGCAGTAATGCTAAATCCAACAACTAATGTTGGATACTATTTTGAAATTGCAGCACTTGGTCTAAACAAGTTATCAGAAAAAGAAAAACAAAATGTTCACAATGTTTTGTTTTATAAAGTCAAGTCTGACAATGGAAAAGCAATTCCAGTTTCTTTATATAAGGGCTTGGCCAAGATTATTGTAGATGATGGCAGGTTTACTGGTCAGTCAAGAATGTTTGCTGAAGAAAATCCGACGGTATATGATTTAGCAGTAGAATACGAAGACATAGGCAAAACAAGAAGATTCTATTTATACATAAATGGCACTATGGTAAAGACAGTAGATGATATAGATCCATTGCCAGAGTATTCCAATATTGCGTTATTCACTAGAGGCTCTTCAAGGGCAATGTTTGAAAATGTGTATGCACTATGCAACAACTATTCTCAGAACACGTCCTTCTCTTTAGGAACTCCTGTTAATTCTATTTTTGCAGATGCTGATATTGATGCAAGCAACTCCTTTAGAAAGTATGCTATGAGTGGACTAATACAAAATACTTATCTTGCTGGAATTGGATCTTCAGAACCGCCAAAGTATAATATTTATTTTGAAGAGTTTGGAAGCATAATGAGAGAGGTAGCAGAATTTAATTTTAGATATGATAAAGCATATCCAGCACTTACTGCAAAAGTTTCTCCCACCTTCAACAAGATAAAAGGATTTGTCATTTCTGGATTTAGGGCAGGATCATATGGCGCAGAGTTCTTGGTTTTTAACGCAACAGATACTGCTCTTAATTTGGATGAGACTAGTGGAAACTATTTAAGAATTCAAGGAATTACTTTTACTCAACAGTCAAGCAACACTTTAACGGTTGATCAATATTTTAATAAAAACAGTCTTATGTCAGATCCTAAGTTTGTTGCAGACAAGTTAATTTCAAATCCTTTTAAATTTAAGTTAGACTACGAAGATATAAAGTTTAGCCGTATGCAGCATGGCAAAAAAGATTTTTCTTTAGATGCTGCTTATATTCAGTCACAAGACGAAGCGTCAGAGTTAATGAAATGGATTGTTACAAAAATATCAAAGCCAAGAAAGGCTTTGGGGGTTAAGATATTTTCTATTCCAACAATTCAACTTGGAGATATAGTAAGTGTAGACTATAAAGAGAACGGAATAGACATTGCAGCAAATTCATCTAACAGGTTTGTTGTTTACAATATGGAGTTTTCAAGAGATTCAAGTGGACCAGAGATGACAGTATTTTTAAGTGAGGTGGTTTAATGTCAAGCCCAATTCCTGGATCACAAAATGCAACAGCAGCAATTCCAAATGCAGTTAACTTAAGCACATCTGGTTCTGTTAAAATTGCAACGCCCGATTTACTAATATTTGGTGAGCAGGCCGTTGCCATTGAAATAATGACAGATCTTATATTTGAAGATATAGGTGGTTTTGAACTTGCAACAATATCTAGACACGACTTGATAAATGGTCAGTTGGTAATCTATACGCCAATTAAAAATTTAACAGATCTTTATTTACAATATAATCCAAACAATGTTTTACGACTTCAGTCTGCTGATTCATTCTTTAAGTCACTCGCTATATCAATTCCCAACTATCTTCCAAGATATGGCAATGGGTACGATGTGGTTGATGGAGTAAAAGTCTACAATGGAAAATCTATATATGTAGACCCTATAAGCGGAGACCTTGTAATTAATCTAATAAACACAAAAGAAAATGAGCAGGTAGAGGTTGAAATATTGACTGCTGGAAATATTTTTGATGATACAATATACTATGGGAGCGAATAATGATAACTAATATAGGAAAAAACCTTTTAGCCAAGTACCTGGTTGGACAGACCACATCTTATGCATCTCACATTGCAATAGGCTGTGGGCCCAAACCATTAGCATCTGATCACAATTTTACTGACGCAGAATTAGAATTAATAAAAAATAAAAAGTCTTTAGATTTTGAAATGTTGCGTATGCCAATCATCTCTAGGGGATTTATTGATGAAGATGGTCTGTCTAAGGTAGTTCTTACAGCAGAACTTCCAACAGCCGAAAGATATGAAATTACGGAAGTTGGGATATTTTCTGCAGCATCAAACCCAGTAGCAGGAGCATTTGATAGTAAAGTTGTCTATTCTTTTGCTGATACTGATGACTGGAAGTATAGCCAGGCAGGAGGATCTCCTGCTGTTATACCTACCAAATACGAACCGCTAGATGGAGAAGACTCAAACGGAACAATCAACACAAGTGATAAAGTTTTTTCAACAAATGCTGATAACAGAATTTTTACGTCAAATGACAGGGTAGGAAGAAATGAAAGATGTAGGTTTTTAAATAACATAATCGTTATGCGTGGAGACGCATCAGCAATTACAGTTAATGCTCAAGGAGAAATGCAAGCATCTCCAACATCTGACTACATAAGGTTAGACAGTCCATCTGTTAATTTTTCAAAGAACAGTCCAGTCGACGAACTAAGACTTGCATTTTCTATTGCAAATAAAGTTGAGGACGCCGTCACTGTTCCAGACAATGTTAAAATTTTAATAGAATTTTCTCATGTTGGTACTTTAGGAGGCCAAGAATACGCAAAGTTTCAAGTAGACATTGATGATCAGGCATTTACTGCTGGTGTTTCTACAGACGAAAGAAATCTTGCAAACAACAGATATGTTGTTTCAGGAAAACAATTTCAAAATATAAAAAAGACAGTAGGATTTTCTTGGGAACAGGTTTCTTTGTCAAAAATTTATGCACAAATTACTAAATCTGGGATTGCTTCTGATTCTTTTTATTTGTGTTTGGATGGATTAAGACTTGAAAATTTTACAGCAACAAACTCTTTATACGGTCTGACTGGATACTCTGTAATTAAAAATGTACAGTTTAGGCCAATTGTAAAATCAGCAAATACAACAAACTACATAGAGTTTAGATTTGCACTGGATGTTTAGCCATGCCAATTAAACCAGATGATGGAATTAAAAATGTTATCATTAAAAAAGAGTTGCTAGGAAAAGTGACGGGATCTAACGCAAAAGTTTTAAGATTTAGAATAGTTGCAGAAGATAAAAATAGAAAGTCTGCCTATACTCCAATATTTACTACTGAGTCAAAGCAGGTTCTTCCTGGCAGCGGAGACGTGAATATTGTAGGAAATACAGTAATTGTGAATTGGTCATCTGGAGATGTTTCTACACAAATACTTTATGATGTTTTTGTTGGTTTTGATTCTTCTCCTTTATCTTATAGGGCAACAACTGTATCAACCAATTATTCATTTTTAAAGACTGGAATAGCATCTGTTCGGATAATAGTCCAAGCATCCTCGATAAATCCAGAGTTAAATGAAGACTTAGAAGTCTACGACTCTGGAACGGTAAGTCTGGTATAATTATATTATGGCAATATTACCCGTACCAGAACGAGGACAGCCTCTAGACGTAACATATATTTATCAGATTGTTAAGGCTGTTAATGATTTGTCGACTCAGGCTTCTACATCTATAAATAAATATGTAACAGTAGACACGCCAAATGCAGGTAAGCAAAGTGTCAAGACTTCAGAGGCAAGAATTATTGGCGGTTATGTTCAAGTCACTAATGGCTCAACCCAAACTGCTGGCTCTACTCTTGCATTTTCCTATGCTTTTCCAACGGAATTTAAGTTTGCTCCAGTTGTAACAGCAACGGCTGTAAGCACAGGAACCGCTTCTGATGCAGGAAAAGATGTTGTAGTAACACTATCCAGCGTAACGACATCAGGGATAGAGGGATCAGTTAAGTTTAACCTCGGTGGAGTAACCAACGTTGGAGTTAACCTTATTGCAATAGGCATACCTAACTAATGATATTTTGTAGAAAATGTAAAGGAAGAATGTTTGTTGATAGACAATATTCAGAAATTAACAATATAGAAATGTATTGCATGTCTTGTGGAGCAAGAGATTTTTTTCATCCACCTAGTAATTCTCAGGAGGGCAAGTGGCTATTAAAAAGGGAACAATTGAGAGCGAAGGCTACAATGTCCTCCCTGTAATTCCAGGGAATAAAAAAGTTTGGTTCTTAAACAAAGACTTAGTAAGGATACATCATCTTAACAAGTCTAATGGAATAATGTCCGTTTATAATATAACAAAAGATCAGATTGAAAGTTGTTTAATTAGTGATTTTAAAAATAAAAGAGAACGAGCCTATACCGTAGGTCAGACTGCTGATTTAGTTAATCGTCATAAAAAATATATGCCATCACTAATGAAACGAGGAGTCATTCCATTTCCGACGGGATCTCAAAAAGGTGGAGCAAGAGGATTCCAAGTAAGATCATACTATTCGGAATCGCAAGTAAGAGAGATACGTGATATACTTGCTACATACCATATTGGCAGACCAAGGAAAGATAAATTAATTACTAATGATATTACGCCCAGTAAGCAAGAGTTGACACGCAGAATGGGCGATGGTATACTTACATATACGAGAACAGAAGATGGACGGTTTGTCCCAGTATGGGGCGAATCTATTTAGCGAAGGGTATAGCATGGAAAATGAAGACAGCAAAGTATCCGTTACACTTGGGTACACACTCAACCTAGGCAACTTTCAATCACTAAGACTAGATCTTGGTGTTGTAGATGCAAAGCGTAATGGAGAAAATATAGATCAGGCATTTGAGCGTGTTTATAAGTTTGTTGAAGACAAGTTGACCGCAAAGATTTTAGAAGCACAAAGCGAGGCTGAAGAGAAATAATGGCTGAACGCAAAGACCGCATGGCTTTGCTTTCACGATACAGTAAGTATCATACCGCAAGGTACGAATCAAAGCCATCTCTAAACTTGAATGTAGAACAGTGGGCCTCTGATGCTCTTGTTGAATCCTACACATTGCAAGGATGTTATGAGATACTTGAATATTACTTTGCTGTTTCAGAAACCCCATCATGGAATTACTTTGCATATAACGCAGAGAAAATATTACAGGCTAAGAAAGATAGATTAAAAGACAGTCAAGAAAGAGCAGAGCGAAGACGAATGGCAAAGGAGTGGCTGAGTGAATAATACAGAGTCTAAATTAATTACTGCCGTTCTTCAAGATAAGCAAATCCATGTTCTCCTGCAGGCTAATGTTGAAAATCTTCTCAGAACTCACGGAGACATATGGAACTTCATACGACTATATTTTGAAAATAATTCATCCCTTCCGCCAGCAGATTTGGTACGAGAGAAGTTTCGTGACTTTGATCCTATCCCAGGAGTGGGTGCCACAAAGCATCATCTTGAGGAGTTGCAGGGCGAGTATCTGAGAGATAGCCTAAAAGACATACTAAGGTCTGCTGCAACTGATGTCCAGCAAGGCGAGGGTGGCAAAGCCCTAGAAGGTCTTATTACAAAGACCTCAGAACTAAAAAAGAATACTGCTGCTATTCGTGATATTGATGTTACAGACCTAGAATCTGCTATTGCCTACTTTGAAAATGTAAAGAAGCAGCAGGCCCTAGGTCATATTGGTATTAAGACTGGCCTGCCAGGATTTGACAACTATTTACCCTCTGGAATCATGCCAGGGCAGTTGGGAGTCTTCTTGGCATATCCAGGTATCGGAAAGTCGTGGTTGGCTCTCTATTTCGCTGTACAGGCCTGGAAACAGGGTCGTAGCCCACTGGTCATAAGCCTTGAGATGAGTGAAACAGAGGTTCGCAATCGTGTCTTTACTATCATGGGGGAAGGTCGTTGGTCACACAGAAAGTTGAGCAATGGAGAAGTGGAGTTGGATATGCTTAAGGAATGGCATGCCAAAAATCTACAAGGCAAACCAGAGTTTCACATTATCTCAAACGATCAGGGTGGAGAGATTAATCCCTCAGTCCTTCGTGGCAAGATTGACCAATACAAACCAGACTTTGTAATCGTTGATTACCTTCAGTTGATGGCCCCTAATCAGAAGTCAGAAAATGAAACGGTAAGAATGAAGAACCTTTCAAGAGAACTTAAACTTATGGCTATTGGCGAAGAGGTTCCTATTATTGCTATCTCTTCTGCTACCCCAGATGATGTAAATGATTTGTCCACAGTTCCTACTCTAGGTCAGACGGCATGGTCTAGACAGATTGCCTATGATGCTGACTGGGTACTCGCCTTGGGTAGGCCAGCCAATAGTGACATTATTGAGTGTGCCTTTAGAAAAAATCGTAATGGGTTTATGGGAGATTTTCTAGTTCAGTGTGATTTTGACAAGGGATACTATAGATACAAAGACTATGAAGATAAGTAGTTATAATATGGTATGTCAAAAACTAGGGAGGACATACATTCATCCTCATATCATCATAAGCCACTTAAGAGGTTTCACATTGATGGCATTATCCAAGACGAAGCCCTGCTCGGCAGATTAAAGATAGAGTACATAAGATTATTAGTTTCAGAAATGAGGTTAAGTGGGTATGTTCCAAGATTTGATATTGACCCAGACTTTACTTTACGGTATAATGAAAGTAAAGACTTTTTTGAATTTGAATTATCAATACATGGAGTTTACGCAGGGAAAAGGAAGAGCGAATGGATAGCAGGAATAAACGGAACCACCCTAGTCCCTATACAGCCGAGCAAGTCAAAAGAGTCCTTGCAGGATCAGGCACGACAGTCGAATCAGAACTAGATGCAGACTTTATAATATTTTGTCCATTTCACAATAATCACAGAACCCCTGCAGCAGAAGTGCACAAGACTAATGGAATGTTCTTTTGTTTTTCGTGTCAAAAATCTGCAGACTTAATAGAGTTAGTAATGCACACATCTGGTAGAACATATTTTGAGGCAGCAAGGTTTATAAAGAGTAAAGAAAAAACAAGCAATCTTGCTACAGAAATTGATCGTGCTCTTATTAAAGAAGAGCAGTACAAGCCATTTGACGAACTAATTATAAAAAGACTTCACAACAACCTTGTTACATCTGATAGGGCCAAAAATTATTTTCAGTATCGCAAACTAACCAAGCAGTCTTGTATTAAATTTTCTTTAGGGTATTCTGAAAAGCAGGACATGGTTACTGTTCCAGTTCATAGTCCAGACGGTGTACCGCTTGGATTTGTTGGAAGATCTGTTGAAGGCAAAGACTTTAAAAATACTCCAGGGCTTCCAAAAAGTAAAACCCTTTTTAACTTGCATCGTGTCAAGAAATCTGATATAGTATATGTAGTAGAATCTTCGTTTGATGTAATCAGACTTGATCAAGTAGGCATTCCTGCAGTAGCAACGCTGGGGGCTAATGTCTCAGGCAAACAAATAGAATTGCTTCAAAAGTATTTCAATAACATTCTTGTTATTGCAGATAATGATGAGGCAGGAGGAAACATGAAAGACAGGATAATTGAAAAACTTGGTTCTCGTGTTTCTGTTATACAACTAAATAAACAATATAAAGACATAGGCGATATGCCAGATGAGGAAATCAAAACCTTGAGTTCTTCATTTGACAAAAGCATAGAGTCTATGCTAAAATAATACAAACACACAAAGGAGAAAAATATGAGCATTGTAAAGGGAATCAAGAACATCAACGCCCTGCTCGACAGACCAAAATATGAAAACGACGGGCCAAAATTAAAGTGGCTCAAACTAGCAGATGGTCAATCTGTCAAGATTCGATTTATCGAAGAACTTGATGAGGACTCTGCAAACTATAACGATAAGCGTGGGTTAGCACTTGTTGTTAAAGAGCATGTAAATCCAAAGGACTACAAGCGTAAGGCTGTAGACACAATGGAAACAGAAGGCCGTGACTGGGCAGAAGAAATGCACCGCAAAGATCCAAAGGCTGGATGGCGTGGCCGTCTTCGCTTTTATTGCAACGTCTTAGTTGACGACGGCATTGAAGCACCATATGTTGCAATCTGGTCAATGGGTATCAGCAAGCAATCATCATTTAATACAATTCGTGAGTATGCTCTTGAAACAGGAAGCATCTCAAACGTACAGTGGAAGTTAAAGCGTAATGGACAGGGAACTGAAACCAATTACACACTTATCCCATCAGCACCAGATAAGGAACCATTCGATTGGAAAGAGATTGAGCCTTATCCTTTGGAGTCAGCACTAAAGAAGATTCCATATGCGGAACAAGAAGCGTTCTACCTGGGCTTTGACGGCCCTTCAGTAACTTCATCTACCAACGCTGATTGGTAAGATGAACTACGTAGGCTTACATGTCCATACCCATTTCAGTTTGTTTGATGGGATTGCTACTCCAGAAGAATACGTGAACCGTGCAGTTGAGTTGGGGATGCCAGCAATTGCTATCACCGACCACGGTACTTTATCTGGGCATAGGGAACTGCACCGTATTGCAAAAGCAAATGGCATAAAGCCAATTCTTGGGCTAGAGGGATACATGTGTGCAGACATATCTGATACACGAGATAAGTCTGAAAGAGAAGGTCAACAAGATCTTGTCTACAATCACATTATCCTTCTAGCCAAGAATCAAATTGGTTTGGAAAATCTAAACAAGATTAGTGAATTGTCTTGGACAGACGGTTTCTTTAAGAAGCCACGATTTGATTTTAGTATATTAGAGAAATATAAAGAAGGAATTATTGTTTCTTCTGCTTGCCCCAGCAGCGTTTTAGTTAAGGCACTTGAAGAAGAAGAGTTTGCTCTTGCTAAGAAATACATATCTTGGTTTAAAGAACGCTTTGGCAACGACTATTATATTGAAGTAATGCCTCACAACGAAGCCCACATTAATAAGTATTTAATTGAACTTGCAGATGAATTTGATATTAAGGTTATTGTCACACCAGACTGTCATCATGTTGATCCATCACAAAAAGAGGTTCAAGAGTTTAAATTGCTCATGAACACGCATGGCAAATTTGTTAAAGATATAACATATGAAAAGTCAAAGAAAAAAACTAATATGATGGAACGCCTTGACTACCTTTACGGAGAAGACCGTCAGATAACATTCAACAAGTTTGATATTCACCTATTGTCTTATGAAGAGATTAAGGCAGCCATGGAATCGCAGGGTATTGATCGACCAGACATATACTCAAATACACTTCTATTAGCAGACACAATAGAAGACTACGGCATTCAAGAAAGCCTTAACCTTCTTCCAGTTCAATACAAAAGTCCAGACAAAGAACTTGCCAAGGCTGCACTAGAAGGTTTGGCAGAGCGTGGTTTAGCAGACAAGCAAGAATACCTTGACAGGTTAGAAGAAGAGTTGCAGATTATTAAAGATAAGAAATTTGCTCCATACTTTCTTGTTGTGAGTAATATGATTAACTGGGCAAAGAAAGAAGAAATCTTAGTAGGTCCAGGAAGAGGTTCATCTGCAGGATCTTTGGTTTGTTATGCATTAAAGATTACTGACATTGACCCTATACAGCACAACCTTTTGTTCTTCCGTTTTATTAATCCAGAACGTAATGACTTTCCAGATATTGATACAGACATTCAAGATACTCGTCGTGAAGAAGTGAAAGACTATCTAGTTAGACAGTATCGACATGTTGCTTCTATTGCCACCTTCCTTGAGTTTACTGGTAAAGGAATTGTAAGAGATGTTGCAAGAGTTTTAAACATACCTCTTTCTGATGTAAATAAAGTTCTTAAGACCGTAGATTCTTGGGATGATTACTGCACATCTAAATCAACTCTAGAGTTTAGAGAAAAATATCCAGAGGTTGAAATGTATGGGGAACAACTTCGTGGCCGTATTCGTGGCACAGGTATTCACGCAGCAGGCGTAGTAACAAGTAAAGAACCAATCTTTAGATACGCACCACTTGAAACTAGATCTTCTACTGGCTCTGATGAAAGAATTCCTGTTGTTGGTGTTGACATGGAAGAAGCAGAAAGAATTGGTTTAATTAAAATTGATGCCCTTGGACTTAAGACTTTGTCAGTTCTTAAAGACACAATTGACATAATCAAAGAGCGAGATGGCAAAAAGATAAACCTTCTTAAGATTAAAATGGATGATGCCAATGTTTATCAAATGCTTTCTGACGGACACACAAAGGGAGTGTTTCAGTGTGAAGCAGCACCTTACACAAACCTTCTTGTAAAGATGGGCGTTAAAAACCTAAACGAACTTGCAGCGTCAAACGCTCTTGTCCGTCCAGGCGCAATGAATACAATTGGAAAAGACTATGTTGATCGTAAACATGGCAGACAAAACATATCTTATACTCATCAAGTATTAAAAGAATTTACTGAGGATACCTACGGATGTATTCTTTATCAGGAGCAAGTTATGCAGGCTTGCGTACACCTTGGTGGAATGTCAATGTCAGAAGCAGACAAGGTTAGAAAGATTATTGGAAAAAAGAAAGATGCAAAAGAGTTTGATCAGTTCAAAGAAAAATTCGTAGAGGGAGCATCGCAATACATTACACCACATGCTGCCTTAGACTTATGGCATGACTTTGAGGCTCACGCAGGGTATTCATTTAACAAGTCTCATGCAGTAGCATACTCAACTCTATCATACTGGACAGCATGGCTAAAGTATTATTATCCACTTGAGTTTATGTACTCAGTGCTAAAGAATGAAAAGGATAAAGATGCAAGAACTGAATACCTTATTGAGGCAAAAAGAATGGGCATTAGCGTTAAGTTACCTCACATTAACGATTCAGATATTGATTTTAAAATTGAAGGTAAGGGTATTCGGTTTGGGCTCACTGCTATCAAGTTCATATCTGACAAAATTGCAGAAAGATATATCTCAGCACGACCATTTGGTTCTTACAAAGAACTTGAAGAGTTTACATTTACCAAAGGAAACGGAGTAAACTCTAGAGCCTTGCAAGCACTAAGGTCTATAGGTGCTGCAACATTTTCAGACAACCCTAGAGATGATAAGGCAATTAAAGAAAATCTTTACGAGTATTTAAATCTACCAGAGTTTAATATAACGATCCCCTCACACTACTATGCCTTTATCCAAGATATTGTAGACTTTGAGGAAAAGGGGTCATACATTTTCATGGGTATGGTAAAATCTATTAAAAGGGGAACAGGATGGTCACGAGTTGAAGTTTTGGATAAAACTGGGTCAGTGGGTATATTTGATGATGAAAATACGACTATTGAGACTGGTCGCTCTTACTTGGTTCTTTGTAATGATAACAGGATTGTATCTTTCATCCCTTCTGAGGAAATAAAAGAGTCTTCAAATGCTCTTGTCAAATTCTTAGGTTATAAGCAATTGCCTTTTAAAGACGATGAGATGTTCGTAGTTTCATTTAAGCCAAGAACTACCAAGGCTGGAAAAAAGATGGCATCTCTTACATTGGCAGATACTAAAAGAGATCTTCATTCTATTACGGTCTTTCCTACATCTTTTCCAAAGGCATATATGAACATTGAAGAAGGAAAGTATTATAAGTTTGAGTTTGGGAAAACTAAAGACGGAACCGTAACATTGGAGGATGTACATGTCAGTTAGTATAGAAGAAGCGTTAGCACAACTTGATCCTAAGTTAAGGAAAAGATTAGCCAGTGGAGTTGGGGTTAACTTTGAATATCAGCCTACTCCTAGTTTTGGTTTAAATCGTGCATTAGGTGGTGGTCTTCCATACGGTAGACAAGTTCTTATTTGGGGGTCCAAGTCCTCTGCAAAGTCATCTATGTGCCTTCAAATGATTGCTTTAGCACAGGCAGAAGGAAAGTTGTGTGCCTGGATTGACTCAGAGATGTCGTACTCAGAAGACTGGGCCAGACAGATGGGGGTAGATCCAGAAAAACTTATCTACTCACAAGCAAGAACTATTAGCGATATGGTAGAAGTTGGTGTCGGTCTTATGAATGCTGGAGTTGACTTAATCGTGGTAGACTCTATTACATCATTGCTTCCTGCAATTTATTTTGAGAAAGACACTGATGAAATGAAGCCTTTAGAAAATACAAAACAGATTGGAGCAGAATCCCGTGACTTTAGTAACGCATGGAAAATGCTTAATTATGCTAACAATAAGGTTAAGCCTACTTTGCTTGTTCTTATTTCCCAGTCTCGCAATAATATTAATGCTATGTATACTAGCCAGCAGCCTTCTGGTGGTCAGGCTACTAAGTTTTATTCTTCTTGCATTATTAAGTTATTTAGTTCCGAGTCAGACAATCAAGCGATTAAAGGAAAGATTAAGGTAGCAGATAAGTTAATTGAAGAAAAGATTGGAAGAGTTGTTAAATGGGAATTGCAATTCTCTAAAACTTCTCCAGGATTCCAGTCTGGCGAGTATGATTTTTATTTTAGAGGTGACAATCTTGGTCTTGATGCCATTGGAGATTTGGTTACTACCGCAGAGTTAAATGGAATTGTAGAGAGAACAGGTGCCTGGTACATATTGCCTGATGGTACAAAAGTTCAGGGCAAGGAAGCATTTGTCAATCGAGTAAGAGAGGATCTTGACTTGCAGGAATCAATTAAGTCTAAGTTAAATGACTAACTACAGCATATACGAAGGAAAGTTTCCTTGTAAAACCTGTAAAAAAGAAGTAAAGACAATGAGAGTTTATATGGAAACTGGCATGGCTTCTTGGATGTGCCCAGAAAAACATTTATCAGAAGTAATGTTATTTAAAAAAGGATACAAAAAGGTAAAGAAAAATGACTGAGAAAAGCGAAAGCAAAAGGCTTGGTGCTAAACAGCACAAGAATTCTGGACGCAATACCCAGAAGGGTGATGCCTCTTGGAAAAATTTTGTCGTAGACTTTAAAGAAGTAGAAAAATCTTTTACTTTAAACAAAAAGGTTTGGGCTAAGGCTACTACTGATGCCATGAAGAATGGCAAAGACCCAG
>SXGQ01511265.1_pt1 | contig 33512 bp, 22 predicted proteins | sample 3178371 | NCBI WGS metagenome assembly SXGQ01 (sample SAMN11356859, study PRJNA531348) | freshwater metagenome | isolation source: freshwater sample F1-20 | place: China: Fuxian Lake, Yuxi | collected 2017-12-25 | reverse complement strand
TTCCCCCTCACCCCCGACCCCTCTCGCCCGGTGGGGGGCGAGGGGAGGAGATGTTTTTCTGGTTCAGGTCCAAAGGTCCGTGAGGACTCCGGAACTGTCGGCGTAGGACTTCATTTCCACTCCCATCAATTGAGCGAAGGTGAGCCAGAGACTGGAGGTGAGTGTGCCTGGTGGCAGCTGGATGGTGCGTCCCTGGCGAATCTGTCCCTGTGCGGTGCCCGCGATCAGCATGGGCAGGTCGTAGTACTGGTGTGTCGCACCATCTCCGAGTCCGGCTCCGAGTGAGACGATGGAGTTATCGAGGAGAGAGCTGCCGTCCGGGTCGCGGATTTCCTTCATGCGACGGATCAGCCAGGCGAACTGCTGCATGTGGAACAGGTCGATTTTTTGAAGGTCTTTCCAGCCATCGCCTTTTTGGTTGTGAGTCATATTGTGATGTTGGACAGGCTGTTCGAAGACGCCTTCGTACATCAGTGTGGCATCCCAGCGCTCGGGACCGATCATGAAGGTGCAGACATTGGTGATGCCGGTTTGCAGGGCAGCCAGCATCAGGTCCATCTGCAGTCGGATGTATTCGCCGCGGGGCAGGATTTCATTTTTGGGGACTTTGACATCAGCGGAGCGGAGCATTTCGTCCATGCGTTTGATGCGTTGTTCGATGCCGCGGATGAGTTCCATGAATTCGTCCATCTGGCGGCGATCATCAGCAGCCAGTTGTCGTGACAGGTCGCGGGCATCGGCCAGGACCAGGTCCGTGACGCTGCTGACATGGCGGCGGTAGTCTTCGCGGAGGAACAGTCGTTCGTAGAGTTTTTGGGGATCGCGTACGGCGGGGGCAATCCGTCCCGGTCCGTACCACGAGATATTGTCAAATTCGATGGGTTCTTTGGGGGCGGTGAAGCCGTTGCAGCTGATTTCGAGGGTGTTGAAGACAGTGGAATGTCCGACGTGGTCTCCGACGATCTGATCGAGTGTTCTTCCGTTGGGGTGCGCGACTCCGCTGTCGGCAGCCTGTTGCGGTGACAGGCTGGTGAGGTAGCAGGAGGCACCTTGCGCGTGGACATCCTGTCCGTGTTTGAAGGAGCGATCGAGTCCGATCAGCATGGTGAGATCGTTGCTGAGTTCGGCCAGTGGCTGCAGGGTGGATGTGAGCTGCAGGGGGCGGATTCCGGGTTGTCCTTTCAGGCGTCTTTCCGCCTTGGTGCGATCGGCGTCGAAGCCGCCGATAAAGTCCGGCAGCTCGGCCTGTTCTTCGCCGGGGAAAAAGCAGCGTCTGACGATGCCGTTGGGCAGGTAGACAATCACCATGCGGCGAGCCGGTTTTTCGGCGGCTTTGCGGGCAGCGGCGGAGGCGATGGAAGGGAGAAAGGGCAGCAGGACGGCAGCCCCAGGGCCTTTGAGAAAGTGTCGGCGGGGGAGTTTCATGTGTGGCGGCCTTTGGGACTGGCGGTTTCAGGCGGAGGCATCTGGCGGGAGCTGACCGGAGCGGCCGCTACGGGCAGCTTACGCAGGCGGATGGCGGATTGCAACGGGAAGGCCGTCGTCCGGATTCACCGGTTTTGCAGAAATCCCGGGAATTGCCGAAGTTTTCGAGCCGGAGCGGGACGTGAGCGGAGGATGTTCCTTGCGGCATTCCATACCTTCTGCAAGACTTTCACCAGAGATTCCTGCCCGTGTTGTACCTGCCATTCCTTCCGGCCCTGCTTCCGGAGTTTTCCATGCTGAATTTTGTGGATTCCGCCGCTGCACTTTGTGATGGACGCAGTCGCCGTTCGGTGCTGCGTGTGGGCGGCCTGCAGGCGTTGGGGCTGTCTCTGCCGGGGTTGCTGGCAGCGAAACAGGCCGCTGCGGCAACTGAGCAGCGGGATCAGTCACCGGGATTTGGGTCGGCGAAATCCGTGATTCTGGTGTGGCTGACCGGAGGGCCTCCGCAGCACGAGACCTGGGATCCCAAGCCGCAGGCTCCGGCGGAAATTCGCGGTGAATTCGGCAGCATCGAATCCGTTGTGCCCGGCCTGCGGGTGGGTGAACTGATGCCGAGTTTGGCACTGCACACGGACAAGTTATCGGTGCTGCGGGCCGTGGTGACTCAGGATCAGGCACATTCGTCCAGTGGGTATCAGATGCTGACGGGAGTGCCGCATCAGCCGCTCAGTCAGGAGAACGTTGTTTCCAAAGCTCCGAACCTGTCACCATCGCACGGGGCCATCATGCGAGCTCTGCGGGCAGATCGTGATGGTCTGCCTTCGGCAATTACTCTGCCACGGCATATTGCCAACGATGGTGAGATTCTGTGGCCAGGTCAGACGGCTGGTGTGCTGGGGCGGCAGTTTGATCCATGGCTGATCACGTGCGATCCGTCGCTGCCGGATTTTCAGGTTCCGGATCTTTCGTTGCCGTCGGAGGTCAGTGGTGCTCGATTCAGTTCTCGCCGGCAACTGCTGGCGACTCTGGATGCCACACAGCGGCAGGCGGATCTGGCAGCGGTGGCGGGCCGTTTTTCGCATCATGCGTGGCAGGCGTTTGATCTGCTGGCCGGCCGGGCAGCGCGGCGGGCCTTTGAGATCAGCGAGGAACCGGATGTGCTGCGGGAGCAGTACGGTCGCAATCGTTTTGGGCAGTCTCTGCTGCTGGCACGTCGTCTGGTGCAGGCGGGTGTCGCGCTGGTGCAGGTCAACTGGACAAAAATTGAAGAAGTCAAAAACAACGGCTCGTGGGATACTCACAACAACCACTTCAGCGACCTGAAGGGATTCCTGATGCCGCGGATGGACAAGGCCTGTTCAGCGCTGCTGCAGGATTTGCAGCAGCGGGGACTGTTGGATGAGACGCTGGTGGTGTGGATCGGCGAATTCGGGCATACTCCCCGAATCAACGCCAACGCCGGTCGCGATCACTGGGGCAACTGTTTTTCAATTGCTTTGGGTGGAGCGGGGATTCGGCGTGGATTTGTACTGGGAGAATCTGACCCTCAGGGAGCATTTCCAGTCTCCGGTGCGGTTTCAGCTGCAGACATTACAGCGACAATTTTTCATTGTCTCGGGTACGCTCCGGAAACTCTGCTGTACGACCAGAGTGGTCGTCCGTTTCCGCTGAGTCGCGGCGAGGTGATCCGAGAGATACTGGCGTGAGGCAGTTGCGGCTGCCTACTCGTGAATCCGAAGTGTCTGCAGCGCGGTCCGCCTCGAGCAGACGATGGTGATGTCAGCACACAGGCGGTGTTCTGCCACAGCGCGCTGAAAGACTCGCTTCGTATCCTCCGGCACTGTCACCTGTTCGATGCCAGACTGCGGGAATGCGCAGCGGGTTGTCCGGCCATTGATGAATCGGTCCGGATTGAGGCAAGTCACTTTCATGACCACCGACTTTCCGCGAATTCGAGTCCCGACGACGCCACTCAGCAGCAGGATGACGCCGATCGTCTCGAATGCTGCGATGGCGATGATCACTGCCGCTGGTCGACGTACGACGCTTTGCCGGAAAGATGGCAGCATGCGGGTGAGTCCATTCCGGGGCTGTTCAGCATTCAGATACACCCGTCACAAACGGTGGAGTCATTGTCCTCAAAGCCGGATGGGATGGAGAAATTCCCAAGGAAATCAATGACAAAGCATCTGATTTTGTGGTGGCGTAACGGCGGAGTGGTAAGTTGTGCAGATGGCAATTCTGGTCGGTTATGGCAACGACAGGGGCGCGCTGTTGCCCGGTCTTCCCTGCGGGCTGTAGACTGCGGTGTTCATGGCACTGTTTTGCGGGGCCGGCGTGTGGTGCCGGCCTGAAGCGTTTGACCGGTGTCGTGCACCAGCGAACTGGAACTTCATGATGACGCGACGAGGCTGGCTGCAGAATGTTTCCACCGGTTTGTGCGGGCTGGCTCTGCACAGTCTGCTGAGCGGTGAACAGCGTCGCGTTGTCGCTCAGTCGGCAACATCGCAGAATCCGTTGTCGCAGCGTGAGGGACATTTTGTTCCGCGGGCGCGGCGCATCATCTTTCTGTTCATGCATGGTGGTCCGTCCCATGTGGATACATTCGATTACAAGCCGCAGCTGCAGCAGCGGGACGGGCAGCCGCTGCCCTTCGCCAAGCCTCGTATTCAGTTTGCTCAGACGGGCAACCTGCTGAAAAGTCCGTGGAAATTTCGGCAGTACGGTGACTGCGGTGCATGGGTCAGTGATTTGTTTCCGCACGTTGGTCAGTGTGCGGACTGGCTGACCTTTTTGCATTCCCTGCACGGTTCAAACGAGGCTCATGGTGGGGCCCTGTTGAAAATCAACACGGGTTCGGACACATTTGTGCGTCCCAGTCTGGGAGCGTGGCTGAGTTATGGACTGGGGACTGAGAATGCCAGTCTGCCGTCATTTGTAACGATCAATCCGACTCTGGGGCATGGCGGAGTGCGCAACTTTGGTTCTGCTTTTCTGCCGCCGATTCACCAGGCGACTCGGATTGCCACAGCGCGTTCCAACGGCCGCACCACGGCGCAGATTGCCAACCTGACACATGGCGGCAGTTCCGCCGATGTGCAGCGGCTGCAGCTGCGTATGCTGGGGCGACTTGACGCACTGCGTGGTGCAGGCACTGACGCAGGGCAGGCGGGTGTGCAGATTCCGGCCGAGCTGGATTCTGAGCTGCAGGCGCGGCTCAGTTCTTTCGAGCTGGCATTTCGGATGCAGACGGAAGCGCCGCGACTGTTTGATCTGTCCGCTGAGACTCAGGCGACTCGCGACCTGTACGGCATCGATCAGGAACCTACCGGCAACTTTGGGACTCAGTGCCTGCTGGCGCGGCGACTGTCTGAGGCGGGCGTGCGTTTTGTGCAGGTATCGCATGCGTATTGGGATCAGCATGCGGATCTGCGAAAGGATCATGGTCGACTGGCTGCGGAGGTGGACCGTCCGATCGCCGGACTGCTGCGCGATCTGCGGCAGCGGGGACTGCTGGAGGACACACTGGTGATCTGGGGTGCGGAATTCGGTCGGACTCCGACGGCTCAGGGAACGGACGGTCGAGACCACAATCCGCATGCTTTTACCTGGTGGATGGCCGGTGGCGGAGTGAAGGCGGGTTTTCGGTACGGTGCTTCGGACGAATTTGGGTTTTACGCGGCCGAAGACAAGGTGCACGTGCATGATCTGCATGCCACGATTCTGCATCTGATGGGGCTGGACCACGAACAACTGACCTATCGCTACGGCGGTCGGGATTTTCGGCTGACGGATGTTTCGGGGCGGGTGGTCAGCGAGATTTTTGGATAGTTGTCAGTTGTCAGTGGTCAGTGGTCAGTGGTCAGTGGTCAGTGGTCAGTGGTCAGTCGTCAGTGGTCAGCAGTCAGCGGGGAGTGGGACTTTGTATTCAGCGTATGCCAGTCAGCTACAGGGCAGGGCGCGGGGTCAGGTCAGGATGGCTGAGATGGGCGATCCGAAGTCGATTTCCAGGCGTTTGTGTCCGGGGATTTCCAGGCTGCGGTGGTCCAGTCCCAACTGGTGCAGCAGGGTGGCGTGCAGGTCTGTGACGTAGTGCCGATCCTCCACGGCGTGGAAGCCGATCTCGTCGGTCGCTCCGTGCACTGTGCCCCCGCGAATGCCGCCGCCGGCCATCCAGACAGAGAAGCCGTAGGGGTGATGATCGCGACCATCTGAGCGTTCTGCGCCTGGAGTGCGTCCGAATTCGGTGGCCCAGACGACGATGGTTTCATCCAGCAGGCCACGCTGCTTCAGGTCCCTGAGCAGCGCAGCGATGGGCTGATCGACAGCGGCGCAGCGGGTCGTGTGATTTTGTTTCAGCTGCGTATGAGCATCCCAGCCATCATCGTAGATCTGCACAAAGCGGACTCCGCGTTCCACCAGTCGACGGGCTGTCAGGCTGTATCTCCCAATGCGGTCGGTGGCCGAGTTTCCGATTCCGTACTGCTGCTGGGTCTGCCGGGTTTCGGAGTCGAGGCTGACGACTTCGGGTACGGACATCTGCATGCGGAAGGCCAGCTCATAGCTTTGGATGCGCGCCCGCATTGCGGGATCATCGGGATAGTCGACAGCGGCGTAACTGTTGAGCTGCTGCAGCAGCTGCAACTGGCGACGGCGTTCCACTTTGCTGACGGTTGGCCCCGGGGTTCCGAAGGCGAGAGGGCTGGCGGGGTCGGTGGACATGGGGATGCCCGAGTATTCGGGGCCGAGATAGCTGCCACTGTGGGCTCCCACGCCGCCGCAGCAGTCTCCCGGTCCGCCGCCCATGACCACAAATTCCGGCAGATTGCTGTTGAGTGAGCCCAGACCGTAGTGGACCCACGAGCCAATGGACGGGTGAAAGCCATCAAAGATGTGTCGTCCGGTATGGAATTGCAGTTGTGCGGCGTGATCGTTGTCTGTCGTCCACATCGAGCGAATGACTGCGAGGTCATCAGCACAGCCTCCAACATGCGGCCACCAGTCACTGACATGCATGCCGGACTGTCCGCGGCGCTGAAAGCCGGTCTGCAGTGGATACAGCTGTGCCATCAGGGCCCGCGGTGTACCGGCGAAGTCGCGGACATTTTTGCGGTAGAAAGGTGAGTCGAGCACCGTGGAGCGGTAGGGGGATTCATCGACCGTCAGGCCGGCATAGCGATTGATCGCTGGCTTGTAGTCGAAGCTTTCCAGATGACTGGTGCCACCCAGCATGAAGTACCAGATCACACTGCGTGCGCGGGCCGGTTTCGGCACGGTGGCTTCCGTGGCCATCGTTCGAGTGATACCGTCTCCGGCCAGCAGGGTGCCGAGTGCCATTCCGGTCACTCCCATACCGATGTCGGCAAGGCTGGTGCGACGGGTCCGCTGATGCCGAGGTGTCTGTGTCATGGCAACTGATCCTGGGTTCATGGCAAGTGCAGCCGGTCAGCGAATCGTGACAAACTCATTGTGACTGAAGAGGACGACGATCAGATTTTCGCGGGCCCGCTGTGCCGGATCCGTGGCCGGGGGGCGTTGGGCCGTCTGAGGGCCAGCGGGGAATGCGTCAGCAGTGGAATTCTGCAGATCGTCCGGCAGCGTCTGCAGAAATTCGAGGCAGGCCTGTTGTTCGGAATCAGTGGGTGAGCGTGACAGAATGGATTCAAACGCCAGGCGGACAAACTGATGGTTGCTGTTCGCTGCGTCTGATCGGGCAGCTGCGTCCGTCAGGTTGCGGGCGAGGTGTCTGGCGGCATCCAGCGCCAGTCCGCTGTTCATTAACGCCAGGGCCTGCTGAGGCACAACGCTGGACTGGCGACGATAGCATTCATTGGGATTGGGCGCATCGAAGGTTTCCAGCAGCCCAGCTTTTTCGTTGGGTGTGTTGCGGAAGTACATACTGCGTCTCAGTACGGTCTGCACTTCCGTTTCAGGAATTTCCGGTCCTCCGGCCTGCAGGTCCAGTAATCCGGCGGCATGCAGCAGCGAATCGCGGACGACTTCAGCTTCCATCCGCCGTGGATTCATCCGCGTCAGCCAGCGGTTGTCCGGGTCTGCAGTGGCGGTGTCAGGGTTTACGGATGCCTGACGCCAGGCGGCTGAACAGACAATCATGCGGTGCAGTGGCTTCATTTGCCAGCCGTTCTGCTGCAGTTCCGTGGCCAGCCAGTCCAGCAGCTCGGGGTGCGACGGGCGGGCTCCGTTCATGCCGAAGTTGGAGACTGTGGGTACGAGCGCTTCACCAAAGTGTCGGAGCCAGATGTGATTGACCGCAATCCGGGCCGTTCTGGGGTTGTCGGGGCTTGTGATCCACTGAGCGAGGGCCAGTCTGCGGCCGGTCGAAGTTTGCGGAAAGGTGGGGCCCAGCGGGGAATACTGCTGGCCGCCGCCATTCGCTTCCTGCTGCAGCCTGGCGATGGCTGATTCCAGTTCTCGGATTTTTTCCGGGTCTGTCGCCGCGGCCAGGTCCACGCGTGAGCGGGCGATGCCGGCTTGTTTTTCGGCGCGAGCGGCTGCAGTGGCCAACTGCTGTGACTGCGAGCCGGGGGTGATTCCGCAGCGAGCCTGTTCAGCTGCAATGCGGCAGGCCAGTGATTCGCGGGCGGCCTGTGCTGCTGTGACTTCGGCTGCAGCAACCCTCGCGGCCACGGCCGCCTGACTGGCTGCGGCCTGCAGCTCTTCAAGCGAAGAGATCAGCGGTCGCACCTGGACTTCAAGGAATTCGGCGCTGCCCTGATGCACCCACAGTGCCAATTGTCCGTCGCGACGGGCCAGTGGCATGGTGTATGCCAGTTTCTGCTGACCGTTCAGCAGCAGTGTCAGCTGCTGTTCCCGAACGATCGCTTCCACGGTGACTTCCTGGCCCACCTGCAGCGGTGTTTTTACGATTCCGGCGGCGGGGTAATGCTGCTGCCCCTGACTGCGATGGAATGCCTGAATCGATTGGGAATCATCACCGGCAGCGGTATAGACATCCTGCGAGTTTCCCTGATCGACATAGTCGAAGCTGAACCCGACCGAGCGATAGGTACCCGGCTGCAGCGTGCGCCAGCGAACAAGGATTCGGCAGTTGCGAGGCAGCACGGGCTGGGCAACGATGGTGGCGAAGCTGGAAACGGTGGGCGCTGTGAGGACGCCGTCCTGCCAGCGCCAGTCGCCTGAAACCACCTGCCAGACCGGTGACTGGTGACGGAAGTCATCTTTGAGCACTGCTGCAGCCTCGGATTCTGCCGGGGCCGAGGCATCCGGCCCGGTCGCGCCCGGTTGCTGCCGGCGTTCCTCCACCGCCCGCATGGCTGCCGAGTATTTCTCGTCCGCCAGCCGCTGGGACTGTTCTGTGGTGCTGATGGCCTGGTCGGCGGAAGCCAGCAGACCGGCAGTCACTTCCGGTCGCAGGTGGGGGTACCACGCGGTGGCGGGCAGCCTGACCGGCTGCACGCTGACGGTGCCGCCCAGAAACGCGGGGACAGCTGGTGAAACGGGCGAGTCTTTTTCGGGGTATCGATTGTCTCCTCGCTGAAAGACATATGTGGGAGCGTCGGGTTCGCGATCATAGACTCGGGATACCCCGTCGCGGAGGACGTCGCCGAGCGTCGCGTCCTTTTCAGTCAACAGGTTTCCGGTCAGCGGGTCAGTACGGACGTCGTGTGGCTCAAAAAAGGCTCGAAACTGATAGTATTCCCGCTGTGACAGGGGGTCAAATTTGTGATCGTGGCAGCGGGCGCACCGCAGTGTTACTCCCAGGAAGGCCTGCGCTGTCTGTTCGACGGTATCAAACATCCAGACATTGCGATCGAATTTGTACCAGTTGCGACCAAGGAAACCGGTGGCACGCAGCGCGGCGGGATCATCGGGAGCCAGTTCGTCGGCGGCCAGCATCTCCTGCAGCATGCGGTCGTAAGGTTTGTCAGCGTTGAGGGCATCGACAATCCAGTCGCGCCACCGCCAGATGTGTCGCTGACTGTAACGAATTTCGTTGATACCGCGACTGCCGTACCAGTCGCTGTAACGCCAGACATCCATCCAGTGTCGTCCCCAGCGCTGGCCGTATTCCGGACGTGCCAGCAGTTCATCCACTTTGCGTTCGAATCGATCCGGGGCCGGATCGCTGAGCCAGGCCGACAGTTCAGCGGGTGTTGGTGGAACTCCCAGCAGATCAAGATACAGCCGCCGCAACAGTACGGGCGGACTGGCTTCCGCGGCGGCACTCAGCTGTCGAGCTTCGTGGCCGGATGCAATGAATGCGTCGATGGGATTGCGAACCCAGCCAGTCTGTACCTGTGGCGGTGTCGGGCGGGTGACCGGGAGCACGGACCACCATTCGGACGGACTGGCTGGAATTGCTTCATTGTCTGGAAACCGCGCACCCGCAGCAATCCACTGTTCGAGCAGACTGATTTGCACATCTGTAAGGTGTTCGCCTTCGCCAGCGGGGGGCATTCGGACCTGCGGATCGTCCGAGCGGACTCTGTGCAGCAGCGGGCTGCCGGCGGTATCCGCGGGAACAATGGCTGCACCGGAGTCACCGCCCCGATGAATTCCGAGGCCGTGATCCAGTCGCAGTCCGGCGGACTGCCGCAGAACCCCGTGGCAGGCAGCACACCGGGCAGCCAGCAGCGGCTGGATATGTTTTGTATAGAAGAGACCCGGGTCTGTAGCTGCTGATGTCAGGGGGGCAGCCTGCGGTGCCGGTGCAGCCAGCACAGGGCGGGGCAGGGCCATGACTGTGAGCAGTACGAGGGCCGGCAGGGTGCAGCGGATGACCGCCGCCCGGCTGACGGTTTGTAATCGGGCAGGATGCCGTTTCATGGCAGGGCTTCGGCAGATCCGAGGTGTGGCGGGAGGGAAAACGCGTCGGCAGGCATGCATTTCGTCCCCGGATTCTGACATTTGCAGGGGAAAGTTGCACGCGGAAATGTGGGCTCAGGGGGCAAATGTTTGACTGAGCCGGGAATTTGTTCGGGGCTGAGTGTGTGGCGATTTGGCAGCAGCGGGAAATTTCGGGTAAAGGCGTCAGATTGTGCACGACCGGGGGATTTGGTTGAGGATTTTCGCGGGATGCCTCGTCCCGACTTTGAATTTCGAACTAGCGTATGCGTGGCGGGACGGTGGTTTTCGACGCCGCAGATGCGCGCGGCGATTCGCTCCCGGGGACAATCTTCAGGGTTTCAGCGTGGAAGTGACGTGATCATGCGACTGATCTGTTCGTCTTGCAGCGCTGTCGTGGATCTTGCCAGCCTGGAGCCGGGTGGTGAGATGCTGTGTCCCTGCTGTGATTCCATTTCTGTGTTTGAGGCTGAGGAGACTCCGCAGGAGTCGTTGCTGCGAGTGGCAGCGGAGGAAATGGACGGTCGGATGCTGGAAGATCCGGCGTTCCCGATTTCGTCGGTGTTTGCGGCGATTGGAGCCGAATATTCAACGAACGTGCGGCCACCTGCATGGGCAGCGACCGTGGAGCAGGCGGCAGATCTGAACGCCACGGCTGCTGTTGAGTCGTCATTGTCCGAGCCAGCGGTGGGCCAGCCCGAGGATGGCGGCGGACTGTTTGCTGAAACCGCGCCGCAGCGTCGCAAAGAGCTGGATCCGGCACTGGTGAATGGGTTGCTGCTCAAGGCCCGTAACCTGCATGCTCGGTGTCAGTTTCAGGAAGCATCGCAGTTGCTGCGGACGATGTCGGAGGGCCGCAAGTCGGCTGAAGTGACCAGTATTTCAGTCCAGTCATTGTATCTTGCCAACCTGCAGGCTGCGGCTCGTGAAGCCTTCGCGAGAGCTCAGCGGGGTGAAGCAGATCTGGCCGGATGTCCGGAAGTGAGCCGGTATTTTGATGCGATGAAGTCTTATGGCTTAAGTGACACGGATCTGGAAGATCGGATTTGGCGATTGCAGCGCAGTCGCACTCGTGTCAGATCTCCGGCCGGTTCGTCCCGGCTGGTGGCGGTGATCCTGTTACTGGGACTGCTGGTGGGAATGCTGTCACTGCTGAAGGCCGGTATGACGGTTCCTGCTGGTCTGCAGCCGCCGGATGCCGGACAGAATTCGGCTGAAGCTGAGGATGCGACGAACGCAGACAAAACTTCGGGCGACCGGGGCCGATTTGGTGAGGCATTGACTGCCGCTGCAGCCGGTGATTTTGGTCAGGCCGGTGAATTGCTGAACGGGGCAGGGGATCAGGAGCGGGGCAGTCTGGCCGAGTCGCTGGACGGTGCCTGCCGCGAGCGAGTGCGGGAATTGACGGCGGCTGGAACAGCGGAGGGGCGTGAGGGGGCAATCAGGCATCTGGCTGGGATGCAGGGGGTGTTGAAGGCGGCCGATCCCGGCAGTCTGGATTTGAAGGTGCGGCGCATACGCTGTCAGTCTTTGCAGTTGATGGCTGATTTGATGTCGCAGACCGGGAACTATGCGGGTGCCTTTGATGCGCTGACAGCTGCTGCACAACTCACACCTGATCTGCCCGGTCAGGAGCAGCTGGCCACCGCGATTGCAGATCGTATGGTTTCACAGCTGGAAAACGGCAGTGGAGGTTTGACGGCTGAGCTGGTCATTCCGGAACTTGACGCCGGTGCGGGGTATGGGTTACCGGCGGAGATGCAGGCCAGTCTGAAGGGGCGGGCAGAGTCTGAATTGCTGAAGCGAGCGATTTCTGCTGCGAGGTCAGGGAAACCGGGTGAACTGAAGTTGTCGGTGGAGGGATTTCAGTCGCTGCAGCGGCGTGGTGGTCTGGATCGGCAGCTGCGTGATGTGCAGGATCAGTTTGCCGGGGTATTATTGGAACAGTTTGACAGTGCCCTCGCTGCGGGCGACAGCGAAGGGGCATGGCTGCGACTGGCTGCTGCTGTGGAACTGGGAGCGGATCCCGGAAAGCTGGCAAACGCACAGGGCCGCATGGTCGCAGTGCTGGGACGTGGTGTGCTGGAGGCTGTGCAGCGTCAGGATGCCACCGCCGCAGCCGTGGGCTGTGAGCGATTGCGGGGCCTGCTGGGAAAATTGCCGTTTTCGCTTGAACAGGCGTTGTGTCGGATGTCCCGCGAGGACCTGCAGTATCTGCCGTCCGACATTCGTGCCGGCCTGTTGCAGACCGAGAATTCGATAGGTATGACGCTGTCCCTGCTCACTCCCGGGACCCTGCAGATGGGGGCTGAGGATGCACCGCAGAGCGAGCGAGTGAAGTCGTGGTCGGCCCTGCCGACGCACAAGGTGGAATTGAGCGAAGCCTGCTATCTGGGCGCCACCGAGGTGACGGTGAAGCAGTACCACGAAGTGCTGCAGCTGCGAGCCCGATCCGGAGAAGAATTTCCGGAGAATCATCCTTATGTTTCGGCCAGTTGGTTTATGGCGGCGGAATTCTGTCGCCGTCTGACAGCGTTGCCGGGGGAGCTGGCCGCGGGGCGTCGCTATCGACTGCCAACGGAAGCGGAGTGGGAGTATGGATGTCGTGCGGGTACTGCGGATGATTACTGCTTCGGTAATGATGTGAGGCGTCTGCCGGATTTTGCATGGCTGAGTTACAACAGCGGGCTGCAGTCGATTGAAACGATGCTGACATTTTACAGCGACTTTGAAGAACTGCAGCGGCAGACTGCCCGCAGCAGGACTCGGCCGCACTCGGTCGGCCTGCGACAGCCAAACGCCTGGGGGCTGTATGACATGCACGGCAATGCGGCGGAGTGGACGGCAGATTGGTTTGCAGAGTATCAGGCCGGCCCGCAGCGAAACCCTGAGGGCCCGGCGGAGGGCTCAGAGAAAGTCGTCCGGGGTGGCAACTGGAATGCGGATGCCATCTCGGTGCGAAGTGGCCATCGACAGGCGCTGCAGCCGGAGTTTGGACGAGCCGGATTTCGTGTGGTGATGGAGCGAGTCGCTGTTGCCGGTACGCCCTGATTGCGGTCCTGAGCCGCCGTGTTGCTGAACAGTGCGAGGATTTTGCATGCGAAGCCGGGCCGCTGGCGTTTGGGCGATCTGCACCGCCAAACATGTTTTCATGCAAACGGATCTGCGTCCGAGATACCCTGTCGTCTCATCTCCTGAGCTTGCTGGAGCACTTTTCTGGCGACCTTCAGCAATCCCTCGTTCAAACCTTCCGTCTGCATTCCCTTCAGTTGCTGTAATGCCGCTTTAGGTCGACCGTTCCTTAAGAGTAACTGTGCCAGGCGAATGCGAGCCCACCGATTGTCCTCAGGATATCGCTCGACAAATTCCTGCAGCCAGATCTCAGCCTGATCCCAGGCATCTGCCTGCAGCAAACCCAGCGCCAGTTTCTTTGTGCGTGCTTCATTTGGAACAAGATTCGCTTACTGCATTCGCAGCTCCAGCAGTTCATCAGCGGCTGTCAGGACATCACCGCGATCGATCAGTTCGTTGATCGGTTTCAGCAGTTTTCCCCGCGATGCACCTCCTTGATGGGCAGACTCGTTCTCATCCACTGGCTGAGGCAGAACCGGTTCGGCATACGTTTTCAGCTCCGCCGCATGCAGTCCCACAGCAACACCGGAATCCCGAGACTGTCCGTGGCGCCCGGCCAGAACAGCGAACAAATCCCAGTTCTCGCAATCGACCCAGCCCTGCTTCAGATAGACAACTCCGAATCCCGCGCCCAGCACAAAACCCATCAGGTGAGCCGCGGGACCACTGAATTGAGGATCCCAGAGCCACTGCGCCAGATCCATGATGCCGCAGATCAGCGACATCGTCAGGATGGACAATTCCCACATCACGCCCCTGTACAGAAACAGCAGGAGCACCTGCACTTCGTTTTTAGGAGCCCACACAAGGCTGATCGCCAGCAGCCCCTTGATGATTGCCGATGCCCCCAGACTGGCCCCCATCGCCTCGTCCGGCAGCAGTTCCGCCAGCATTTCCGCTTCCTCAGCACTGACCGGCTCCCCTTCCTCCGCCGCAATTTGCCGGACTCGCCACGCTTTCGTGTGGTGCTGAGTCACGAAATCTTCGACCAGCCCGCATCCTGCCGTCAACATCAGATACAACGGCAGAAAGCGACGCCAGCCCAGCTTGCCTTCAACCACCAAACCAAATGTTCAGAGAAACAGCATGTTGCCAATCAGGTGTGTCCAGCCCGCGTGAGCAAATGCTGAGGTAAACCACTCCCATGGACTGACACCCGGACCATGATGCAGCAGCCAGGGCCTGACCGCGTCCGGATCCATGCCAAATCCCGTGACCGCAAAACACACCACATTGACAGCGATCAGGCCAATTGTGGCATACGGAAAGTGATACAGCGGAGCGTCTGTACCCAGAGGAATCAGCATCGGAGGAATCCACGGCAGAACGCGTTGTGCAGGGGTAAACAACGTATTTCAAGGCTCAGCCAGGCTGGCCATGCAGCGATTGATCATTGAAACGGGTTTCTGATCTGCAACTCAGGTTAAATCCCGGCGACAGTCCGGAATTTTGGGAGTTTCTCTGATTCCGAGAATTCTCAGAATGCACGCTCACGGCCACATCTGAATGTACTTCCGGGGTTGCGTCTGGGTATTCTGCGAGGCCTGAGGGGTTTGGTTCGGGGTTTACTTTCAGGAGTTTCTCGGATGACGATGCGACTGACACGCGTCACACTCGGATTTTTGCTGCTGCTCGCCGTCTGCTGCTCACAGGCAACGGCCGACGGTCCCCGCGGATGTGCTCCCTGGCGACCGTGCGGCCCAGGCAATTCGTTCGGTGGCAATCGCCTGATTCCTCAGGCTGGTTTCGGAGCCGACTTTCGGCCATCCTGCTCCAGCCACGACGCCTGCCTCGCGGCCGGTGTGCCTCGCCGGGACTGTGATCGCCAGTTCCTGCACAACATGCAGTGCGCCTGCGAACAATCCCGCCACCCCATCCTCTGCCGCATGCAGGCACGCTGGTACTACACCGCAGCACGAGTCTTCGGTGGTTTGTACTACTGATCTGAACCAAAATCAGAGGCGGCCGTTTGCTGCATCAGCCACAGGAATACCCCTGTGGCTGTTTTGCTTCCCGCCACGCGTCATTTGACCTCCCTGGCGCAGCACGTAATATGAAGTCCGACCATTTGCACAGGAATCTCCGTCGCTTCCCGTCCCACTGCAGATCTGCTGATCCATGAAGACCCCCGGACGACTCAGCCTGCTCCGCAAAGCTCTGTTCTCGCTCATCACCTGCTGTCTCTTCTTTGGCCTGCTGGAGATGCTGCTCTGGGCCGTTGGAATCCGCCAGCTGCGTGACGTTCGAGATCCGTTTGTCGGGTTTACCCCGGGCGCCCCCCTGTTTACTCGCAGTGGCGACCAGTTCGAAACCACAGACGTTCGCCGCACCTATTTCAACCTTCAGACTTTTGCCGCGGTCAAACCTGCGGGCACTCGCCGCATCTTCTGTCTCGGCGGTTCCACCACCTATGGTCATCCGTGGGATGATTCCACCAGCTATCCTCGCTGGCTCCGCGACATGCTGAACGCTGCTTCCCCGGATCAGCGATGGGAGGTCGTCAACTGCGGCGGCATTTCGTACGCCAGCTATCGCCTCGCATGGCTCACGGATGAGCTGCTGCAGTACCAGCCCGACGTGCTGATTGTTCACACGGGGCACAATGAGTTTCTTGAGGATCGTTCGTGGAGCAGTTTTCGAGAGCTGTCTCCGGCTGTGCGTTCCTTTGCTGCGCTGGCCGGCCGACTGCGTACCGCGACACTGCTGGATCAGGTGCTCGGCGGCGCCAGTCGGGAAAAACCCGGGAAGCCGGTGCTGCGAGAAGAAGTGGATCCGCTGCTTGATCGTTCTGCCGGTCCCTCCGTTTACAGTCGCGACGATGACCGCGCTCGCATGGTCGTCCAGCATCTGGAACACAGTCTGCAGAAGATCTGTCGCATCGGGCGGGCTGCCGGAATTCCCGTTATCCTCGTTTTGCCGGGCAGCAATCTGCGTGACTTTGCTCCGTTCCGCAGCGATTTTTCGCAACCGGGGTTCGCCAATTCACTCAAGGTCACGCAACTGCTGCGGCAGGCCGACGAACTGCAGCAGCAACAGCAGCCGGAACAGGCTTTCAGCACACTTCAGCAGGCCGTCTCCGTCGATCCGCGGTACGCAGAATCAGCGTATCGCGCCGGTCGACTGGCGGCAGACCTCGGCCGCTGTGATGACGCCCTTAAACTGCTCAAACAGGCCCGCGATGAAGACATCTGTCCGCTCCGCGCGACGCAGCCGATTCTGGATGTGATCGTGCAGGTCAGTCAGCAGGAGCAGGTGCCGCTGGTTGATTTTGCCAGCATTCTGGACCAGCACGCCGTGCAGAAACGCGGTTGCGCTGTGCCCGGTGATGAAGGCTTTCTGGACCACGTGCACCCAACGATCGACATGCACCGCGATCTTGCGATTGGCCTTGGGCAGCAGTTGCAGCAGCTGAAGTTGCTGCCCGCTGAGGTTGATTTCCGAAAGTTGGCCAGTGGAATTGAACAGTCCATTACCAGCAGCCTGGATGCCCCGCGGCAGGCGGTCGGACTAACAACGGTTGCTCAGGTACTTTCCTGGGCCGGCAAGAATACGGAAGCACTCCGCATCGCCGAACAGGCGCGACAACTGGACTCGCAGAATGTCGAAGTGCTGAGCCAGCTGGGCCGGCTCTACGAGAAGGTCGGGCAGATGCAGGACGCTCGCAATACACTCGAACAGGCCGTCGCTGCCGGACCGGACAACCCATGGGCTCTGTACCGACTTGCCCGACTGCACATGCGGGAAAACAACTGGTCTGCAGCACTCGAGCTGCTGGAACGCAGTCGGCAGCATACCACCACGGCCCAACCCAGTGCCTTCCGGTCTGTCCTGTTTCGCAGCCTCAGCCAGTGCTGTGAACAGACCGGCGATCTGGAAAACGCTCGCGTTTATGCAGCGACCGCAGCCAGCCAGTAACGACAGCGGGGCTGAGCAAATTTCCGCTGCAGCACACCATCGCCGTCAGCACTACTGTGCCGGCGATGGTTCCGGAGTAGCCACAGGCGCCGCTGCCGGAGGCACACTCTCGGTCGCTGCCGGTGGAGCTGCAGCGGGGGTCGCCCCTGTCGGTGGCAGAGTTTCGGCAGGTGCTGCTGCCGCAGCTCCGGATTCCGTCGCATGCGAGGCAGGTTCCACAGCCCCATCCAGAGTACTGTGGCCGGTCCGCGATTCCGCCAGCTGCTTCTCCAGAATCGCCGGATAGACAAACTGCTGTCGATCCTTGATGGTCAGAGCCTTCGACTTCGGATTGCGATTCTTTCGCTCGAACGGGGGATTGATTTTGTTGCCGGCTACCAAAGTGCCTTCGTAAACGCTGCCCTGAGACACCGGGCCGATACCCAGCATCCAGGAATCCCGAGCATCACTGCGGGCAACTGCAGCACCTGACTGCCACACCGCAATCCCCGTCTCCTGGTGATACGCATACACCATCACTTTGGAAATCCCCACCACACCATTTCGCTTGCCAAACGACATCTCAGGAATCAGCGGAACCGCGGGAACTCCTGATAACGCACTGGTTGCCGTGCCCACTCCGCTGCTTGACGGAATCCCGTATGTCACTTCCATCGTGTCCGTACCCAAAGCCCCAACGCGAGCCTCAAGGACGTAATCTGCATCCGTCCGATTGGTTTCAATGATCAATCCGCTGGTGATCATTTTCTGTCGCAGAGCACTGATGATGTAGTCCGAGTTGACGTACAGGTTGCTGCCCTTGAATGTCTTCATATAGTCGGTGTCGAGGTACACCTTTCGATTCGCAAGCCCCGACAGATCCAGTTGGTCAATGGCCCGATCGATCGAATCGGACAGCAGCAACTGCTCGGTCCCCTGCCTCTGCACGGCCGTACCACAGCCCGGCAGCAGCACGCTCGTGCTGATGCTGAACAGCAGCAAACACAGGGAACGAAGGTGTGACATCTCTGAGAGCTCCTGGATTCCGAACGCCCTGATGGTAGCAGAATGCAGCTGTTGCTGACCGATGGGCCCCCTCCATTTTCAGGCCTCCGGCAGCCCATGATCGATTTCGCCCACGCCCGTTCGGCGGAAACTGCAGAATGCTGTCGCTAATTGCAGAAAATCTGAATTCCCGCGACGGTTCACCTGGAATTTTTGTTCACCCCACCCGCGGATCTCAATCCGGCACAGTGTTCGGGTGTGTTTTCAACCGCACTGCAGTACAATGACGGGATCCAATTTCGCCCGCGATCCTGCACAACGACGAAACGAACATGGCCAAAAAAGCAATTCAAAGCGATTCAGAACGGCATCGGACGACAGGTTTTGCTCGCCCGGCCGACATGGACAGCGGGCCCGGTACACCGGCTCAGACTGTTCACGACGGCGACACCGTCAATGTCCGTCTGGACGGTAATCTGGCCGTGCGACTGCTGGGTATCGATACGCCTGAAATCAGTTTCTCTCTGCCCCAGGGCAAGTTTGCCGGCCTCGAAGATCCTCGCTGGACAGAGTTTCTGACCGATCCTTTTGCCGATCGCTGGGGGCCGATGTCCACGCTGGTCCCGCCGCGGCTGCGTGCTTTTCTTGCGGCCAAAGTCGGAGCTGATGCGGCGGCCACGCACTACGAGCATGCTGTTGCCAGTCGCGAAGCCTTTCGTTCGCTGGTCGAACAGGACATGCAGATCATGCAGCAGACGCCGGCCACTTTCACGTATTACATGAACTTTGGCTTTGAGGTGACTGACGGCTACGGTCGCCTGCTGTGCATGCTCAACCGCAATCAGCCCAGCGCCACTGTGCCGACTCCCCGACCGCCGTCCTACAACCTGCGTATGCTGGAACGCGGACGCGCATTTCCCTACTTCATCTGGCCCAATATCAATCCGTGGGACAGACCGGAGACGGTGGAGGAAGCTGTGATTCCGCCGGGAAAGGCGCGGGAGATGGCAGAGAATGACCGAGAACTGAAAACGGCCCGAGCGGCCGTGCGGCAGGCTCGCCAGCAGCATCTGGGTATCTTCGATATGCTGCGACCACTACTGCTGGAACCGTTCGAGCTGCGGAATCTTTCGCGGCGAGTCGCGGCGTCCAGATATCTGATTGATCTCACATCCGACAGCGACACGCTGCTGCATCCACTGAACTACCCGGCAGTGGCGTTCCCGGAAGATCGTCTGTGGATTCCCGGCGCGTACGTGCCGCTGTTCCAGAAATCCGGCTGGAAGGTGCAGGCCGAGCCGGCATGAGCATCGCCCTGTCACAGCACACGACGACTCCGGCTGACTGGCAGCCGGCTGCTCAGCAGACACTCCGGCTCGCGGGCCTGCCGGAATCGTGGCGCGCCGACGTCGGCATCGTGCTGGGATCGGGACTGGGGGCGGCGGCCGAGCACATCGCAGAGGGCGACTGTTGCGAACTGCGGATGGGGGAAATTCCAGGCCTCGCAGCTCCGCATGTGGCCGGACATCGTGGTCGCTGGCTGTTCGCTCGCTGCGGGCAGCATCGAGTGATCGTGCAGCAGGGACGCATCCACTCGTATGAAGGACATTCCACTGCCGCGATCACCGCGCACATCCGGCTGATGGCCGCCCTCGGCATCCGCACGCTGATTCTGACGAATGCCGCTGGTGGCATCCGTCGTGAATTCCGCCCCGGAGAATTCATGGCGATCATTGATCACCTGCGTGCTCCCCACGCGGGCTTTCCTGCCTGGTCTGAGACTGTCGCTGCAGACTGCGTCAGAATGCAGTCCGGACCGCAGCGCGGGCCGTGGGAATCCGGTCTGATCAGGACGCTGCTCAGCGTTCCCACCAGTCTGCACATTCATCAGGGAGTGTATGCCATGATGCCAGGACCAGCCTATGAAACTCCTGCAGAAGTCCGGATGCTGCAGACTCTGGGAGCTGATGCTGTGGGCATGAGCACAATTCCGGAAGCCCTCACCGCGGCCGACTGCGGTGTGCAGGTGCTTGGACTGTCATGCATCACCAACATCGCCTGCGGTCTCAGCAGCAGCCCGCTCAGTCACGCAGAGGTCACCGCCACAGCACTGACTGTGGAATCCCAGCTTGGAACTTTGCTCCGCGACTTCCTGCACAGACTCTGAATGGCGTTGACAGTAATTGCGAATGTTGAGATTTCCGATTCCGTCGGCTTGTCCCTCAGCGGTGGACGGTGAGAATTCTCTATGCAGTTTTCCTGACCACCTGTTGTCCGCTCCACTCTGTTCCCGGCAGGATGCCGGGGGATGATTTTCAATGACCAGCTCCGCCACCGGTGCCACGCAGTTCAGCCCCGCCGAACTTGCTTCATTCCAGCGCAATGGATTCTTCGTTGCCAGGGCACTGATGCCCGACAGCTATCTGCAGCGGATGCGTCAAATCACCGAGCGTGACCTGGCTGCACATCAGGGCGATATCGAATACGAAGCCCAGCTGCACTATCCGGGAGCTCCGGATTCGATGGACAGTGAAGGTGGTCGCACCATTCGCCGGCTGCGTCAGGCTGTCAGTCGCGATCCCGTGTTCCTGCAACTGGTCAAAGAGCCGTTCCTGCTGCAGCGACTGCAGCAGCTGCTGGGACCGCACGTCGTTATGCCGCTGGCCCACCACAACTGCATCATGACCAAGCAGCCGCGGTACAGCAGCGACACAGGCTGGCACCAGGACACTCGCTACTGGTCGTTTTCCGACGGTCATCTCGTCAACATCTGGATTGCGCTGGGACCGGAAGATCTGCACAACGGCTGTCTGCAGGTGCTGCCCGCCACGCATCATGCTCAGGCCAGCCGCGAACTGCTGGACGAAGCACAGTTTCTGAGAACCGATCTGCCGCAGAACCAGCCCCTGCTGCAGACAGCCGTCCCGGTTCCGCTGCAGCCCGGCGACGTGCTGTTTTTTCACGCCCGCTGCTTCCACGCAGCCACCCGCAACTATTCGCAGAACACCAAACAGTCGGTCGTCTTCACCTTCCGTTCACTCGAAAATCACCCGATGCCCGGCTCTCGCTCCGCCATCCTTCCGGAACTCCTGCTGTCCTGATTCATACTTTCCATGCAGGAATCACACGTCACTTACAGGCCTCGTCTGTGTGTTCCGAGTATTCCGGGGCTCAAAAAACGCCCGGTGCAATTGGTTCGTGAATCTCCGTATTCGGTCGCGGTCCGAAAGCACCTGTGACTGCCCCCGGCCCCCACAGGTAGATCGGGGGGACACAGCCAGATCGGGGGGACACAGCCAGATCGGGGGGACACAGCCAGATCGGGGAGCCACTGATCCACAGCCACTGATCGGGGGGACACAGCCAGTGATCGGGGACACAGCCAGTGATCGGGGACACAGCGTCGTTCACTGTGGGCGCGATCCAATGCAATGGAAGTCTTCTATACCTTCCAGTGGTGGGAGAGTTATTCACTTGCCTACGAAACTTTTTTATTGACCCAGGCATCCCACCCTGTACACTGGATTCCTGAATCGTTCCCAGTCTCCCGTACTTTGCCGTGTGTTGAGGTGCCCCATGGCACGATTGGCCCGAGTGGAAGTCTTTGCCACAGACGAAGTTGCGATTGTTCATGTGATGAATCGCACCGTGCGCCGCTGTTTTCTGCTCGGTTATGATCCGATCACCGGCAGAAACTATGACCACCGCAAGGTCTGGATCGACGAACAACTCGCCGATCAGGCCAGACACTTCGGCATTGATTTGTTGTGCCAGGCGATCATGTCGAATCACGTGCACCTGGTGCTGCGATCCCGCCCGGATGTGGTACAGGAATGGAGCGATGAGGAAGTCGCTCGTCGCTGGCTGATGTTGTGCCCCGAGCGACGGGATGAAAATCGCCGTCCGATGGAACCCACGGAATTCGAGATCAACAGAATCGTCAACAACAAGGAAAAACTGGCAAGTCTGCGCAGTCGCCTCAGCGATATTTCGTGGTGGATGCGACTGCTCTGCCAACACATTGCTCAGCGGGCAAACAGGGAAGACGGCGAAGTGGGCAAATTCTGGCAGGCTCGCTATCGAGCTGTTCGCCTGCTCGATGAGATTGCGATTTTGTCGTGCGCGGCATATGTGGATTTGAATCCGATTCGCGCTGCGATGGCGCAAACTATTGACGCTAGTGACTTTACGTCCGCACAGAAGAGATTGCTGGACCTTGCCATGGGATCGCAGAATCTGACTCAGCCGGAGTCCGCAGCGGTAGAAGGCCGCCCCGTCACAACGCCTCGGACACTCACGAAGAATTATCGCTCTGACGTTGCTCTGCGATCGTCGCAGCATCTCGCACCAGTGGAACTGAACGAACGCAACGGGCTGCCGGGGCCCGACGCAAATCGTGATGGCGTACGGTGCAGCAACAAGGGATTTCTGCCGATGTCCACGACGCAGTATTTGTCGTTGTTGGAGTGGACAGCGCGGCAGCGGCGAGTGGCGAAGGCGGGCAGGACGCCGAAGCAGATCAGACGCCTGTTCAAGCTTTTGGAGATTTCCGCGGATGCGTGGAACGAACTGGTTCGCAACTTTGGCCGATTGTTCAGTCTCGTTGCCGGCAAACCTGCGGTCATCGACAGCCACCGATCTCGAGCGGGTGGGCATCGCTACAGGGCCCGTCCAGCGGCTCGCGATCTGCTGGCCAAAGTCTGACCTCAGTCCTCGAGGGCGATCTTTGCTGTCGCCTCGCACGCGGAACAAGACCCCATTTGCACCGTGCAGACTTTCCAGAGGCGTGTGGGCCCACCGCCGCGTAAATGAACACTCAAATTCCGCGGCATCACATCGCGGTATTGCATGTCTTTGAGTTTTGCATCGACTCTGCGGCCAAGGATATATGCGGAAAAGTCCCTTCTCGGTCAAATGCTGTGTCCCCGAGACTCTCACCCGAGACTCTCCGCCCCGCCATTATCTCGGGCCCACGCGTGCCGCCCGCCGCCAGAGAGCAGCACCGCCGCGTAAATGAACACTCAAATTCCGCGGCATCACATCGCCGTCTTGCATGTCTTTGAGCTTTGCAACGACTCTGTGGCGAGGAATACATGCGGAAATGTGCCCTCTCGTTGAAAAGCTGTGTCCCCGAGATCCCAAAGGCTGTGTCCCCAAGACTGTCCAAAGGCTGTGTCCCCAAGACTGCCCAAAGGCTGTGTCCCCGAGACTCCCAATGCTGTGTCCCCGAGACTCGGTGTCCCCGAGACTCGCGTTCATCCGCGTTTCTCCGGGCTGATCCGTGGCGAAAAACCAACGGCCTCAATCAGCCGCCAGCGAAACTCGCACCAACTCACGATCGTTTCGGGCAAAGACACTTTTCATTGCGAAGGCCGGATGAGACCAAATCGTCATACGACGCTGCACCGGTCGCGTCGGCTCAACCAGCTTCGCTCGACTGAGCTCCTCATAGCCTGCAGCGGTCAGCTTCGCAATAATCAGGTCACCCTGCTCGTTGTGCAAAAACATCCGGTCACCCTGCGGCACCAGAAAAGCATTCCACCATCGACCACTGCCGGTGGCCTGCAGTGTCTCCCATACGCGCACACCATCCCCCGTGCGCAGGCACCGCAACTGACCATAACTGCACACGCCAAAGATGTGATCCGGAGTCACCACGGGAGTCGGCATAATGGAATGCAGACCATCAGTGTCCTGCTCACTTGTTCCCTTCCCCTTCCAAACCACGTCAGCCGACTCTGCACCCACCTTGAGCATCAGTGGACCATCATAGAACGCCGTCAGGAACAGCCGATCATCGAGCTTCCGAGGCATCGGGACAGTCAAGCCATAACGAATCGACCACGGATGCTGCCACAGCAGCTTTCCTGTCGCCGGATCCAGAGCTGAAACTGCCGCCGGATGCCAGACAATCAGCTGCCGACGACCACCGAACTCATAAATCACAGGCGGACAGTAGCCAACACCCGCATCTTCGAGCGCACGCCACAACTCTCGCCCCGTGCGACGATCGAAACTGACAATCAAGGCCCCCTGCTCGCCGCCCACCAGAGTAATCAACTGGTCGCCATCGACCAGCGGTGATGCCGCCATGCCCCACGTCGGCAGCTTCGTTCCAAAATCCTTTTGAAACTCCTTCGACCACTTCACGGCCCCCGTTTCAGCGTCGAAGCAAAACATATGCCCCTCCGCTCCAATCGTGTAACACAACCCATCGTGGATGACGGGGGTTGTGCGAGGCCCGGCGGGGTAGCTGACCGTGTAACGCACCGGATGCTGATACTTCCACAACTCCCGACCCGTCTCCGCATCCACACACCACACACGCTCCAAACCCTCGTCTGCCAGACGATCCGTCACATACACACGACCATCCGAAACAGCAGGTCCCGAATACCCTTCGCTGATCGGAAATGACCATTTGCGTTCAAGCAAACCGTCTGTGGGGAATTTCTCCACAATGCCCGTCTCACGCCAGACACAATCCCGCTGCGGCCCACCCCACTGCGGCCAGTCATCCGCATTCACCGTCCCCTGAACAGCCACAAACACCAGCAGACACCACAAGCTACTCGCAAAAATACCCCGCAGCATCACTGCACTCCCCAGTCACGGAATTCAACTCAACACCAGTCAAACGCCACCCTTGTATCAAATCCCCGCGCAAATCACACCACAAACACTTCAACACTCTGGCAGCAAATCAGCACCGGTCCGCAGGGAACGGAACCACATCCGACATCCGCTGCACACCCGCCGCAATCATAACCAGACGGTCAAACCCCAGCGCCACACCGGAACAAGCCGGTAACCCCCACGCCATCGCTCGCAGCAGATGCGACGCACCTGGCAGCACCGTACCGGCACTCGCCGCACGCTTCTGATTCTGCTCGCCATCCCGCCGACGAAGCTCCGCAGGATCCGTCAGTTCTTCGTACCCGTTGCACAGCTCCAAACCGCGAATGTACAGTTCGAATCTGCGAGCCACCGGGGGGGCAGTCGTGGTCGTCACCGCAAGGGCCGCCTGAGTCGCCGGGTAGTCGCACAAAAACTCCGGTCGCTCCTCCCCGACTCGCTGCCCCAATCCCGGCTCAATACAAAATCCCAGCAGCAGGTTCAGCAGTTCATCTCGAGCCATCTTAGGGCCGTCGGGAACCGGTACGGACCGCTCCCGAGCCGCTCTCAGCAGCTCATCATCCGTCGCCGAGAACACCGACAACCCCAGCTCCCGCTGAAACGCCTCCTGATACGTCGTCAAGGCGAAACTGCTGTCGCCCCAGGCAGGCTCTGGCCGCTTCAGACTGCTGCAGCCCGCCCTCACGACCGCACGTACCAGCTGCTCGGTCAACTGCACCTGCTCACGCCAGTCCGTTCCGACGCCATACCACTCCAGCATCGTGAATTCCGGGTTGTGCCTCGCCCCAAACTCGCCGCCACGAAACACGCGGCTGATCTGAAATATCGACCCGGCACCGGCGGCCAGCAATCGCTTCATGAAGGCCTCTGGCGACGTCTGCAAATACCAGTCACCATCCGACTGCCGCAACCGCAAAGGCTCAAGCCACGCATCCACCACCACATCCCGCGACAGACACGGCGTCTCAACCTCGAGGTACCCCCGCTGTCCGAAAAACTGACGCACCGCAGCCAGCATCGCCGCCCGCGCCCTCAGCACCGCCAGCGAACACCCCGGACGCCAGTCATTGACACGGTCACTCATAATCCAGCATCCACAAACCGCTCGTCATCGCACTGCACCCCCGCACTGTAAACTGAAAACTGATTCGCTGCTCATGAGTGAAAATCCGTGTTCATCAGCAGCCCAATGCATGACCCAATCCGTCGCCTTCATCCGTGGCCCCCAAAAGCCCCCCATCCGCGGCTCATCCACCCGTTTCCAGTGCCCAACGCACCGAACTTGCCAGGCGACGCATTCCCTCCCGAATACCGTCCGGACTCTGCACTCCAAAACTCAATCGCATCTCACTGCGAGGCCTTGCGGGCCAGTCCTGCGGATAACACAACTCCCCAGGCACGTACATCACCTTGTCCACCTGAGTCGCCCGGCGGAACATCGCACTCTGAAATCCCGTCGGTACCGAGTCCGGCAGACGCATCCACACATACATCCCACCCTCCGGCCGATACCACGACACTCCCGGTAAGCCCCCAAACTCCCGGTCTGCCGCCTCCAGCATCGCATCCCGCTTAATCCGATAATTGTCCCGCACCCGCTGCACATGCTGATGATAGGTGCGATCTTTCAGTGCCCGAGCCACCACGTGCTGGTTCAGGTGGGCAGACCCAAAATCCTCGTTGCCCTTCAGATCCGACAAAGGCTTCACCAGCGATTGCGGCACCACACCCAGCCCCACTCGAATCCCCGGCGAAAAACTCTTGGAAAACGTCTGGGCCAGAATCACCGTCTCACGATCTCGATCAAATGACCAGATGCTGGCCGGTGATACGCCGTCGTACCGCAATTCCCGATAAGCCGCGTCCTCCAGCAGAAAAATCCGCGACTCACGCGAGAACTCACGAGCCAGCGACAACAGCTGCGGACGACGCTCGGCCGATACGCTCACCCCCGACGGATTCTCAAAATCACTGACCACATAAACCAAACGCACTCGCGACAGTCGCCCCTCCTGTTCCAGCCGAGAAAGCGTTTCACGCAGCGCAGCCGGACACATCCCGAAACCGTCCGCAGTCACCGGCACAATATCCGCACCCACTGCCTGCAACACACCCAAAAACACAAAATAAGTCGGTGCTGCCACCAGACAGATGTCGCCCGGATTGAATAACGCCTGCGCCAGCAGCGCCAGCAACTGCTGCGATCCCGTCGTCAGAAATAACTGCGACAATGGCAGATCCGACAGCCGGTCCGTCCGCTGCTCAAGCTCCGCCAGATAGTCCCGAAACACCCGCCGCAGTGGCTCGGGCCCCTGAGTCGTCCCGTACTGCAGCAGCCGACTGCCGGATCCCGACTCCGCCAGCACCTTCCCCACCGTCTCACGCACCAGATCCACCGGCAGCGTCTGCTCATCCACCAGACCAGCCGCCAGCGAAATGCAGTCGGCGTTCTCCACCGCCTGCTGCATCAGAAACCCAATCGCCTGATCCGCAGATCGCAGCGCCTGATCACTCAGCCGCAAAACCGGATGCCGCATCCCTGTTCACTCCCCAGAAGCTGCCTTTCGGCAATATCCACACATACACTCACACACACACATATACTTCAACACAAGTCACTGCTCAGGGCAGCCCGCGAGTCAGCCGTGCGTGGTTCCCTGAACGGTCTGCCTGGTGACCGCATCCCCGATTGCAATCCGTACCTGCTGCTCCACCATCGTGCGATAACGACCGCCGCTGGCCATGAGCTCGGCATGAGTCCCTGTCTGCAGGATTCGCCCGCCCTCCACCACACAGATCAGATCGGCCGATGCAATCGTACTCAGTCGGTGCGCAATCACAAAGCACGTGCGGCCATGCATCAAACGCCCCAGACTCTGCTGAATCAGCTGCTCACTGTCCGTGTCCAGATTGCTGGTGGCCTCGTCGAGAATCAGCAGACGCGGGTCGGCGAGAATCGCGCGGGCAATTGCCAGACGCTGCCTCTGACCGCCACTCAGTCGCACACCACGCTCGCCAATCACTGTCTGCAGTCCCAGCGGCATCCGCTGAATGAACTCCACGGCATTGGCCGCTTCTGCTGCTGCCAGAATCTGCTGCTCAGTCGCATGCCGACAGCCATACGCAATATTCGCGGCAATCGTGCCGTCGAATAAAAACACGTCCTGCTCAACCACTCCGAGCAGCGATCGGTATGACTCCACATCAAAGTTCCGCAGATCCCGACCGTCCAGCAGAATGGCACCCTCGGAAGGATCGTAGAAGCGAGCCACCAGATTGCAGAGCGTTGTCTTGCCTGCTCCGCTGGGACCCACCAGGGCCACCGTTTGGCCAGCCTGTACCCGGAGATTGATCTCGCTCAAAGCCGGCTGACCCGTGCCGGGATAAAGAAATGTCACGCCCCGAAATTCCAGGTCGCCACGCACACTCTGACGATCCACCCGCAGTGATGCAGCCCCCGACTGCATCTCCATCGGCTCCGCCAGCATGTCCAGCACACGGTCCAGACCACTGAGACTGTTCTGAAACTGAGTCGCACTGGTGGCCAGAGCCGCCAGGGGCTCCAGCAGCATCACCAGATACACCAGAAACATCATCAGGTCACCTGCGGTCATAAACCCGGTCGTCACGCGCCAGCCCCCGTAAAAGAGCAGACCGGCTGAAGCAATCGGAATCAGCGCCTCCCACACGAGTTCCACAACCCGCATCCACCACCACACGTAGAGTTCCTGCCGAGCCATCACGTTGTTTTCCAGGGAAAATCGCCAGCCTTCACGCCGCTGACGGCTGAATGCACGCACAATTCGGATCCCCGCGAACGATTCGGCAGCACCCGCATCAATCTGCTCACGCTGCTTGCGAATCGCCCGGAACTGCGGCCGAATGCTGTTGATCCAGGCACGATGAGTCACAAAGACGGTGGGCAGCATCACAATGGCACCCAGCAGCAGCGTCCAGTCCACCCACGCCAGCACAGCAAAACTGCCGACCAGCTGAATCACCGCTCGCCACGGATTGTACAGCAACCCAAACACCAGCTCACCCACACTGCCGCCATCCTCTCGCAGTATGGAGGCCACTCCGCCGGAACGCAGCTCCTGCACCCGATGCAGCGGCAGTCTGATGGCGTGCGCAAACACCCGCCGACGAATGTCCAGCTGGATAATCTTGGAAATACGAGTCGCGTGCCAGCGGCCCCACACGTGAATCATAATCTTCACCAGTGATACCACCGTGACCACCAGCACCACGGCACCCAGCAGCCGCACCGGCGCAGCCAGCGAGGGAAAAGTCTGCAGCCATGCCGGCAGGGGACGACCAGTCAGAGCATAGTCGATGACAAACTTGGTACCGGCAGGAGGCAACAGGCCGAGCAGTGTTGAAACAGTGACGGTCGCCAAAGCCAGAATCAGGCTGCTGCGATAGGGGCGCAGCAGGCCCAGAAATTCACGCACCAGCGTTCCCGTCGAACGCACACGATCCTTCGCCGCACGGGATTCTCCAACAGAATGCACACTGCCGCCAGGCAGCTGCCGCTGTCGCACCTTCTGACGGTGCACAAAAAAACGCTGGCGACTGCTGACCGAGGCGGCAGGCGGGACGGCTGAGGATTCAGGGGAGACGGCGATCGGCTGTTTGGTGTTCATGCCGGATTCTAAGCGATGCACGGATTCGGTCGAGAGTTGCCGGGCCGATTCCGGGAACTCGCTGCAGATCGTCGATCGTGGCAAACGGCCCGTGAACCTCGCGATCCGCCACAATCCGACTGGCCAGCGACGGCCCAACTCCCTCCAGCTGCATCCAATCCACCCAGCCCGCCTGATTCACGTCAATCAGAAAGCCCGCCTCGGCCTTCGTGCCGCGAGTCACACGTAGCGGCTCCGGCCGTCGCTGGCTGGTCCATACCCACTGCGCCAGCAGCAGCAGACAACTCACCGCAATCAGTACTCGAAATCCCTTCGAATCCCGCTGACCCGCACCGGACTGGGCGGCAGCTGTCCCCTGAGCACTGACGGATTGTGACATGACTTCCCCCCCCTCCGCACCGGATCGGCACATGACGACATATATAACACATGCGAGCTAATACAATGCACCCAGTCAGGAAATGTTTTATCCCCCTAATATTATTGATCTTTGAACAACCACCACGCCGGTTTCCAGCCCGGCACCCGGAAATCGTCATCAGTTTCTCCAACTCGCGCCGAATGCAGCGACATGTTGCCCTCTCGCCACATCGCCCGCCCCCATCAACCCATGACCACAGTGAACGCGGAGTTTTAGGGTGCGACCCCAGGAATTCAGCAATCGTCGTGTCAATCGTGGTGTCAAGCGTGGTGCAGGTGCTCGGCGAGTGCTTCGGGCCTTGAACTCACGCCAGCCCGTACACAGCAGATGTCAGCCGTGGCTGCAATAACTCCCCGGAAACTTTCAAAAATTCTCCGTCACAAACGCGCGACTCGAGCCTACGGGAACTCGGAGCCTGACATGCCGGCGTGGCATCGCAGGCTGCAGTATGGCACAGCCGGAAACAGTCACCGCGGAGACAGAAAACCATGCGCTCAATTCTGACACTGCTCGCCATTCTCCTTAACGCCGGCAATGCACTCGCCAACGACCTGCTGACGATGGTCTTCGACAAAACCACAATCAAAGTCGACGGCAAAGACGAAAACGCCCGAATGTACTACGTCCTGATCGGAAAGAACAACAAGCTTGAAGACGGAACCATTCTGCAACTGACGCAACTCATGGACGACCCCGATCACTACGGCCTCGGATCCGGTAAGTTTCAGCTGGATCAGTCCAACGGGGAACTCACCATCTTCTGGGAATCCAACGACCCCAATGAGGTTGGGCAGGAAGAGCACGTCAGGATTCACGACGGTTCCTCGAAGAACCGTCGGGTGCTGGAAACCACCAGCCATGATGATGAGCCACAGGTCGGGCAAAAACAGGGAGTGCGTCTGGTTGACTTCCGGTCACTGCCGGATTGGGCGCGTGAGGCCTGCCGGCCGTATATCCTCGAGTCCCTGCCACCGGCGGAAAGACTTCGGCTGGCCACGGAAGACGCTGCACGCCGTGAACTGGAACAGGAAATCCGGATGCAGCATGACAGGGATTCAGAACGCTGGTACAAACACTCCCTTAAAATCCTCAATGGGCAGTGACAATCGCAGCCTGAGAGTCAGGTTGTTCCAGCCCTGGTGCCTCCTTCAGTTTCGTGTAAAATTTCGCCGCGCGGCGAGTAATTCGCCGCGCGGGTTCGCTTTTTGCCACCCGCACAGTGCACGCAGTGCGAAGATTCGCATTTTTACAGCATGGCACCCTATTTGCTGCCTGATTACAGCAAACCGGTCCCTCGGAAAAAACAACCCGCAGTTCGGGCTGTCCGGACGCGAAGGACAAATCACAGCTCGGACTTTACCCGAAATCACCTCTGTCAGCCCCCGCCATGCACACGCCACGACGTCACGCCTTTACACTCATCGAACTGCTTGTCGTCATTGCCATCATCGCCATCCTCGTTGCACTCCTGCTGCCCGCCGTGCAGCAGGCTCGCGAAGCGGCTCGCAGTACTCAGTGTCGCAATCACCTCAAACAGATCGCACTCGCCATCCACAATTACGAATCCTCCTGCGGGCAGTTCCCGCCCAGCATGGCCATCAATCCCTCTGTCACGACCAACGCCTCCTGGTCCATCCACGGTCGCATTCTTCCGTATCTCGAACAGGTCAATCTCTACCAGCAGATCGATCTCAGCCTCGCGTGGGGTAACTTCCCCGTCATCAGCAGGTTTCGAGTCCCCGTGTATGCCTGCCCTTCGGACCCCAAATCCGATCGGGCCCGCGATACCGGAACCAATGGCATCTTCCTCATGCCCACCTGCTACGGCTTCAACTTCGGCACGTGGCTCGTCTTCAACGCGGCAACTCGTCAGGGCGGTGACGGCATTACCTTCCCCAACTCACGCATTCGCATGGCCGACATTACGGATGGCTCCAGCAACACACTGCTGGCCTCCGAAGTACATGCGTGGACCGCTTACACCCGCAACGGCGGCCCGCCTTCGACTGCCGTCCCCAACACCGCCGCCGAGGTTGCTGTTTACGCCAACAGCGGACTGCGCGACCGCATTCTGCCGGCAACTCGTGACGGTACCGCACACACAGAATGGGCCAATGGACACTCGCACCACAGTGGTTTCACTACCACACTCACACCCAATACCAACGTGGTGTTCGTGGACAATGGCGTCATTTACAACAACACCGACTACGCTTCACGCCAGGAAGGCGGCTCGCTGACCTCAGTCAGCTATTCCGTGCTCACATCCCGCAGCTATCACACCGGGATCGTCAATTCCGCGATGTGCGACGGCTCCGTCCGCACCTTCAGTTCGTCAATCGATCAGAAAGTCTGGCGGGGCCTGGGAACCCGCGATGCCGGCGAAATTGCGGGCGAATTCTGAGTCCCGGTTTCTCTTCGGAATTTCTCAGTTCCACCGCTCCGCATTGGCCCTCACCCGCCTGCAGCGATAGAATCCACTGCACGTCCGCTCGCTTCGGTTGTTCAGGAAACTGTCTCATGATCCTGCAGGCTGCTCACTCAAAGTTCTTTCGCGTCTTCGGCCGTCCGCTGCTGGCCGGTCTGCTCCTGACCGCGCTGCCGCTGCTGCTGGCGTTACCCGCTCAGGCTGATGACCTTGCTGAGGTGCAGAAGAAAGCTCTTCAGTTTCTTCAGGTCACGCAGGATGCATCCGGTTCATGGACCACTCCAGAATCCGTCGGCATCACCGGTCTTGTCACTTCGGCCCTGGTACAAAGCGGTCTTCCCCCGGAAGACCCGGTTGTTGCAAAAGGCCTGAAGTTTCTGGTCGGCATGCAGCAGCCGACCGGCGGCATTCACGCCCCGGCCAGCCGTCATCAGAATTATGAAACCTGCATCGCCATGATGGCGCTCGCTCAGGCCGGCCGTGATGGCCGCTATGATGCACAAATCAGCAAAGCCCGGCAGTTTCTTCGTGACCTTCAGTGGGACGCTGGCGAGGGCATAGAAACCAGTGACGGAGCCTACGGCGGTGCCGGTTACGACAGCAAGCAGCGGCCGGACATGTCAAATACGCAGTTCCTTCTGGAAGCCCTGCAGCAGTCCGGAGTTCCGGCGGATGACCCGGCCATGCAGAAGGCTTTGATCTTCATCAGCCGTGCACAAAACCTGGAATCCCCGTACAACACTATGCCGTGGGCCGGTCGCACCAATGACGGCGGCTTCATCTACACTCCGGCCAAAGGCGGTGAATCCAAAGCCGGTGTCACCGAAAACGGCGGACACTCGTCCTATGGCAGCATGACCTACGCCGGTTTGAAAAGCATGATCTATGCGGGGCTGAAGAAGGATGACCCGCGAGTCGCTGCGGCGACTCAGTGGATTCGCAAAAACTACACTCTGAAGGAAAATCCCGGCATGGGACAGCAGGGACTGTTCTACTACTTCCAGACCATGGCTCGCACCATGAACGTGCTGGAAGTGCAGCAGTTCGAAGACGCCAGCGGTCATCTGCATGACTGGAAAGCTGAACTGACAGCGCGACT
>SXGQ01843220.1_pt1 | contig 33519 bp, 27 predicted proteins | sample 3178371 | NCBI WGS metagenome assembly SXGQ01 (sample SAMN11356859, study PRJNA531348) | freshwater metagenome | isolation source: freshwater sample F1-20 | place: China: Fuxian Lake, Yuxi | collected 2017-12-25 | reverse complement strand
TCTCGTCACCGGCGCCTCCCGCGGCATCGGCCGTGGTATCGCCATCGAACTCGCCCGCACCGGTGCCCGGGTGGCGATCAATTACGCCGGCAACGCCGAAGCGGCCGCCGAGGCGCTCTCCCTGGTCAAAGCCGCGGGTGGCGACGGCTTTATCGTGCAAGGCGACGTCGCCGTAGCGGCCGATCGCGAACGGCTGGTGGCGGAGACCATGGAGAAATTTGGCCGCATCGATCTGCGCGTGAACAACGCCGGCGTGGCGCCCAAAGTCCGTGCCGATCTGCTCGATTGCGGCGAGGAAAGCTTCGACCGCCTCTACGAGATCAACCTCAAGGGCCCGTTTTTCCTCACCCAACTCGTCGCCAAGCAGATGCTCAAGCAGGCGCCCAACTCCGAGGGTTTCCGGGGCCAGATCGTCAATATCACCTCGATCTCCGCCTACACGGCTTCGATCAATCGCGGCGAATACTGCATGGTGAAGGCCGGGCTCGCAATGATGACCAAACTCTTCGCTGACCGACTCGCGAACGACGGCATCAATGTCTACGAGATCCGTCCCGGCGTGATCGCCACCGATCTGACCAGCGGCGTGAAAGAGAAGTACGACAAGCTGATCATTACCGACGAGCGCGGGATCACGCCGATCCGGCGTTGGGGCAAGCCCGAGGATATCGGCCGCGCCGTGCGAGCAATCGCCGAAGATCGATTTCCATTTTCGACCGGGGCATGCTTCGATGTGGACGGCGGATTTCATCTACACCGGCTCTGAGCAGGCATCACCAAATTTTGGCCACCGAGTCCGGCTTGCCAGAGGCGTCCGGCTCCTGTTTCGAAGCCACGCAAGAGTTGGGTTGCCCTACTTTTGACGCTGCGGGAGGCCCAGACCGATCCTGACCCGCCTGCGCATCGAGCCAGGGTATGGGCCGGTCGACCAGTTGGAGCCTGCGGTTAAGACCTTCGTCGACCGGGTCGCTGCAAGCAGTCGCACTGCCCTGGTCGAGACCAAGGCCATTCTCGCCACGCGTGGCACAACCGCCATCAATGAGAATGCCGATGTTGAGGCCAATGCCTCCGAACGCTGCCTGATAGAGGGTAACGCTCCCGTCCGCCTCCCAGATTTCTTCGCAGCCCGCCGTTCCCGGCTCTCCCCCACCAAGTGAAAGCTCGCCTACCGGGCGATCACTCATGCTTTTTGTTAACAATGCACTTGACAGAATTGTTAACAAAAAACATGCCAACAACGTATCGTTAACCCCCGACTTTCGCAGAATCATGCGGAAGTGCACGCACAGCCCCCATTCCTATGAAAACAGCCCCTACACATCGTATCTGTCGCGGTCTTCCGGCCGCTCTTTTGATGCTCGGTTCCTCGGCCTTGGCCCAACAAGCGCCCGCCCCCTCCGGTCCGAGAGATTCCGAGGAGACAGTCACCCTGAATGTTTTTAATGTTAAGGAGAACCGGGCCCGAGCCTACGGTTCATCTAATTTGGCTTCCGCCACCCGCATGAACACCCCGGCGGAAAATGTGCCGCAGTCCATCAGTGTCATTAATGAGGCGTTGCTCAAGGATATGGCGGCCTATTCTTACGAGCAGGCGGTGCGCTACACGCCGGGGGTAACCCAGCGGCAAAACGTGGCAAACGGCAGCGTGATCCGTGGGTTCATCGTCTTCAACAGATTTCGCAACGGTTTTCTCGTTCCCGGCTTCGAGACCGACATGATCAATCTCGATCGCATCGAGATCATCAAGGGACCCTCTGCCTCAATCGCCGGATCGTCCGAGTCGGGCGGATACGTCAATTTCATCACCAAGAAGCCGCAGATGAAGGAGTCGATCGTTGCGTCCGCGACCATGGGCTCACGCAGTTTTCTGCGCGGCACGGTCGACGCCACGGGGCCGATCGCGGGCACCAACATGGCCTACCGGCTGAACGCCATCCACCTGACGTCCGACAGCTGGCGAGACAACGAAAAGATCCGCAAGACCGCAGTCTACCCGTCCTTTCTCTGGCAGGTGACCAAGAAGACCCAAGTCTCGGTCGACATGGAGTACTTCGACGGCCTGACACCAGGCGGTTTCAGCACGCCCTACATCGCCCCGGTGAATACGGTCAACCAGACCGGAACAACCAGTACCTCGCAGGCCGTCGTTATCCCTGCCGGCGTCATTCCAAAGTTTCGCCTCGGTCAGTGGGCGCCCATGTCGGTTAACACCAGCGGCGAAGTCGGCATGGGAAACCGGGCTGAACTTTACTCGCTCTTCGCCACCATCACCCATCAGTTCAACGACGTCTTCGCCGCCCGGCAGGCGGTTTCCTACTTCGACAGCACCACCAGCAATTACCGGGGCACGGTCGCCAACTTTTTTGCCTACAACAACAATGGCGAAATTTTCTACGAACGCAACGCCACCCGCAACACGGGCGAGGCACAGATCATGCGCGCCCAAGGCGACGTTGTTGGCACCAAAAAGTGGTTCGATGATAAGCTAGGGTCCACCATATTGGTGGGCTACGACGTTGGCCGCAGCGATAGCGCTGGCACCACCGCCGCGGGTCAGATGGAGGCATTCGTTATCAGCAGTCCGGTCTACGGCCTGCCGCTGCGCACGCCCATGATCAAGACGGTCGACAACACCTCCAAGGGCGGCAGCTTCGGCTACTTCGCCAACGCCCAGATCTCCGGCTTCCAAGACCGTATCATCCTGACCGGCGGCCTGCGCCGGGACCAAGGCAAAGCCTCTTGGACGCGCAACAACTTCACCGGTGCCTTTTCCAACGTCCGGAAAACACCTCGGGTCGAAAGCCCAATGTATGGTATCACGGCCAAGCCGCTGAAGTGGCTCTCCGCCTACGCCGTCTACAGCGAGGCCGGCGCCGCCAGCCGCCAAGTCGCGATCTTTCCCGGAATTCCCCTGACCGATCCGCGTCAAATCCTGAGGACCGCAACGCCCCTGACCACCAATGACGAGTTCGGCGCAAAGATCAGCCTGCTGGACGGCGCCTTCGCCATCAACGTCGCCCACTTCGAGATAGTCCAAGTCGACAATGTCCGCGGCAATACGAGCAACGACATCATCAACGTTCCCGGTGGCTCCCAAAACATCATCGAGAGCGGAAACACCGCTAAGGGCTGGGAAGTCGAATTCAGCGGCAGCGTTTCTCGCAACTTCGCCATGGTTGGCGGTTACGCCTTTACCGAAACCCAAGCTCCCGGCTTCAAGGAGGATGGTCGTTCCCCGCGCGAAATCCGAGGCATGCCAAAGCACAAGGTCCAAGCGTTCGGCAAGTATGACTTCGTCGGCACGAAGGCCACGGGCTTTTCCATTCGCGGCGGCGTGGTCTACCAAACGTCCGTCTGGGGCATCGCCGAGAACACCTACCGCGTAGCCGGAGCTACCCGCTGGGACGTGGGTCTCAACTACCGACGCAACAACTGGGATTTCGCCCTCACCTGCGAAAATCTAACCGACGTGATCTTCCCGCAATCCACCATCGCCCCTGGCTCGAACACGGTCGATGCCCCCCGCACGGTTTACTTCGGAGCTACTTTGAAGTTCTAAGGAGTCAGACCTCTTGGCAACCACTCAGAACCGTTTTGCATCTCTGCCACCGCCCGCACAGCGCCGTGGTCCGGATGCCACGGTGAGAGGAACCCGCAGGGCTGACTATGGAGTCGGGCCTGCGGGTTGTCCTTTTGGTCCTCCCCGTCTTATCGTCCGCGTGATCGGCTTGTTTAGCGTCCTGTGCGGCGTGGGGCTCGGCGCGGCTCCCTCGGCCGCCGTTGCCGACCGGGTCGACTTCAACCGCGATGTGCGGCGGATCCTTTCGAACACCTGCTTGAAGTGCCACGGCCCGGACGTGAAGGGCAACCCTTCTGGTCTGCGTCTGGACCAAGCGAATTTCGCTTACGCGCCGCACCGGGACAAAAGTGGACGAACCATCACGGCCCTGGTGCCCGGCAAACCTGAGGAATCGGAGGTATGGCGTCGCATCACTTCAAAAGATCCGGCGACTGTCATGCCGCCGCCAGACTCTCTGCACCAACTCACGCCGCCGGAAAAAAACGTCCTGCGCCGCTGGATCGAGCAAGGTGCCGCTTACCAAGGACATTGGGCCTACCGCCCCCCTGTCGAGGTGCCACCATTTAAGGGCTCCCCCGCGCTAGCCCGCCTTCAGCATCCAATCGATCAATACCTTGCCGCCGAACTGGACCGCCGGGGCATTTCCTTTTCCAATGAGGCTGACCGGCGCACACTCTTTCGCCGCCTGAGCCTAGACCTGACCGGACTGCCGCCGACCGCCACCGACATCGAGGCCTTTGTCGCCGATGCCCACCCTGATGCGTACCAAGCCGCCGTCGACCGTCTACTGGCTTCGCCGCACTACGGTGAACGCATGGCGGTGCCATGGCTGGACCTAGTCCGATTTGCCGACTCGACCGGACTGCACGGCGACCAGCGGCTGAACAACTTTCCCTACCGGGACTACGTCATCGACTCCTTCAATCGCAACAAGCCCTTCGACCAGTTCACCATCGAGCAAATTGCCGGCGATTTGCTGCCCAACGCGACGGTCGAGCAGCAGGTGGCCAGCGGATTCAATCGTTTGAACATGGTGACGCGCGAGGGTGGCGCCCAGGTGCAGGAGTACCTGGCCAAATACTCCTCGGACCGTGTGCGCACCGTTTCCACCGCGTGGCTGGGCTCAACCTTGGCGTGCGCAGAGTGCCACGACCACAAGTACGATCCTTTCACCATTCGTGACTTCTACGCCTTCTCCGCCTACTTCGCCGACGTAAAGCAATGGGGCGTCTATCGTCATTTCATTTACACCCCGGAAACGGAACTTGCCGTGCACACGGACGATTACCCGTTCCCCCCGGAGATCGAGGTCGAAAGCTCTTACCTGAAAGCTCGGGACGCACGTTTGCGACAACAGTTCCAAATGATTCATGCAGTTGGAGGGCGCTCCCGGCTTGCCCGCCCCGAGGGCAACGCAGAATTGGATGTATGGGTGCGCCAAGTCGCACCGCACATAGACCCGGCGTCCGGCGGGTGGGTGACAGCCAAACCCGAGACCGTTGACACGAATCCCCAAGTCACCGCCATCCCCTTGCCCGACGGCAGCGTTCGGTTCGAAAATCCGGCCGGCTACGCGGAAAGCCGCTTCAAGCAGCCGCTCACGCGCCATCTGCTCCAACTGTCCGCACCGGCTATTCCCCTTTCGACCCTGCGCCTGGAGTTACTCCCCGATCAGGCCCACGGAGGCCTAATCAGTCGCGACCAACGTCAGCATGTAGAGATCTCGGTCCAGATCTCCGTTCATCGCGCTGGGGCCGCGAAGCCGGAGGCGGTCGAGGTAGCCGAGGCGTTCGCAGAAAACGAGACGGAGAATTTCTTCAACGGTCGGCCGCGCGTATCGCTGCGGGAACTCTGGCGATCGAGCGCAGCGCTCGCACACACTCGCCAGTCTGCGGTCTTTCAATTCCGTCAACCGCTGATGCTCGAATCTGGCGATCGACTGATCGCCACGATTAACACCGCTCCAGTCAATTTCCACCAGCGCGATTACCTTGGCGAGATCGGCCGCATCCGCATCTCGGTGTCGCCACTCGGCAGTCGGCTGCCGAGCGAGGCCCTATCCGGCGAAGACGTGTCCGCCTTCTCTGCCCCCAAGCCCTCCGCTGCGCAGCGGGAGCGGCTGGCGGCCCTCTATTTTCACGCGACCCAGGCTTTCGCCCAACCGGGGACCACCGAACTGCTACGAGAGATCCTTGAGTGTCGCGAGGGGCGCGCGGCCACGATGGTCACAGTGGCGGCACCGCCTCGCACGACCCGGGTGCTGGCCCGAGGCAATTGGCAGGATGAATCCGGTGAAATCGTCACCCCGGCGCCGCCGCGCTTCCTGACCGAACAACCTTCTGAACCCGGCGCACCGCGCCAGACCCGGCTTGACCTAGCCCGCTGGATCATGGCGCCTTCCAACCCACTGACCGCCCGCACGTTCGTCAACCGGACGTGGAAACTCTTCTTTGGCAGTGGTCTCTCCTCCGCGGTCGAGGACCTCGGCATGCAGGGTGAGTACCCTTCCCACCCGGAACTGTTGGACGCGCTGTCCGTTCGTTTTCGCGACTCCGGGTGGGATATCAAGGCGCTCGTGCGCCTGATCGTAACCTCCCACGCCTACCGCCAGGCTTCCCGCGAACGCGCGGACTTACGCGAAATCGACCCTCAGAATCGCCTCCTCGCCCGCCAAGCCGCTCGCCGACTGGACGCCGAATTCATTCGGGACCACGCGCTTTCCGTCGCAGGGCTGCTCCACCGCGAAATCGGCGGTCCCAGCGCGTTGCCGTACCAACCTGCGGGCTACTACGAGCAGTTGAACTTTCCCCTGCGCGACTACGTGGCGGACCGTGATGAACGTCAGTATCGGCGTGGTCTCTACCAGCATTGGCAGCGCACTTTCCTACATCCTATGCTCGCGAATTTCGACGCACCGTCCCGCGAAGAGTGCACCGCCGCTCGCACCGACTCCAACACGCCGCAGCAGGCGCTGACCCTGCTCAACGATCCGTCCTTCGTCGAAGCCGCCCGAGTCTTCGCCGAGTCGCTCCTGCAGGTGCCGCCCGCCCAACGGCTCGATCTGGCGTTTTTGCGCACCCTCGGCCGACCACCCGAGTCCCGGGAACGGGCCTCGTTGGAGCAATTTCACCATCAGCAAATCTCCGTGTTTCGTGCGCGACCCGCAGACGCCGCCGCCTTCACCTCGATCGGCCTAAGCTCCGTCCCGCCCGGAATCGACCGAGTCGAACTTGCGGCTTGGACTGCGCTCACCCGCGTCTTGTTCAATCTCAACGAAACGATCATGCGCTACTGACCCAGTCCGCACTCAGGCCCCGTACCCATGTCACCGCCCGATTTTTCCTTTCTCCGTCAGCGGCAGATTGCATGGTCGCGCCGCACCTTTCTGGGCAAATCCGCCCAAGCCATCGGCACGCTGGCTCTGGGTTCGCTGCTGACCCCACGGGCACTCTCTGCCGCGGCCAGCCCGACCGTGAACGATGGTCGCTGGCGCGGGATCCTACCCGCGCCCCATTTCCTGCCCCGGGCCAAACGCATCATCCAGCTCTCCATGGCCGGCGGTCCGTCACACCTGGAGACGTTTGACCCCAAGCCGAAGCTGAACGCCCTGCACGGCCAGCCGTTTCCGGCCGCTTTCACCGAGGGACAGCAGCTCGCGCAGCTCCAACATGAGCGGGGCGGCCTGCGGGCCCGAGGCTCGCCCTTCACGTTTTCCCGGTGCGGCCTCAGCGGACAGATGATCTGCGACCTGCTGCCGCACACCCAGACCATCGCGGACGAACTCTGCATCGTACGGTCGATGCACACCGATCAGATCAATCACGACCCGGCGCATGCGTTCATGAACGCGGGTTCGATCATCAAGGGCCGGCCCAGCTTTGGTTCGTGGATGCTCTACGGTCTCGGCGCCGAAGCCGACAATCTGCCCGGCTACGTGGTGCTAATGTCCAACGGTCCGGGCAACGACCAGCCGATCTCCGCCCGCCAGTGGTCCGCCGGTTTCCTGCCTAGCAAATTTCAAGGCGTGCAGTTCCAGAGCAAGGGCACGCCGGTTCACTACGTCGGGAATCCCGACGGCATCTGCCAGAGCCTGCAGCGGCAATTGATCGATGAGCTGGCTGAACTGAACGGCTATTGCGCGGAGCGCACGCTCGATCCGGAAATCCAGACCCGAGTCGCCCAGTACGAGCTGGCGTTCAAGATGCAGACGAGCGTGCCGGAGCTGGCCGACCTTCGCCGCGAGCCCCAGTCGACCCTCGATCTCTACGGCATCAAGGAACCAGGCGATGGATCTTTCGCCTCGAACTGCCTCCTCGCCCGGCGTCTGATCGAGCGCGGCACTCGTTTCGTCCAGCTCTATCACCGCGGCTGGGACCACCATTCGGAGATCGACAAGAACCTTCCGCTTGCCTGCAAGCTGGTGGATCAGGCTTCCGCCGCCCTCGTCAAGGATCTCAAGCAACGCGGGCTCCTCGAAGACACCGTGGTCATCTGGGGTGGCGAGTTTGGTCGCACGCCGATGGGACAGGGCACCGGACGGGATCACCACATCAACGCCTTCTCCGTCTGGATGGCCGGAGGCGGTATCCGGCCGGGCATTACCTGGGGATCAACCGACGAACTTGGCTACCGCTACCTGCCGGACGGCCAAGACATGCATGTGCACGACCTGCACGCCACGCTTCTAGCCACCTTCGGGATCGACCACGAGCGCCTGACCTACCGATACCAAGGTCGGGATTTTCGCCTGACTGACGTCCACGGCCGCGTTGCCCACGGGATTTTGTCGTGAGGTTCGTGCGATCCATACACCACAGGGCGGTGGGTTCCCCAATCCGCATTTCCTGATTATGGAGCCATGGCTTCAACTGGCTGGTCGCCTGCATCCGCTTGCGGCCCATCTGCCCATCGGCCTGTTCATTCTGCTGGCCGTGATCGAACTCGCCGGCGCGTTTCCCGGCGGTCCCCGGCTAACCGCGCAGCAGCGGAGCTGGATCCTCGGCTTGGGTTTTCTCGGCGCCGCGACCACCGCCAGCTTCGGCTGGCTGTTGGCGGGCTCCGCCGACTACAACAATACGCTCCTTGAACGACACCGGTGGCTAGGCGTCGGCTTCGCAGCAACCACAGCATTCCTCTATTTCCTTCGCCGCCATCTGCGCGCTTACGCCGCCGGCCTCACCGTCAGTGTCGCATTACTTGGATTGGCCGGACATGCAGGGGGCACCCTCACCCACGGCGAGTCCTACTTGTCTCTTTCCACTGGCGTCGCAGCCTCCCCCGCTCCCACTCGGGCGGAAGACACGCGGCTCTTCGACGACGTCATTCATCCCATTCTCCAGGAGCGCTGCGTTTCTTGCCACGGTGCCAGCAGGAGCGATGGAGACCTGCGCTACGACACCCGCGAGTTCCTCGTTCAGGGCGGGAAATCAGGCCCGTCCTTCAAGCCGGGCGACGCCCTTGGCAGCCTGCTGATCAAGCGCGCCCACCTGCCGCTCGAAGCCAAACAACACATGCCTCCTAAGGGGAAACCGCAGTTGACCGAAGACGAGCTGACGTTGCTGGAGTGGTGGATCGATGTTGGGGCGCCGTTCGATATTCACGTTTCCGCACTCGCAGCGCCTCCCCTGATCTTCGAGCGACTAGCCACGCGGCTCGGCTGGACTCTTGACCCCCCGCCGGACCGTGCCGCCGTGCTGGCCGCGGCGATGGCGTTGGAACAACGCCTCGGCATCCTGCTGCGGCCCTTGACCCAGGATGGCCCTTGGCTGGCCGCGAATGCCCGCGTGAAGCTAGCAGCGTTCGGCGATGCGGAGCTCGCGGCCCTCGCACCGATCGCTCCCGCACTTTATTGGCTCGATCTCGGCGAAACCGGGGTCACCGACGCGGGTCTCGGCGCGCTGGCAGCCATGAAAAACCTGCGAAGACTCCAGTTGGATCGCACTGCCATCACGGGTACCGGCCTGCGGGCCCTATCCGGGCTTTCACATCTCGAGACCCTCAATCTCCACGGCACGAGCGTGACCGACGCGGACTTGTCCGCCGTTGAAAACTTGCCCCGCTTGCGTTCGCTCTACCTTTGGCAGACGCAAGTGAGCGCGGAAGCCGCGGCCCGCCTGGGGCAAAAGCAGACCGACCACCGCCGAATCGCCCGCTGGCGCGCGGAAATGGCCGCCCTGGAGACAAAGATCCGCGCCGAAACCTTTCGGGCCAACCTCGGCACCGACGCCGAACCCCGCCCCCCTCTTCCGCCCGCTCCCACCCCCGCCCGTTCGCCATGATTAATGCCCCTTCCCCCACCCCGCCCCAATCGAAAGCCAAGCCGAAACTAGCGGCTGTGCTGATCACCGCTTTTCTTGGCTGGATGTTCGATGGCCTGGAAATGGGGATGTTTCCGTTGATCGCGCGGCCCGCCTTGCAGCAAATGCAGCAGACCCTCGGATTGGGGGCCTCGGATGCATTCGTCGGAGAATGGATGGGCTACATCACCGCTGCGTTCCTCATCGGCGCCGCCGCCGGTGGGGTGCTCTTCGGATGGCTGGGCGATCGGATCGGGCGCGTGCGGGCCATGGCGATCAGCATTCTCTGTTATTCACTATTCACTGGTTTGGTTTACTTCGCCGAGTCACCATGGCATCTCCTGATCACCCGTTTCATTGCTGCACTCGGCATGGGTGGAGAGTGGTCGCTCGGAATCGCCTTAGTGATGGAGGTGTGGCCGGAAAAACACCGCCCGTGGCTGGCGGGCGTGATCGGTGCCGCCGCCAACGTGGGCTTCGCGCTCATCGCGGTGATCGGGCTTTTTGTGCAAGTCACGACGGAATCATGGCGCTGGATCGCCCTTGTCGGTGCGGCTCCGGCACTCCTGACCTTTTTCGTGAGAATCTTTGTGCCGGAATCAGAACGCTGGCAGGAAAGCCAGCGTTCGACTGACCGTCATGAGCCTCTGCGCGAGGTGCTCCGGCCTCCCCTGCTGCGCTCCACCTTTCTTGCGATGATCTTGGCTTCGGTGGCACTCATTGGAACCTGGGGCTCAGTGCAATGGCTGCCGCTCTGGGCAGATCAAATGGCCCAGCGGGCGAGCGTGCAGGTAGCGCTCGCCGAACTCTCCCCGACGGGAACCGGCGCGTTGCGGGACGGTGAAGCTCTATCCCCCGCCGTGGTGAAACGGGCTGGTGAACTGAAGGACCACAACGCCAAGGCCTACACGCAGATCAACTCGGCGCTGGGCGCGGTAGTCGGCTGCCTGCTCGGCGGCTGGTGGGGAGGCCTGCTCGGCCGGCGGCAAGGGTATTTTATCCTCTGCCTGCTTTCCCTCGGATCCTGCGCTTGGCTCTTCCGGGGCTTCGACACCTACGACGGTAGTTTCCTTGCAATCACGTTTCTCGTCGGCGGCATCACCGCCGCCTTCTATGGTTGGTTCCCGCTGTACCTACCGGAATTATTCCCCACGCGGGTGCGCGCCACTGGACAGGGGCTCTCCTTCAACGCCGGTCGCATCCTCGCGGCTGGCGGTGCCCTGCAGATGGGTTCCCTGATGCAACACTTCAATGGCGACTACGCCCAGGCCGGAGCCATCATCACGTTGATCTATCTCGTCGGCTTAATCGTGATCTGGTTTGCGCCCGAAACGCGTGGCCAACAGCTCCCGCCCTGACATGGCATTCAGCTCCGAGCGCACCTTCGCATCAGACGACGCGTCCGCTTAATCCGTTTCCCACATGCAACTTTCTCCTCCTCTTCCATTCGCCTTTCCCTCCACGCCGCAACGGCCGAACGTTCAGGTCGTGCGCTGGGGCATAATCGGATGTGGTGACGTAACCGAGGTCAAGAGTGGTCCGGGTTTCCGCTTGGCCGAGCGCTCTCGCCTAGTCGCCGTCATGCGCCGTAACCGCGACCTTGCGGCCGACTACGCGCGGCGTCACGGCGTGCCCCGCTGGTACGACAACGCCGAACAGCTGATCGCCGACCCGGAGGTGGATGCAGTCTACATTGCCACGCCACCTGACTCCCATCTCTCCTACGCATTGCAAGTCGCCGCCGCCGGCAAACCGGCGTACGTGGAGAAGCCGATGGCGCGCTCCGCAGCGGAGTGCGATCGCATGGTCGCCGCCTTTCAAAAGCGTGAAGTGCCCCTTTACGTCGCCTACTATCGCCGTGGCCTACCTCGCTTTTGCCAGGTCAAGGAATGGATTGCTGCCGGGACGATCGGTCGAATCACTGGAGTGGACTATCACTTTGCGTCCTCCGCCCACCGAAGTGATGCCGGTTGGCGAACGAATGTGACGTCCGCTGGCGCCGGACTGTTTCTCGATCTTGGTTCGCACGCGCTCGATCTGCTCGACTTTTTTCTTGGCCCGCTGGAGCACGTCCAAGGCCGTGCTGTCAACCGCGCCACGCCCCAAGATGCGGAGGACTCGGTCGCCCTGCATTTCTCCGCCGGCGGCGTGCTTGGTGCCGCCACCTGGAATTTTGCCTCCGGCGTGGCCCGCGATGTTTGCCGGATCACCGGGACCGAGGGCTGCATTGAGTACTCCACCTTCGATAACGTCCCCCTCCGACTCACCACAGAAAAAGGCACGGAATCGGTTGAAATCGCCCATCCACCTCACGTTCAGCAGCCGTTGATCCAGCAGGTGGTCGATGACTTATTGGGACGCGACCACTGCCCAAGCACAGGCATCTCCGCGCGGCGGACCTCCCTAGTTATGGACACCGCCCTGACCACGTACTACGGCGACCGCAGCAGTCCCTTCTGGGATAGCCCCTGCACTTGGCCCGGTCGGCACGGGGCGAATGCCGCTAAAGCCAGCGTTTGATTCCGCGCAGTACTTAATACAGAAGGCCTTTTTTGGACGAAAAACGGGCGTCTCTCTGATTCTCTGATCAGCGGGTCCCATGCCGCGCCCGAATTTCGGCCGTTCCAATATTTAACCTCACCGAAACACCGAGTTCGCGTGAAACTGGAATCAACGACTTCGGCGTTCGATTAAGTTACGTAAATTCCTGATCTTCGATTCAGGCCAGAATCGTTCCTTTCCGCTGGGTCGTCACGCCCGCCGCCTCCGCATGAAGTCCGCCGGCCTAAAGCTCCGCGCAAAACGCTTCGACACTCACGCCTGCCTGCGCAATCAGGCCCGCCAGCGTGCCCGGCTTGATCGGCTTATGCATGGGGACGACGACGGTGCGTGTCAGCGGCGGGGCAAAAGCAGCCAGGTAGGGCGGGGTCAAAAGCAGCCACCTTGAGCGGGTTGTTTACGCCGAGGGCGAAGATCGTTTCGCCGGAGGGGTATGAACCGCATCAACGTGAGCCTCCAACAATCAATCATCACCCTCGTCGAGCGTGGCTGGTCGAAGCGCCGGATCGCCCGAGAGCTACAGCTGGACCGCGCGACGGTGACTCGTCAGCTGCTGGCGAAGGCAAATGCAGCCACGAACCCGCCCGTCTCGGCGCAAGGGGTGACAGTGAGAACCAATTCCGTGCCCGTACCCTACCGTCTCCGCCTCTCCGGTCAAACCAAAGCTCCCGTACCAGCATCGCTCTTAGGTTACCGACACGAACGGCTACCAATCGCGCATCGTTTACGATCTGGCCGATCTGTTTCTGCCCCGCCGCTCAAACGGGGACGATTCTTGGATGCGTGATAGACAGCGACAATTGATAATGGGCGAAAAACGGCCTATCGGCGCAGCGTCGGCGGGCGCAGGTCGAGCACACCGAGAGGCGACGAAACCAAGCTCGTCGCCGCCGCGTGCGCGAAACACAGCGCCGCCGGAAACGCGCGCCCACGATCAACCACCGCCGATCGATCTACATGAGTTCAGAAAATATAGCTTAGGGAAACCGCGGCACGCCGCGGCTCCAACGGATAGATGATCTGACGCGCCACGGCGATCCACGGCGCCACTTTGTCAGTGACGTTGGTCACATTGAGTTGGGCGCGCCAGCGTCCGCCCCACTCATAACCGACGAAAGCGTCTACAGTGCTGTAAGCTGGCATTGTGGCCGTGTCCGCCCCGTCCAGCGCCCGGTCTGGATTCTTGACGAAGCCCCCACCCAAGTACAGCCCCTTGAGCGTGTGGGACTGGAGAGCGTACTTTGCGAAGGCACGGTAGTTGAGCCCCTGCGGCACGGCACGGGCCCGGATGCCGGTTTGGGTGCGCGAGTCGAGGTCACCCAACCCAGCCATAATGTCCAACCCCTTGACGGGGCTCCACGTCGCGTCCACTTCCCAGCCCTTCACGGTTTGCCGGCCCGCTGGAACACTCGTCAGCCGCGTTGCTCCTGACGCATCGACAATCGTGATACTTACCAGCGCATTCTCGGTCTTCGTGTCAAACCAGGCGCCATTGATAATCAGGCGATCATTAAGCAGATTCAGCTTCGCTCCGAACTCGTTGGTGGAGGGTTCAAGGTTAGGGAAGTTCCGACCCGAGATCTGATCGAGCCCCTGCGGACTGAAGGTTTCTGAATAGTTGTAGTAGAGGCCCAGAGGCGCCAGCGGCCTCACCACCACGCCATATTTGTACGTCGCGGCGTCGCGCACATCGTTGAAGAGACGAACATTATTGACGCGGTTGATATTGTCGGTCGTGCGCCGATCGTAGCGGATTCCGGCGACCAGAATCAGCCGCTCGTCAAGGAAGGAAACATTGTCCTGCGCAGCCAAAGCATGGGCCCACTGTTGGATGTTGCCATCGATGTTCTTCGTCGGAGGAGAAATGATTCCCGCGGCCGCGCTGGACTGGTGCTGGTAACTTTTCAGATTGATGCCTGCGTAGGGTCCGGCAAACCCCAGCTCCTTACTCAGACTACGCTGGTAAACACTGTAGAGAAGCAGCTTGTGGGTTGCCGGCCCGGTCGTAAAGTCACCGACTAAATCGAGATTGGCGACGCCTTCCTCCCCGAGTACGTCGACGGTCGAACGCGTGCGGCTCGAAACGTTATAACTTCGCACGCGGGGATCGCTGAAGAGCGTGTTCGTCATATTTCCAATAACCGCTCCCGCGCCATCCAGAAACTGATAGAGATTCTGTCCCTGCTCGTAAAGGATGACATCAGCATCCACCTTGCTCCAACGCAGCTTCAACCTCGAGCTCCAGCGGATCGCGCCCGTGGTGAACGGTTGCTCTAGGTCGAGATCCAAGAGATTCTGCCGATTCTTCCGGACTTGGTCGAGCTCGGCGATGGTTTCGTCCCGGGGAAGGAAGGTCGAGATGCGTCCAGATGAATCCGTGAACCACGAGTAAGAGTTCGTGCCCTTTTCCGGACGCTGATGAATGAATCGGGCGAGAAAACGAAATCCGTTCTTTCCTTGATAGGACACCATCGGGCTGAGGGCTGCGGAGTTGTTTTTCGTGCCCTGCACCATATCACCGTCTTGATACGCCGCGATCAACCGATAGGCCCAGCCCTCCGCACCCAACGCGCCGGTGGAGTCAAACTCAGCCCTGTAGTTGCTATCCTCCGGTACAGCCATCGTCTTGATGCTGGTCCGTGACCTCATCTGTGGCGCCTTCGTGATGTTATTCACGATTCCGCCCGAATTGTGCGAGCCGTAGAGGGTGCCGGCGGGTCCCTTGATAATTTCCACTCTCTCAGTCAGAGCGATGTCGGAAAAGAGCGCTCCTCGGGCCCCATTTGCCTCCTGCACACCGTCCCGGAAATTGGCGCCAGGTGTATTTTGTCCGCGAACGGTCAATTGACCGGAATAGGGCGCGCCTGCTCCAATCACGCCTGAAACATAGCGGGCCGCCTGCTCGAGGGAAACCGCTCCTGTGTCCTGCAGGAATTGCGCGTTCAAGGACACCACCGTAATGGGCACGTTCTTGATCGCGATATTGACCCGGGTCGCGCCCACCGTATTCGCAGAATTGTAGCCACTGTCGCTGGCCGCCGACACCGTGAATTGCGAGAGCTGGATCACTTCCTCCGTCGCGGACGGAGAAACAGCCCGAGCGGGACCGGTTTGCGCAAAAATCTCACCGATTATTAGAAGCGGGCTAACGAGGAGCCAGCGGGAACGTTTTAGGAGTCTGTAGGACATGTTGGAGCGATTTGGGGTTAAGCAGACGAGAAACTTCCCTTCCACCGCAGCGCGATGGGCTGAATGAACAACAGAAAAACTTTGGTCCTTTTGTAGAACCACTGATGCGTTCACGGGGCTCTCGGTGCCGACACTGCCATCCGGCAATCCTGACCCGTGCCGGCCAGGCCCGGGTCAATGCGGCTTCGCCATTCTCCGCGTCAGCATCACGGATTGAGCTGGATACGAATGTTCGCGGGTGTATGGTCCCTGGGCCTTATTTCACCGCTCGGGATGACAATGTCTTCACCCTAACGGGCCGCCATGGTTGTGACTTGAGGGGTCGCCGGACTCGTTGCGACGATGTCCCAGCGATCTCGCTCCGCGTCGTAGGCCAGAACGTCACGGGAGAATCCCTGATGGTTGTCGGACGTGCGTCGCCTAGCCTCCAGGCGCGCCGCAATCTGATTCTCGCGAGCTTGGAGCTCGGCCGTGTCTGTGGTCATCGCAGGTCCCTGATCTCCGCGATCGCGAGGTCCTGAGACCTCCGCCTCGCGAAAAATCACTCCTCTGTCACCTCCAAATGCGTCCCGAGGAACCTTACCGACCGCCGGAACGGGCGACGAACATCGGGTGGTGCAATGGCGGAACCAGTCGTTTCCAATCGTGAAGCCGACGATAAAACCTCTGGATAAACACTCGAGGGCCCCTGCGAGGTCCTGTTGCCGATCGTTCAGCCCATACCGCTTTCCTTACCCATGCCGTTTTCCTTACCCACCCCGCGCACCGTCGTCCTCGCATTCATCTTCCTGAGTCTCTCGATCCTGAAATCCCCCTTCGTCTGCGCTCAAACGAGCGGCGTCGAGTTGAAGTCATCCTTGCCGTTTGCCAGAGCCCGATTCGTGGTCGAACCGCGGATCTTCCTGCCTCATTCGCCGGACCGTTCGTTCATCGGCCCCGGCACGTTTGCCTTCGAAAATGGCGATGTGATCATGGCGGCACCTTGGGGTCGGCCACCGACGAATTTCGAACAGTTGGCCGCGACACACCCGGTCCCACCCTACTACCGGAGCCGGGATGGTGGCCGGAACTGGGAGTCGATGGGGCGCATCCGGATGGAGTGGAAACTGCCCGGCATGATCAGCGATGGCGGGATCAGCTTTCTCCGCCTGCAAGATGGCCGTCTCGCCCTGCTCACGCACCGGCACGTCGACGGACTGCATGGTGGCGGATTGCCCGCCATTGCATTCTCTCACGACGACGGCGAAACGTGGTCGCCCGCCCAGATCGTCGGTGAACCGGAGGGCGTCTGGTACGTGATGAACGACCGGCTCCGCCAAATGCGCCGTGGGCGCTTGCTCGTGCCGGTAGCCCATAGAATTCAAGGGACCTCCGGATACAAGGAGGGCGATCGCACGGTCGCCCTCTGCTTCTTCAGCGACGACGGTGGCCTCACGTGGAAACGCTCCCGTCTCCCTGCAAGCCTCGATGACCTGCGGGGCATGGCTGAACCTGCCGTGGCTGAGGTCGGGGGCGATCGTCTCCTCATGCTGGCGCGGACGGGCAGCGGCTCACTCTTCGCCTCGGAGTCCATCGACGGAGGTGACTCGTGGTCGCAACCGCGACCCACCAGCCTAGTTTCCGCGTGCTCTTCATTGACCCTCAACACCCTGCCTGATGGTCGGCTGATCGTCTTCTACAACCATGTGGAACCGCTAGCCCGCGGCGCGTTTTTTCCACGGACGCCGCTCTGTTACGCCGTCTCCTCAGATGAGGGCAAGAGCTGGGGGCCGCCAGTCATTATTGACGACGACGGGGTCGCAGCAAAGGACCGCCAAAACATCTATCCTTCGGCCGCTTTCACCGCGGAGGGCATGGTACTGGTGTGGTCTTCCCATCAAGCGGATCCACGCGGAAGCTTTGCCGGCCAGTACAATCCACGGATCGGCGGGGGCAAATGTGCCGTGCTCGCCTATCCCGACCCTCCCAGCCGCCCTTCAACTGAAGCATGGAAACCGGCAACGTCCGGCGTCCTGCGCATTCTGCCTTTGGGTGACAGCATCACCCGTGGCTCCTATCTTCTAAAGTATCAGGAAGGTCCTTACGCCGGTCAGTCGATGGGGCTCGCCTCGCCAGAAGGGGGCGGATATCGCAAGCCGCTCCAGGACAGGCTGCGACGGGCCGGCATCCCCTTCGACTTTGTCGGAGAGTTAAACTACTATGCCTATGGAACCGCGGGGCGCGCGGCTCCGGGGTTCGATCCCCACCACCAGGGGCTAGCGGGCTTCAGCAATCGAAAAATCCTCGAGGGCGGAGTGGTTCCCACTCCGAAGGATGTGCTCGCCGCCCTCGGTCGAACGACCGTTTCGGTGCGGGGCATCAGGGACGTTTTGGAGAGTTATCGGCCGGACATCGTGCTGTTGATGTCGGGAGCCAACAGTTTCGACGCCGATTCGCGCGACGTCCTGGTCCGGACAATCGGGGAGCAGAGTCACGCGATACTCTTGGTCGCCACCCTTACGCCCCAAACCGCTCCGCGCGCCGGATGGGAAGGCGTTGCTGAATACAATCGCTCGCTCCGAAGTTTGGTTGCGGTGCGGCGCGCCGCAGGTCAGCGCGTCGCTTTGGTCGACGTGCACGCGGCACTTTCGAAGGAGGATCTGCTCCCGGATGGCGTGCATCCCAACCTAGCGGCGATGGAGAAGATCTCTGAGGCCTGGTTTCGGGCGATCGCGGACTACCTTGGCCAAGGCGCACCTTCACACCCTTAGCAAAAGAAGATTCCGGGGTAGCGTTCACTCGACTGACACATTGCGCCTTCGCGCTGGCGATAGAGCCTCTGACGCCGAAGTCGGGCGCGAAGCGAAAAGCACCCTCGTAATCAGTCGCGTGCCCTAGGATCCCGCGGGGGGGGCAAGAGATTCTCCCCGCTGAAAGGCGGGCATAATCAGGATCGAGCCATGAATGATTATGCCGCCTTCGAGCAATTCCATCACCGGTCGCAAAAGGTTCTTCGCCATCACATGCGGACTGGCGGAATAACGTGCCGGGTCCGGGAGGACGAATGGGAGGAAGGGATCTTCATCCCGAGATAGGATGGAAACGTCTTGGGGCACCTTCCATCCCATCTGGGCCAACCGGCCGCTCACGGTCAAATAGTGATAGGCGTTGGCCACCAGCAGCGCGGTCGGGGGAGGATCCTGCTCCATCAGCCGTTTTACCGCATTGCAGATGCTGGCGACGGTGGCGTCATGGTAGGCCACCACTGCTTCGGCGTCGCCATGAGGGGACTGACGGACCCCCTCGACGAAACCCGCTTCAGTTTCCAAGTCGCCGGCGCGGCGCGATTTTCGCAAAAGAAGCGCGACTTTGCGGTGACCCAAGCTCATCAGCAGGCCGGCCGCGTGCCGGCACACGGCGCGGTGGTCGAGGTCGCAAAACGGGAGTGTTACGCCCTCATAGACCGATCCCGCCACGATGCAGGGGACCGCGTTGCGTTCGAACCAGCGCTGGGTGGTTTCATTCGATAGAATCAGAATCCAACATCCATGCGGATGCTGGGAGACGAGTTTCTCCAAGGCCGCGCTTGGGTTAGTGCGAAAGTACTGGGGGCCATGGAAAACGTGTAGCCGGCAGCCGCGTTCGCTCAGCATGGCGCGCAGTGCGTCAATCCACAACGTCAACGACGGACGGAGCCGTTCGAGGGCCTCCGGGGAAAGGAGCGCAACGTCATGGGAGCGGAGCGCGCCCTTGGGTCGAGGAGGCTGTAACAGGATTCGATTCCCCGTTCCTTGGTTGGAACGAATCACTCCTTCCCGCTTCAACTGAGTAAGTGCCGACCGCAGTGTGTTGCGACTTACTTGGAGCGACTCGCAAAGTGTACGTTCACCCGGCAGCCAGTCGCGCCAGTTGCCCTGCTGGATCTCGTCGCGGAGTACGGTCGCGGTTTGGCTGACCAGAGACTGTCGCCGTGGGATCGAATTCATGGGTTCCGTGGACCGAAGACATCCGTCCATCGGTAGGTTGTAATGTGGTCAGGCCTCTTCCAACCGTCAACCACCTCGCGATCTCGCCGCATAATAATGCGGGGAACGCCCGGCCACGAACGGCATCTATTCCAATGCAGCCCGGTTTGTCTTTGCCAAGCCGACCCAGCGTTTAAGGCCGGCCTGCGGACAAGTGAGTTGTCGGCGGGCAGCGCTCAATCTCGCCAGGGTCCTTTGCGCAAGCCACCTATTTCCGCGATGCACCGAGCGCGTCGCGGCTGTCGGTCACCCACTCGAGGTTGAAACGAGCGAGCTTCAGTGCGGCGGTGAGATTTGCGGTCGCCGAGCCGCTTTCATAGAAGCAGAAGATTGTGCCATCGGGCGCGACGGTGATGTCGCTTTAGCCCGCGAAGCCCGGCACGAGAACTTTAGCGACCGGCCAGGCTCGGCCCTCGTCGTAGCTGACGCGAATGGAGAGGTTTTGCCGCTTGTAGAAGCGCGACGCGTGGCTGGGCACGGGGTCCGTGGAGTTGTCGCAGTGCGAGTAAATCAGCCGGCTCCGGCCATGCGAAGCCACGGTTGAAAGTCGTTCTATGCCCGCCATGCAGACCGGCTCAGCTAGGTCGTTGACGAATTCCGGGCGCGTCCAGCGCGTCGCGCCGTCGGGACTGTAGGCGATGCCGCGACGGTGCTGGAGAGACTCGTGTCGCATGCTAAACATAACCGAGCCGTCACTCAGCTCGACGGCGACCGTCTCGTTCGGGTTTACCAGCGGATCGATTTCCTGCGCGACGATCTCTCCGGCGTGCCAGGTCTTGCCGTGGTCGTCGCTGTAAATCGAGCTGACCACCGAGGGGCGGTGGCCGTGGTTGCCGCCGCCGCGCGAGAGCCAGACCGGAACGATCAGCCGGCCGGTTTGGAGCTGGATACCGTGGTTCGGCCCAGTGGCGACGACCTTGAACGGGTAGCGCCGGCGCAAGTCCTCGAGCGGTTGGACAATCTCCTCGGGCTCGCTCCACGTGGCGCCCTCATCAGAGCTGCGGCGGATGAAGGTGCGCGCGTAGTTGAAGCAATAGACGAAGAGGATTTCGCCGGTCTTGCGGTCGATGACGAGAGTCTGGTTATTGAAGGGAAACTGCCCGGCTTTGCCCAAATTCTGCTCGACGGCAGCGGGATTGGGCACGGCCTCGAGGCCGGGATGCGCGCCACGGTGGCCGAGCTTCACCGGTGCCTCCCAGGTCTTACCGAGGTCGGGGCTGCGGCGGAGGAAGAGGTCGATGTCTGACCAGTCGCCAAGTTTTGTGTCCTTGCGCGCATCGCACGTGACAAGGATCGTGCCCTTCGCGGTGATCGCGATGCCGGGGATCCGGTAGCGTTCGTAGCCGCCCTGGCCCGACTCAAAAAGCGTCTGGGTTTCGAGGAAAGGCGCAGCGGCCACAGCCGTGGTTACGAAGTACGCCAGCACGCTGGCGAGGAGCAGAGAACGGGTCGCGGCGTGGCGGCAGGAATGGAAGCGGGCAGATGGAGATGTCATAGTTGGGGATCGGGGAAAGGGGTTATTCAACGCCAATCAGCTGCCGGCGCCTTCGAAGGATCGACCAAACAGCGATACACGGCGTCTTCACGGAACGGAAATTCCCGCTCGATCTCCGGGGTCAGTCGCACGCCCAGACCGGGAGTGTCGGAGAGCAGGAGCTGGCCGCGTTCGATGCGCCAAGGGTCTGCGAGCATCGCCTCACGCAACGCATAGGGCTTGATCGGCCACTCAGCGACCGTGCCGCCGCCGGCGAGCGCAGCGTGGTAGTTGGCCATCATACCGACCGGACCGCCCCAACAGTGCACGTAGATCTCGATTCGCTGCTGGCGAGCACAGGCAAAAACGTCGAGCGTTGCTCCGAGCCCGCCGATCACCGTGGCATCGGGTTGCGCAATGTCGTAGCAGCCCAGCTCAATCCGGGAACACAGTTCACCGCTCGTGGTGACAATCTCACCGCCAGCAATGCGGGAGCCGCACGACGACGCCCGCAGGCGGGCATAGCTTTTGATTTCCTGCGGGCCGAACACCTCCTCAAGGAATACCGGCATCAAGCCCCCATCGCGAGTGACGGCGGCGAGGTAACGCTGAACGTCGTCAATCGACTGCGAAGGGATCGCGAGATTCTGCGTCATGTCCACCGCAATGCCAACACCCCGCGCGGAGCCGTGGTGCTGACACCAGCGGGTCTTGTCGGCCTGATGATGGCGGGCGCGGATTTTCAGGAGGTCGATACCAAGGGCGCGGATGCGGTCGAGCTCGCGGAGCATGGGCTCCGGCCCGGTGCAGTCGCCGCCGCTGGCGTAAAGTTTGAGCGGTCGCACGGTTTCGCCGCCGAGCAGCCTCCATACGGGCACACCGCGAAGCTGGGCCGTGCAATCCTGCAGCGCGATCTCTACCGCGCTGACGACGTGCTGTGCCGCCCCTTGCAAGCTCCAGTAGCCGGTGACAAGACTCACGTCGCGGAGCAGCCTCGGTAGGTCGCCGAGGTCGCGGCCGACGAGAACGGGCGCGACGAGCGCGACAATCTGTTCAAACACGCGCGGAGCAAAAACCGCGAGGTAGCCCTCGCCGAGACCAACGGGGCCGGCGTCGATCTTAATCTCAACCAGCCCCGTCGTGCGCCAGCCCGAAGGCAGATGCAAGATCACCTCAAGGTCGTCGCGCGGCTCGGAGTAGGGTGCGCTGAGGAGGACCGAACGGACGGAAATAATTCTGGGCATGAGGTGGGGTACGGGGCGTTTAGTAGCCGCGCGCGAGATCGACGACGTTGCGCAGTGGCTCGCCGCTCCGGAATGCGGCAAAGTTGGCCAGAAATGCGCGGGTTTTATCGAGCAACTCGCCCTCGTAGCCGCCGCCAGTGTGCTGCATGATGAGGGTGTTGGGGCAGCCCCAAAGCGGATGCGCGGCCGGCAGCGGTTCCTCGACGGTCACGTCAAGCACGGCACCACCGAGCCGTCGCGACTGCAGGGCGTCGACGAGCGCGGACTCGTCAACGACGGAGCCGCGGCCGAGGTTGACGAAGATCGCCAACGGCGCGAGCCGCGCCAGCCGATCGCGACTGAAGAGGCCGCACGTCTCCGGTGTGTTGGGCAGGCAGCACGCGACGATGTCGGCCTGGGGCAACGCGCGGTCGAGGTCCGCGGTCGTGCGCAGCTCGGCGCCGCTCGTCGTGCGCGCGAAGCTCTGCACCCGGCACTCGAAGGCTTCGAGCAATCGGCGCAGCATCCGCCCGATCGATCCGTGGCCCAGAATGATGACTCGCTTCCCGTGCAGCATTTGCATTCGCGGCCGCAAATCGAGGCACACCCAGCGTCGCTCAGTTTGCGCCGTCACGAGCACATCGACCCCTCGATACAGTGCGAGCAATCCAGCGAGTGCAGTCTCAGCCGCAGGTCGGTCGAAGAGCCCCTTGAGATTGGTGACGGCCAGCGCGGGGGGCAGCCCGCGCACATGCAGGTAATACTCGAATCCGGTCGACTCGAGCTGGAGCCAGCGGAGCCGCGAGACGCCCTCCAGCCACTCGGCGGGCACGTTTCCAAAGCAGATATCGCTCGCTCGAAATCGGTCGCGATAGACGGCATGGGCACCTGCCGTTTCGTACTTGTTCACGAAGGTCACACCTTCCGCGGGAAGTGTGGAGCGCAACAGCTCCTTAGCCGCTGTATCGAGATGAGCGTAGACAAAGATGGCGAGCGGCGCACTGACGTTGCCCGTGTGTCGCGCCTCGCCGCAGCCTACCGGCAGTGAGAGTTTCATAACATTCGTGGGGTGAGTCCGCCCTCTATGGTTTCGCCGCTTAAAAAATTCGCGGAGGGTCACCGTCGGTGCGCGATACCTTTACTTGGACTGACGAAAGTGCCGACGAGGGTAGCTGCAGCGGGACGATGAGACCTAGCAAAAGAGGCATGGGAAAAGTTCATCCACACGCCTGCGCGCCGTCTACTCCTAGCTGCTGGTCTGTTGAGGGGGCCAGTGGATGGGAGCTATCTGCTCGTTTCAACTTCAGCGACGGATAAAATCAGTTACGCGAAAAGTCTTCCGCGAGTTGCCAAAGCTCCTGATTTAGCCGCACGTTTTCAGTGATGCTACGGATAGCGCGGCTTTTGCCGCGACCGCCGGTTTGAGGATGAAAATAGCGAACGCCTCCCCTGATTAAATTCTCCTGCAGCACGTTGAAAACAGACCAAAGATCGTCACCGGAGTCTGCCGCGCGGCGGACTCTCAAAAGACCTGGTGCCGAAGGAACATTCGAGAAATCTGCGTCGGGCCAGCGCAAGGCGGACGCCTGCGTGGCAAAGGCAGTTTGGGCAGCGGCCGTCAAACGATGCGCGCGCCAGCGGTTGATGGTTTCCGCAGCTAGGGGGGATCGTTCGCTGATATGCGAGGCTGCGTGGACAAAGGCCTGAAGGGAGACCCGGACATGAGGAACCGTCACCCGGTCAATTAAACGGTCAGAGACGACAAGGCCGTTGAGACAGGCGAGGCGGAAAAGGCCGGCGTCGATGCGGAACGAGCTCGAACGGTCATGACTGTTACGCAAAATCAACTCCGGTCTCACATCACCAAGAATACGGCTCGAAAAAGCCGTGATGTCGTCGCGTCGGGCAAAACGAATCATGTGCATTTGGAAACCGGCACGGGCCTCCAGACGGACGGGTTGTTGTTCGGCGCGGACAGGCTCCCAACCTTCATCGCGCAAGGTCTCAATAATCGAGGCGGTTGATGCAAAACGGTAACGCGAAGAGACGCCGGTCATGGGACTCTCGGCAAAGATGGACGGGGCAAGCCGCCTAAGTGCGGCGTCATCGAGTGGACCGCCGCGGTGGATCGAACCGGAAGTAAACGAAGTAATGCTCATGGCTGCAATGGGTTGAGAAGTTGAGTTAGGGATTCGAGATGATGCGGGCGCCTGGGAGTTGTAATTCGAGCGCCAAAATGTCGGCGTGTTTTGAGGCCGCTGAACTCACCAAGCCTTGCAGATCGGCAACGGTAAGTTCGGAAAACGTGACGCCGCGTAATGCCAATAAATCGGCAATTTTTTTGGTGTAGAATCCTTTAGCGCGAGAGCGCCAAAGTAAGGGTGCGGCAATTTCAGCAAGCAGATCGAGTGGCAGAGGGGCGGGATTCGTCGTCATTTAATGAGGGGAATAATGGGTTATTCCCTGACTCCATATGTCTGACATAATATGTCAAGCAGAGTCACAGAAAAAGAGGAAAAGCAAAGATAGTTTGGCTCGAAACCGGGACGCCGAGAGAGCCGGACAAAGCCGAAGAAGTCCGCCGCATCGCAGGGCGATGCCAAGCAAGCGCGACGAACCACCAGAGAACACCTCCCCCCCTCCCCTTCCCACCGTTATAGAATCCGGGGGAACCGGCGCGTTTTTCGCGCCGGGGGCGTAGCCCCGTGGGGTGTCGAGGGGATCCATCCCCTCGTAACCAAATATTATGGGCGACTGCCGCACTTTATGCCCGCGTAGCGGGCATTGGAGCGCCGAAGGACGCGGGCGAGGCAAAATGCTGAGCAGGGGGCCGCGGGGGGCGAAGCCGTCCGACGGGGAGGGGTTTGGGGAACCAAAATCTTGCTCCAAACCTGCTAACGGGTTCCGATTTATTGCCGGTTTCTTATTCTGGGGTTAAAGGGTTAGGAAAAAGGGTAGAGCCGGGGCGTAATATCTTAAGTCGTTAGTAGGAAAAATTTTATTGAGGCATCTGGCGCTTAACTCGGGAACCGATCCCCCGAAAAACGGGGTATCCGCGCGAACATTTCCCCTGGCGAGAGATGGTCCCGGTATAATTTGCAAACGATTCCCCCTGCCCCATCTGGATCCAGAGAACATTTCCCCTATTTCCCGCGAATGATTCCCCTGCTCAGGCGTTGAATGCGCGAATGATTCCCCTCCCGTAAATGTCTCTTCCCGGCCTATTGGTGAACGATTCCCCCAGCGAGACCAGCAACTGGCGAACATTTCCCCTGCTGGCGCACCACGCGGACGGAAACGTTCACGCATTCCCCTGGCCCACTCCTCTTGGCCTATTAGCGAACGGTTCCCCTAAGCGATCCGCCGTAATTGGCGAACATTCCCCCTGCAACAGCACGAGCTTTCGGCCGGGATCGGCTGAAAACAGCTCCGCCCCTGCTCGTGGCGCTAAACTCGCGAAGGGTTCCCCCAGCCCCTAGCTGACCGGATCACGGGCTGGGCATTCCCTCGGTAGACGCCAAAACAAGGGAACACTTCCCCTACCTTTTTTCGACGCTACTGTGCGCGCCGATGGTTTGCGCCGTATTGACATCCTCCCGGCCTTAAAAGGCCGGGATTCCCTTTGCCAGCGCGGGTAAACCGGCGAACAGTTCCCCTGCTTTGACAGCCTGCCATCCAAGAATCTGAGAAGGATTCCCCCTGAGCCCGTCGGTCATGAACCCCACGGAATGACGGCAAAGCCAGGGCTCAGTCCGGGCAATTTATATCAATAAATTGACTATTAATTAACTTAAAGGTCTATCTATGGCCATTAATCATGCGCTCTTCCCTTCATGATCTCCTGCCGCCACCGACCCGCCGCGCCTTGGCCAAACTCGGCCAAGATGTGGCCACGGCGCGGCGCAAACGCAATTTCACCGTCGCCATGATGGTCGAGCGGATGGGAGTGGCCACCAATACCTATCGCCGGGTCGAAAAGGGCGATCCTACGGTGGCGATGGGCGCCTACGCCATGGCGCTTTTTGTGCTGGGCTTTGGCACGGCCCTTGGCGAATTGGTCGATCCCAAGGCCGACGATGTCGGCCTGCAGTTGGATGAGGCCCGGTTGCCCAAGCGTGTCCGGGTCAAACCATCGCCCATCCCACTGTGAAACGCACCCTGCGAGTCTGTATTGGCGATGAAGGCCGCCTCGTCGGCACCCTGCATTACGATCAGAACGGGGCGCGCGAGCATGCGGCTTTTGTTTACGACGAAACCTGGCTGGCTGCTGCGGACCGCTTTGCGCTGGAGCCGAACCTGCCCCTAGTCACCGGCCCGCAGTATCACCGCAAAACCCCGGAGGGCTCCGGGTTCCACGCGGCGATCGCCGACACCGAACCCGACGGTTGGGGCCGCCGGGTCATCCTGCGTGACCACGCGAAGCGGCGCCAGGTGGCGAAACGTGCGGGAGCCGAGGCGCGATCGGCCCAGCTCAATGCCGTCGATTTTCTCCTCGCCGTGGACGACGGCAATCGCGTCGGGGCGCTCCGCTTTCGCGATGAGACCGGGGTATTTCAGCGCGCCGCTGAACCGGGTCGCCGCACGGCGCCGCCGCTGCTGGAATTGCGGCACCTGTTGAGCGCCTCCCGCGCCGTTGAAACCGAATCGGAGACGGCCGCAGACCTCGCCTACCTGCGGGGTCGGGGCACCTCGCTCGGCGGCTTGCGTCCCAAGTGTTCGGTGGTGGATGACGACGGCATGCTGGCGATCGGGAAGTTTCCGAGCGTGCAGGACGAACGCGCGGTCACGAAAGGCGAGGTGCTCGCCATGACCTTGGCGAAGTCCGCCGGCCTCAACGTCGCGGCCGCCCGCATCGTGGACAGCGGCGGCATGCCCGTGGCGTTGATTCGCCGCTTCGACCGGACCCCCGATGGCCGGCGTTTGATGTATGTTTCGGCGGCGACGCTGCTCGGCGTCGAATCCGCCGGTGCCCAGGAACACAGCTATGCAGAAATCGTGGATGCCCTGCGCGTCAACGGGGCGGCGGCCCAAGCCGACATCGAGGAACTTTGGCGTCGGATGGCCTTCTCGATTCTCATCACCAATGTGGACGACCATCTCCACAATCACGGCTTCCTCCAGGCGGCGCACGGCCTATGGCGACTCGCGCCGGCCTTCGATCTCAATCCGTTTCCCGACCGCGCGCGTGAGTTGAAGACGTGGGTGTCGGCCGAAACCGGACCGGCCGCGACCGTCGAGGCCCTGATGTCGGTGATCGCTTACTTTCGGCTGCCGCGGCCGCGCGCAAAAGAAATCCTGCTTGGAGTCGAGCGCGCCGTCGCCGGATGGCGCGAGGCCGGACGGGCCTTGGGCATGTCGGATCGCGATCTGGAAGACTTCGAAGATGCTTTCGAACATTCGGAACGCGCAGCAGCCCAAAAATGGTCCGCTTGAGGGAAGAAGCCGGGCATTTTACCCAAAGCATTTGCAACGGTGCGGAGGCGGGCGGGGGCGGTTGACCAACCCTCCGATATGCGGGTAAAGAGTTGTGTTCGCGGGTTGCGGAGGGGCGGATGGGGAGAGGGGGGAGGGCGCTGCGGCAGCAGGCTTCCGCCTCCCCTCGCCCGCTGCCTTCACTTCGCATTGCGCCTTACCCGGAAGCCGGAGACTTTAATTTTTTGCTCTTCACATTGGATCGAATTATCTCCTCCGCCGTAGCCGCGCTGAGGTAGAGGTCCCAAACAGCTCCGACGATTCGTAACGGGCCCCGGGACTTACCGGGATCACGGTCGCGCCTGAGCTTTTCAACGTAGGGCCGCATCGAGTCCAGAATGCCCCGTTCGGACATTTCACTCAGATCGAGGCGGACCTGGCGCACGTTGTCCTTTATGGCTTGGTAACGGCGCATGCCTGACGATGAGAGAATCGTCGTGAGGTCGATGTGGTAGGGGTGCGACATCGGTCCCCCACCCCGGTCGACGCCGGTAAAATGGTGGGTTATTCGCTGATAAAGCCAAATGGCCCCAGGCCGTTTGAGACTGCTGAGCCGCTTCCAATCAATCTGTCGATAAGTCTGTTGCTCGATCGATTTGAGCAGAAGCGGATTGAAAGTGATGCGCTCCAACGAGCGTCGTCCGTCCGGGTCGTCTCGTGGAGCCGTATAGGAACGTCCGATGATAGCGCTCTCCATCTCGATGGCATATTCCTCGCCGTTGACGAAACCCGAGAACGAAAAATGTGAACCGGCCAAGATGGAGAGCGCATCGCGGATTTCCGCAATTTTGAACTCGTGCCCGATTTCGCGCATACGTTTCCGGATCGCGGAGATCGTGGTGTAGAGAACGGGGACCTTGGCCCCGCGTGACGCATCGTCCTCAAAAACCACATGGATGCCGGGCTCGGAAACCATTTTTCGCAAAATGGACTCAACCAAACGCTCGCGCGAGCCGGCGAAGGTGTAACGCATCTTGCCGTGCTGGACAATACCAGCGGGGCGGACCGATGCCGTGATGATCTGTTTTCGAAAATGGATGGTCTCGACCCGTGGAGCGTCCGTCGGCATCGTCGCCGCTTGATGTTGGTAGAGCGGCAGAGCGTCGAAGAGTTCGATCGTGTTCGTATTCTCAATGCCGGTCGCCTGCTGAAAGTCGGCCAGAAACAGCTCTAACTGGCCCGCCCGACGTTCGGGAGGAAGAGGTTTACCGGCGATTACAAGGGTAGCAGGTGACTTCATGGGTTAATGGGGTGGGAGGCCTAAGAAAAATTACGCCGGCGGTCGGCTAGATCCGGAGCCGACATCTGTTTCAAAAATGCAGCGATCACATCCGGTGAATCTTGGCGGAGCGACCGAAGTGCGGCGACAAAGAGACGAGCATCATCCGGTTTGATCTCATGGCCCAACACCAGCGCCCGAACCGCGCGCAACCGCTGCATTTCGGCCTGGGTGAGGCCCAAAGAGAGACCAACCCGGACGGGCCGACGCACGCTGCGATCAAGCAAGCCGGCGCCGTCCACTTGCCGGATGAACTCGTGCCTCTGATCCGGCGTCTCAAGTTGGAGAAGACGGAAAGCCGTAACAAACGTCCTCGAATAATTGGGCTTTATCTCATGCTTCGCCAAAATGGCTTGAAGCGTTGTTATGCGTTCTACGTCATCAGGCGAAAGGCGTAAGGAGAGAGGATGCCGCACAAATGCCGGTTCGCCGCCAACGGCGTCCGCTCCGGCGGTAGCATGGGGAAGACTCGACATCAGGGGCGAAGAGTTGGGACAGATTGCTTCTGGAGGTCCGGCGTTGGTGAAGGGAGAGCCTTTAAGCGCGCGGTCTCCGCTTTGAGTGCGGCGATCTCAGCGAGGAGGGCGTTGGTCTTTTTCGAAAATTCGTTCGATACGGTGTTGACCGCATCGAGCGAAGCGCCGGATGAAGCGAGCGCTGATGCCGCGCGGTCGGCCAACGCGGAAAGGTCCTTCGTGGTCGCCTCCTTTTGGGCCGCAAACTGCGTTTCGAGCAGCGTGATTTTTGCCGTCTTTTCGGCCGACGCGTTTCTTTCGACGATGAACGCAGAGGTCGTTCCGCCGACGGCCAACAAAGAGAAACCAAGAGCGACGAGCAGTGCCGTCGGCGGGCGTGCCGGGATCACGGCGGAGCCGGGTCCGGTCGTAGCCGATTGAACCGCGTCGATCATCGCGGAAGCGAGCTGTTGGTCCGCGGCCATCGAAATTCCCGAGTGCTCGAGCAGAGAGGCTCTGCTCGCCTTGGGATCGGCGGCCGCCCGCCCGATCACGCGGACCAGATTGCGATCGGATTCGGATTCGATGCGGTGTTCGCTAAGGATCTCGTCGATTGATTTCATGTCGTGATTCCAAGTTTGGTTAAAAGATCCGCCAACTGGGCTGAGAAGTGCGCCGCGCAATCTTCCGCATCGACGCGCGGGCGGCGCGGGAGAGCGGCGTTGGCCGCGACCTGGCGGAAGGTGTGATTGGTGGCCCCGGTCTGCAAATGGTCGGAAAGCGGCCGTCCGCGGTAGATCAGCGACAAGCTCGGCAACGTGGCCAAAAGATTCGGATCGAGCATCGAAAAATCCGGGCCGGCCCGGAGGTTCTTGACCAAGGCGACGGGCCCAAATTTGTGGAGCAACGAAGTGTTCATCTGCACAAAGCGGGCGGCGCCGGAATCGCCGGCTTGCAGCAAAAGGAACGAAACGAATTGGTAACCGGCATCACGAAACGGTTTGAGTCCGCGTTGATCGACGCCCCAAAGAAGCAAAGATTGGAACGCGGCCGCTCCGCAATCGACGATCACAATGCTCCCGGTGCGGCGATTAGATTCCGACGGGATGAGATCCCACAGAGCGTCGAGCGGCGTGAGGGAAGGTTCGGTTCGGTCGGTTACCTCGTTACGGGCAACGAGCGGGAGCGCGGTGAGTTTGACGTTCGCGGGGTAGCTATAGCCACGCTGCGTAAATTCGACGTGCTGTTCGATCTCGACCAGATCGATTGGTCGCCCCGACGCGCTGGCCGCCTCCGTCAAGAGTGCGGCGAAAAGGGACTTCCCCACCCCACCCTTGTCGTTGCAGACGAGCGCAAAAATCAGCGGTGGTAGATTCATGATGAGGAGACCGCAGCGCTGGGGGCCGCGGCGCGACGAACGTTGGCGAGCAACCCGCTCGACGCTGAAGCCTCGGCGAAGAAAGGATCAACGGGGACCGTAGGGGAAGGAGTCGCTGGTTTCGGAGTTAGAGCTGATGCGAGGGGTCGGGGGGCCCTCCCCTGCCCGGCCCGCTTCTTTCGAGGTGAAACCGGCTGCGTTTCGCCAAGAAGTCGCCGATAGAACGGCATTCGTTTGTAATCAAGGCCAACAGGCTCGAACAGGAAGCGTTCAAGCTCGTCAAAGTGGGCGCGGGCAATATCCGCCTCAAAGCGCGAAATGATGGGTAGGGCGCGAAGGAAGAGCGATTGAGTCAATCCGAACTGCGCGGCAATCGCGCGATGGGAAAGACTCCCCTGCCCTACCGCCATGAGTATTTCAGCACCGTGGTTTTTGACGGCCAGAAAAAGTTTAACCGGGGCATTTGAGCCATTCTTTCGGACACGCGTGGGCGGCAGATTCATTGATTTAGATCGTGATTCGAATCACTGGTTAAAATTAGGAGTCTGACTTATTGCAACAACAAAAATGCAGATTAACGCGCTAGCTTACGGAGCGAATAGCTGGGGCGTTTTCAGTGTTTGGCGTGAAGCGGATCGCGAAATGGTTCACGAAATGAATCACGATACGCTTCAACGGTAAAGCAACCCGAGAGATCGCGAGATGCATACAAAGAGAAAATTAAGTGTTAATCTAGTTCGCGATTTAGTTCGTGATTCAGAACGCGATTCATAACACAGATAGCGCAACGAGTGCGCCGAACAGGAACGGCATTTTCTTCTTTTAATCTCTAATCTAATTCGCGATCTAATTCGCGAAACGGTTCAACACAAAAGAAGACCGAGAAACCGCTCAGGGATTTTGGTCAGGGCGATATAATCGAAACTCGAAGCAAGGAAACTAGAGGATATACTGTAAAATGATTCGCGAATTAAATCACGACTAACTATTTCACTAGAACTAAATACGCCTTGCCATTTAGCGCGAACTACACAGCTAAAAACGCAGACCGCAGTGGAGAGCAAGAAGGGGAGTTTGCCAAGGGGAGGGTAGCCAATCCGCGTTCAGAAAGGGCGCAAAGATGGTTCGGCAAAGCCCCGGCTTAAGCGCGCGACTAGGCTCGATTTTGAAAACGACGCATTGCTTGGTCGCGTGACCAACTACAACGGTCAAGGCGTGGGCTGCCTGTCGCTGCAAGACCAGCAGAGCGCCAGCGTGCGGAGCGAATGAGCCCGAGAAAGCGAAGCAGGATAACGGTTCAGAAGGAAGAGTAGGGGAGGGGCGTAAGGCGACGCCTGCTGCGAGGGAGCCGGGAGGATTACCGCAGAGGCGCGCCTGACTTGGCGACCCTGGATAATCAGACCGGTGATCATCGGGCGGGACCGGAGGGGTATGAACCGCATCAACGTGAAACCTCCAACAATCAATCATCACCCTCGTCAGCTGCTGGCGAAGGCAAATCCAGCCACGAACCCCGCCCTCGGCGCCAGACCCGGTCCACAGAGTTTGTGCGCCGTTCGCCGCCAAGATCGAGGCCGCCAGTCGAGGCCAGACCGAGAGCTTCGAATCTTGGCTTGATCGATCTCGCATGAGTAATACGGTAATACTCATGCCAACGCTTACCTTCAAAGTTTCGCCGGAAGAGGCGAGAGCGATTCGCGCCCGCGCCACCGCCGAAAAGGCGTCGGTCTCGGCATTTTTGCGCCGGCGAGTGCTGGATCAAAAGCCGACGCAACCTCGCAAGCTCATCCTGAAGAAACATCCTGTGTCCGGTCTGTCATTTAACGCGACTCCGGGCCGACCGATTACGCAGGAGGAAATCGATGCCACGCTCGCGGAATTCCCATGAAGTATTTGCTCGATGTGAATGCACTCGTTGCGTGGAGCCAGCAACGCGCACCGCACCATGACCGGTTTCATAGTTGGGCGTCTACCCAAGGACTCAATGAGTTGGCCACTTGTGCTCACTCCGAACTAGGCTTCATCCGGGTTTCGATGCAGGTTTTCGGCGACTCACTGGCCGAGGCGCAGACCCAGCTTGCGGCGATGAAACGAGAAGCGGGCGGTTTTGTGAGCCAGGCACCTTCACCAAAGCTAGCGGCTTGGTCGGCGACAGCGGCCAAGACCTCGGATGCCTATCTCACCCAAGTCGCCGCAGGCGCGGGTCTGACCCTCGCGACTTTCGACCGCGGTATTCCTGGCTCCGTGCTTATCTGATTAAAGCGTGAGCCAAGTCCAGCAGCGGAATCGTGATCTTCGTTGATCATGGTCAGAAGCAAAAGATTCGGCTCAGCCGATGCCGTGTTTAACCGAGATTGCCTCGCCGAGGGCGCGAAAAACACGCCGCCCCCTGCACCGACCTCACATGAAAAGCGTCCGAAGCCGGAAAAACCGTTCCTTCGGGCAGAATAGACCGGCCGGCGAGAGGGTCCTCAAGCGAGGCGGAGCAGCGATCGGCTGACGGCCGCGAAGTTATGAGCCGCCGGCAAAAACTGTTGGGACGCGAGATCGGCAAGGAATGAGTCTGCGAAGCTGACGAGACGGGAGACATCCGCAGCCGTCGAGCCGGTG
>SXGQ01640227.1_pt1 | contig 33529 bp, 20 predicted proteins | sample 3178371 | NCBI WGS metagenome assembly SXGQ01 (sample SAMN11356859, study PRJNA531348) | freshwater metagenome | isolation source: freshwater sample F1-20 | place: China: Fuxian Lake, Yuxi | collected 2017-12-25 | reverse complement strand
GGCCGCGAGGCCGGCAAGAAGTTCATCGACGCCCTGAAGCTCTTCTCGCACCTCGCCAACGTCGGCGACGCGAAGAGCCTCGCGATCCACCCCGCCACCACGACCCACTCGCAACTCAGCGCGGAACAGCAGCTCAAGGGCGGCATCAAGCCCGAGCTCATCCGCCTCAGCGTCGGCATCGAGCACATCGACGACATCCTCAGGGACGTCGACCAGGCGCTCGCCGCCGCGACCAAGTGAGTTCCCGGGCCGCGGGCGTTTCCCGAAAAGCGCCCGCGGCGACCTGGATCGTGCCGGCTCGCCGGGTGGCCGGGACCGGTGCCTCGGAACCGTCGAGGTGAGGTTCCGGCGAAACATTCCGACGCTCAGCGAAGGGATTATTCCAAAAATATCCGCGCCGAGCGGCCACGGCTACAGCGACGGTCTTCCGAGTCCGGAACACCTAGAAGCTGCTCCCCACCCGTTCCCGTCTTGAGGACCGCATCGTGTGGCCGAGGCTGTTGCCTCGGGCATTTCCACCCGCCCCTCCGCTGACCTCCTCACAAATCTCCTCCGTCTCACCGGTCTCCCTCTCTCCCCATCTTCCTCTCTTCATGCGCACCCGCCTCGCCGCTGTCTTCCTCGCGTTCGTCCTTCCCGTCCTCGCCGCCCAACCGGCCTCCTTTGAGCTACGCGACGGCGATCGCGTCGTCCTCCTCGGCGACGGCATCGCCGAGGGCGAGCAGCACCACGGGTGGATCGAGCTCATGCTGACCACGCGGTTTCCCGATCGCGCCGTCACGTTCCGCAACCTCGGCTGGAGTGGTGACACCCCGGCGGGCGACTCGCGTTTTGGCCTTAGTCTCCTGCAGGCGGGACGCGAACCGGCCGACGAGGGTTGGAACCAACTCGTCCGCCAGATTGAGGAGACGAAGCCGACCGTCGTTTTCGCCGCCTACGGTATGGCGAGTTCGTTCGACGGGGAAGCGGGGCTCGCGCGCTTCAAGGCCGATTACGGCCGGCTGCTCGACGTGATCACGCGCGTCTCGCCCGGTGCCCGCCTCGTCCTCCTGTCGCCGATCCGGCACGAGAACCTCGGCGCGCCCTGGCCCGACGGCGCCGCGCACAACGCCCGGCTCGCCGCGTACGCCCGCGCCGTGGGCGAAATCGCCGCCGCCCGCGGCGCGCGGCACGTCCCGCTTTTCGAGCTCACGCGCGAATCCTCGACTGGCGGGGCGCCGCTCACCACGAACGGCATCCAGCCCTCTGGCCCTGGCTACCGGCGGCTCGCCGGGCGCATTGAGGAAAACCTGTTCGGCGCGCCCGGCCCGTGGCGCACCAGCACGCAGACCGAGCCGCTCCGCCGCGCGATCATCACCAAGAACGAGTGGTACTTCCACCGCTCTCGGCCCGCCAACATGGCGTACATCGTCGGCTTCCGGAAACGTGAGCAGGGCCGCAACGCCACGGAGGTCGTCAAGTTCGACGAATTCATCGCCGCCGAGGAGGCGCGAATCGCGAAACTGCGCGGGTTGCAGCTCGTCGACGTGCCGGAGATCCCGCGCCGCGTCGGCAACGCTGCCGCCGTGTTCACCCCGCAGGCGCATCCGCGCTTCCAGGTCGCCGACGGCCTCGAGGTCTCGCTCTGGGCGGAGAACCCTCTGCTCCACAAACCGATCCAGATGAACTTCGACGCCCGCGGCCGTCTCTGGGTCGCGAGCTCCGAACTCTATCCGCAGATCGAGCCGGGCCAGGCGCAGACCGACAAGATCATCGTGCTCGAGGACACCACCGGCGCCGGCAAGGCCGACAAAGCCACGGTCTTCGCCGACGGCCTTCTCATCCCGACCGGCCTCGAGGTCGGCCACGGCGGCGTCTACGTCGCGCAAAGCACCGAGTTGCTCCATTTCCGGGACAACGACGGCGACGGAAAATCCGACGAGCGCCGCGTCATCCTGGGCGGTTTCGGCACCGAGGATACCCACCACAATCTCCATACCCTCCGCTGGGGCCCCGACGGACGCCTGTACCTTAACCAGTCCGTCTACACGCGCACCAACGCCGAGACCCCGCACGGCGTCACGCGCCTGATGGCTGGCGGCATCTTCCGCCTCGATCCGCGCGACCAACGCATGGAGGTGCTGTACCGCGGCTGGGTGAATTCATGGGGCCACCAGTTCGACGATTTCGGCCAGTCTTTCGCGACGGACGGCGCGGGCGGCGCCGGGATCAACTGGGCCGTGCCGGGAGCCACTTACCGCACGCTCGCTCCGGCGCGACGCGAGTTGCAGAGCATCAGCCCCGGCAGTTACCCGAAGTTCTGCGGGCTCGAGATCATCCGCAGCGCGCATTTCCCCGCCGACTGGCAGGGCGACTTCATCACCGCCGACTTCCGCGCGCACCGCATCGTACGCTTCAAGGCCGCGGAACAGGGCTCCGGTTACATCACCTCCGAGTTGCCCGACGTGCTCCGCACCACCGCCGATTCCTTCCGGCCGATCGACATCCGTCTAGGGCCCGACGGCGCCCTCTACGTCGCCGACTGGAGCAACCCGATCATCCAGCACGGCGAGGTCGATTTCCGCGACCCGCGCCGCGACAAGGCCCACGGTCGCATCTGGCGCATCAGCGTGAAGGGTCGTGCGCCGCTCCCCCGCACCGATCTCACGCGGCTTGCCAATCGCGAGCTGCTCGACCGCCTCGCGGGACCCAATGGCTTTGAGCAGGAACAATCCCGCCGCGTGCTCGTGGAGCGCGGCGCCGCTGCGGTCACTCCCGACTTGGATGCTTGGGTCGTCCGCCAGACCACCGAGCCCGCCAAGCTGCAGGCCCTTTGGTTGCGGCAGGCTTTCAACGCGAACCCCGCGGATAGCGCCGGCCTGCTGGCCGCGGCCGATCCGCGCGTCCGGGCCGCAGCCGTCCGTGCGCTTCCCGCCGAGGGCGCCTTGCCGCGGCTGGAGAAACTCGTCGCTGATGCGCACCCACGCGTGCGCTTGGAGGCCGTCCGAGCCCTCGGCCGCCAGGGTTCGGCGCGCGCCGCCGAGCTCGCGCTGTCCGCGCTCGATCGTCCGATGGACCCCTATCTCGACTACGCGGTGTGGCTCACGATCAATGAGCTCGCCGGTCCGTGGCTCGACGCCGTGCAGTCCGGCGCATGGCGTATCGCCGGACGCGAGAAGCAACTCGAGTTCGGCCTCAAGGCCGTCGAGCCCGCGCTCGCCGCCGGCGCCGTCGCGCAGCTCGTTTCGCGTCAGGGCATCCCCCCTGACGGCTCCGGGCCGTGGATCGAACTGATCGGGTCCGCGGGCGGACCGGCGGAACTGCGCCGCCTGCACGATCTCGTCATCGGTGGCACGCTGAAGGGCGCCTCTGCGGTCCGCGGCCTGACCGCCCTCACCGATGCGGCGCGCCTGCGCAGCACCAAACCGGAGGTCGAGGCGACGGGACTGGGTGCGCTACTCGAGTCCTCCGATGCCGCTATCCGCCGCGCCGCGGTCCAGCTCGCCGGTGCGTGGAAGGCTACCGCGTTGGTTTCCCGCCTTACCTCGCTCGCCGCCGGAGAGGAGCGGCCGGTGGTTTTCGCGGCGCTGCGAGACATCGGCGGCAACACCGTCGTAGCCGCGCTCACGAAGCTGGTCGCGGCCGATTCGCCCGTCCCACCCGAGGTGCGGCGGGAAGCGGTGGTGGTGCTCGCCGCGCTCAACGCCAACGCGGCGCTGCCGGCGGTCATTGCGACGCTGCGCGCGACCACGGGTGAAGCGGAGGCCCAGGCGCTCTGGCGCGGGCTGCTCGGCATCCGCGGCTTCAGCGCCAAACTTGCCGCGGAACTGCCGAAGACCGATTTGCCTTCGGCGGCCGCGCGGGCCGGTCTGCGCCCCGCGCGCGAGGGCACGCAGCACCAGGCGCTCGTGCCGGTATTGCTCAAGGCCGCCGGCCTGTCGGTCGCCGGCGCGCAGCTTTCGGCGGAGGAGATGCGAGCGCTCGCGCAGGAGGCGCTCGCCAAGGGCGACCCGGCGCGGGGAGAGGCGCTTTACCGGCGCGAGGAATTGGCGTGTGTCGCGTGTCACGCCATCGGGGGTGCAGGCGGCAAACTCGGCCCCGATCTCACCAGCATCGGCGCGTCGGCGCCGGCCGACTACCTGGTCGAGGCGCTGTTGTACCCGAACGCCAAGATCAAGGAAGGCTACCACTCCGTGCTGCTCTCCACCGCCGACGGCCGTGAGTTCAACGGCATGATCACGCGCGAGACGGAGACCGAGATCCTCCTGCGCGACGCCGCCAACCAGACCGTCTCCATTCCGGCGAAGTCGATCGCGCGCCGCACGAGCGTGGGATCGCTCATGCCGGCGGGTCTGCTCGACTCGCTGCTGCCCGAGGAGCGGCTCGATCTGTTCCGCTTCCTCACGCAGCTCGGAAAACCGGGTGAGTTCGACGCTGCGCGCGGTGGTGTGGCGCGGCTGTGGAAACTCTATCTCATCACCAGCGGCAACCAGCACCTCGGATCCGAGCGCGTCGTCGCCGGCGACTTCACGCTGCCGGGCTGGGCGACCGTGCTCTCGCTCACGGGCGGCGCGCTGCCCGGTTCCGAGGTCGAGAGATCCTTCGGGCAGCGGGGCAACAGCCGCGGGCTTTTCGCGGCCACCCAATTCGAGTCGGCACGCGGCGGCACCGTCACGTTCACGCTTTCCGGCGAGGCGACCGGCGTGTGGCTCAACGGCGACATCGTGCGCCCCGGCGAGACGTTCACCGTCACGGCGCGCCCCGGGCTCAACACCCTTGTCCTCCAGCTCAACTCCCCGCGCCCGCCGGCGTCGTTGCGCCTCGCCTCCAACGACGTGGCGTTCCGGACGGAGTGAGCGGCCCCCCGTCCGTTTCACAAAATCGCCCGTTCCTATCTCGAGGGTGTCGGCACAAACAGGGTCGTCGAAGCGCTGAACCCGTTAACGAACTTTTTCACCCCAGAGACCCCGAGGCACAGAGACAGGCTGAAATCTGGCAACCAGGAACCCGGGGATCCGGCGTAGGACGGGTTGGGCGGGCCGGGAAGACGTGGAAGGATTCTTCTAGGCGTCCCAATCCATCGCCGCCGCATTCGGCAGGTCATGCGATGTAGCCGCGGGTGATCCCGCGGACCCGTCGGGATCGATCCCGGCGGAGCCTTTCTACTCCACGGCATCCGGGGGTGGAGCTTGATCCGCTCGCATCCCGTTGCGGAAAGGTCCGCGGCTGCAGCCGCGGCTACATCGACCGCTTTTTTCACGAGGCGCATGCTGCGTACCGCTCGGCGATGGCAGGCTTATTTGGCGATAGCCATTTGCTTTCGTCTTGAAGGCGATGGCACCGCGCGCCGTCGTCGGCGCTCGTGGCGGATCAATCGACAGATAACAAAGGGAAATCCGCGGGCACGGGTTTCAGGACCGCGGTCTGGCTGGCGGTTACCATTACCGCAGCAGGGTTAGTGCGGCCGGAGGTCCGTGAGGACGCCGGTTTCACCGGCTGGCGTGTGGGACGCGCCGGCGTGGCGATCGTGGTTCCGCGTGACGCGACTTCGGCCGAGTGGAACGCGGCGAGGACGGTGCAGTCGACCTTCGCGCGTTCCTCCGGTCTGACTCCGCGGCATTTCCCGTTGGTTTCCGAGGGCTGGCTGGCGCCGCGGCGTGCGGTGGCGATCGGGGCCACGCGCCGTGGGGCGGCGAATCGTCCCTCCGGCACAAAAGCGCCGCACGACAATGCCGTCGCGTTCACCGTGGCAAACGGCGCGTTGCACGTGGTATCCGAACGGCGCGAGACGATCGAGGCGGCCGCGGGTTGGTTTCTGGAGGAAGCCCTCGGTGCGCGCTGGTACATCCCGGGTCCGCTCGGGGAGGAGGCGCCGCGTCGCGCGGAATTCTCATTGCCCGCCGGCCGGCGGGAGGCGCGGCCTGCGTTTGTGCACCGCGACCTCGGACTCGATGGGACGGCGGGAAACCGTGATTGGTACGCACGGAACCGCCTCGAGGCGCGCTTTGAGCACGGTCACAACCTGACGTCCATTTACAGCACGCAGGATTTTGAGCGTGAGCCCGGACTCGCTCCCCTGCGGAACGGCAAGCCCTTCATCCCGCCTTCATGGTCGGGAAATTGGCAGCCGAACTTTCTGAGCCCGGCCGCTGTGCGATTGGCCGTCGCGGCCGCCAACCGCGCCTTCGACCGCGACCCGCGCCGGCTCTCGTTCTCGCTCAGCATCAACGACACCGATCTCTACGACGAATCGCCGGCGACACTCGCCGCCGTGGCGCCCGCGCGTTTCTTTCGTCACCGCCCCGATTACTCGCCGCTGGTCTTCGGCTTTGTGAACGCCGTCGCGCGCGAGGTCGGGGCGAAGCACCCCGACCGCTGGCTGCCGGCCTACGCCTACTACTGGTGCGAAAACACCCCGGGGTTTCCGATCGAGCGTAACGTCGTGCCCTTCCTCACGGCAGACCGCAGCCAATGGTCGTACCCTGCATTCCGGGAAGAGGACCGGGCGCTGATCGAGCGCTGGTGCCGCTCGGGGGCGGAGATCGTCGGAGTCTACGACTATTTCTACGGTGTGCCGCACTTCGCCCCGCGGCCCACGCTCTACGCGGTGGCGGAATCGATCCCCTTCCAACACCGGGCGGGAGTCCGCGCGTTCTACGCGGAGACGTACTCCAACTGGGCGCTCGACGGACCCAAGGCGTGGCTCGCCGCGCAACTCCTCTGGGATCCGACCCGCGACTCCGCTACGCTGCTCGATCGTTATTACCGCGAGTTCTGGAGAGAGGCGGAGGCGCCGATGCGGGCGTACTTTGCCGCCGCCGAGCGGACCTGGCTCGAGCAGCCCGGTCCGCCGCTGTGGCTGAGGTTCTACAAGGACGAGGACCAGGACTGGATTTATCCGGAGGCGCGTCGTGCCGAGTTACGTGCGGCGCTTGCCGCCGCCGGGCGGGCAGCGACGGAGGAGATTACCCGCGCCCGGGTCGCTTTCACCGCGGCCGGCTTTTCGGTGACGGAGGCCTATTGGAGTTTCGCCGCGGCGCGCGCGGCGGCCTCGCGTGAGGCGCGGCCTGGCGTAGAGCCGGCGGCACTGCTCGCGGCATGGAAGCGGTACCGCGCGGAGCGGGAGCGACTAGTAGAAACTTTCGCCGATGTGCGGAAGCGACACCCGCTGGCGGTGGCGGACCAGGACTTCACGGCCTACCTGCGCAACGAACCCGACAGCCGGTTCGCGCTTGCGTTGCACGCCACGCCCGAGGGGAGGGTGGCATTGGCCGCGGAGCCGGAGCTTCTGCGGCGGCACGTGGGCGTGGAGCTTGGCGACCTGGACCGACTCCAGTCGGCCGGCGCGGAAATGCTCACAGATTCCGGTTGGCGTGAGGTCGTTGTTTTGCCGGCCGCTGCCTCGAATGTGAGCCAGTGGACCTTAAGCGGCGCACGCTGGACGGGGCAGACGGAGGCGTGGGAAGGACGTTCGGTGCGTATGCTCGATGGCGCCGGCGGTCGCCGTGTGCTGCGTCTCGCCAGCTGTCGCACCGAGGACTTCGGCCAATGGCTTTCGGCGGAAGCCGGGGCGGTGTATGTCGCCGAGGTGGACGTGCGTGCGCGCGTGAGCCCGGGGACGGCGACGCACTTGATCATCTCGGTCCTCGACGAAAAAGGCCGCCACCTGAACATGGGGCGGGTGGACCGCCTGCCGGCCGGCGCCGGGGAGCAATCGACGCGACTCCGCGTGATCGCCAAGGCGCCGCCGGGCGCGCGCTGGATCGGCTACGGCCTGCGCGTGATGAACCAGATCAACGACGACTTCGCGGAATTCTCCGGCGCGAGCCTGCGCCGCGCGCCTCAGCTCCGGTAGTCGGCGTTCTCACTCACGTATTCGTGGGTGAGATCCCCGCCGACGACGGCGGCGGAGGCCGCGCCGTTACCGAGGTCGATCTCCAGTCCCACCGCGCGTTCGTGCGGCGGATAGTCGATCGGGGCGGAAAACATCCCGTCCGGCGTGGGCCGGCTGGTGTACACTTCGGCGCCGCGCAGGTGGGCGACGAGCGCCGCCTCCTTGGTTGGATCGAGCTGGAACGCGCCCTGCGCGAAGATCTCCACGCCGCCCATGCGGGCGCGCAGGCGCGAGAGATCGGTGCCCGGGGCGTGGGCGCCCACGTGCTTGCCGATCGCCTGGATGAGGCGGCCCACGTTGGGGTCGTTGCCGGCGACGGCGCACTTGAAGAGCGGACCGTTGACCACCGCCTTGCCGATGGAGCGGGCGAGGCCGAGGCTGGCGGCGTTGCGCACGGTGACGCGGATCACGTGGCGCACACCCTCGCCGTTGCGCACGACGTCCTCCGCGAGGTCGCGGCACACCTGGTGCAGGCCGCGCTCGAACGCTCCCCAATCGCTGAACGGCACGCGGCCCGAGGACAGGGCGACGACCGTGTCGGAGGTGCTGGTGTCGCTGTCGATGCTGATGGCGTTGAAGCTGGCGTCGACGGCGCGGGCGAGCATCTGCCGCAGTTCGGCGCGCGGTACGGCGATGTCGGTGAGCAGGTACACGAGCATCGTGGCGAGGTTGGGCTCGATCATGCCAGCGCCCTTGGCGATGCCCACGATGCTGCCTCCGCCGACGGTCGCGCGGCGGATCTTCGGGTAGAGGTCGGTGGTGACGATGCCCTCGGCGGCGGGAAGGATCGACGTCGCGGAGAGGCTCGCGACGGCCGCGGGCACCTCGCGCAGCATGGCGTCGAGCGGCAGGCCCCAGCCGATCACGCCGGTGGAGCTCGGTAGCACCTGGCCGGGCGCGAGCTTCAATTCGCGCGCCACCGCGGCGCAGACGGTCTCGGAGGCCTCGACGCCACCGGGCGCGCACACGTTGGAGATCTTATTATTGATGATGACCGCGCCCACAGATGGCTCCATCAGCCGCCGCCGACCCACGATGATCGGCGCACCGGGGAACGCGTTCCGCGTGAACATCGCGGCGAACGACGGCGTGGGCTCGTCGAGCGCGAGCAGCGTGAGCGTCATGCGCGAGGGCTTCGGCGCCTCGCGGGGCGTGAACTCGAAGCGGGCGTTGCCGACGCGGAAACCCGCGGGCAGCGCGGCCTGCGCGGCGAGCCACGCGCGATGCTCGTCGCGGCTGGCGAAAGTTAGGTCGGTGCTGGGCACGCGAGAGGAGTGGGCCGCGCCCGCCGCCGAGAAAAGCAGAAACTGGAACACGCCCGCCGCGGCGCCTCATGCGCAACGCGCCAACTTTTTTATGGAAATGCCGGGCGCGCGTGCCTTATTCGCGACACTCCGAGAAAAAAGTGAGCGACTTCCCTGTTCCCTCCCACGACGCGGCCGCCAGCCGCGCGTCCTGACCGCCAATGAACATCGCCGAAGTCACCGCCAAGGCCAAGGTCCTCATCGAGGCCCTCCCCTACATCCAGGATTTCCGCGGCTCCACGTTCGTCGTGAAGTACGGCGGGAGCTTCATGGACGATCCCGACCCGAAAGCGCGGTCGCGCGTCGCCTACGACATCGCGTTCCTCGCCGCCTGCGGGATCAACGTCGTCGTCGTGCACGGGGGCGGCAAGGCCATCACCCGCGCGATGGAGGGCTCCGGGCTCAAGGCGAATTTCGTCAACGGCCTGCGCGTCACCGACGAGGCGACCATCGCGGTGGTGAAGCGCACGCTCGACGAGGTGGTGAACAAGGATGTCTGCGCCGCGCTCACCTCCGCCGGCGCCAACCCGCGCGGCCTCGCGGGCGACTCGGTGCTCGTCTGCCAGAAGCTCACGACCGACGACGACGGTAATGCCGTTGACCTCGGCTACGTCGGCGACGTGACCGAGGTGAAGGTGAAGCTCATCAAGAAGGACATCGCGGAGGGTTTCATGCCGGTGATCTCACCGGTGGCCGAGGGCCTCGACGGCAAGCCCTACAACGTGAACGCCGACCTCGCGGCCGGCCGCGTGGCCAGTGCGCTCCGGGCGCGCCGGCTGGTGTACATGAGCGACGTTCCCGGCCTGCTCGCCACCCCGTCCGACCCCGACTCGCTGATCTCCACGCTGAAGACCGGCCAGGTCGAGGAGCTCAAACGGCGTGGCGTGATCGACAAGGGCATGCGCCCCAAGGTCCAGAGCGCGGTGCGCGCGCTGCAGGAGGGTGTGCAACGCGTGCATTTCATCGACGGGCGCCTGCCGCATTCGCTGCTGCTCGAGATGTTCACCGACCGCGGTATCGGCACCGAGATCGTCCAGGGCTGAGCCGCCGCACCCCGCTATGAACGAGCCTTCCCTCGTGCCGACCAGCACGGCCGACCTCTACGACGCGCACGTGATGCGCAACTACGCGCGCGCGGCGCTCACGCTCGTGCGCGGCGAGGGCTGCCGCGTGTGGGACGACACCGGCGCGTGCTACCTCGACTTCACCTCGGGCATCGCGGTGAACGCGCTCGGGCACAGCCACCCGCGCTGGGTCGCCGCGGTCCAGCGGCAGGCCGCGGAGTTGGTCCACGTGAGCAACCTGTTCCGCAACCCCAACCAGGGAGAGCTGGCGCGGCGCATCACGCGGCACGCGGGCCCGGGCCGCGTCTTCTTCTGCAACAGCGGCGCCGAGACCAACGAGGGTCTCATCAAGCTCGCGCGCCTGCACGGCCGGCGTTGTTCGGGTGGCGAGGAGGGCAAGCGCTTCAAGGTCATCTGCGCGCGGAACGCGTTTCACGGCCGCACGTTCGGCGGCATGAGCGCCACACCGCAGGAGAAGATCCAGGGCGGTTTCCGTCCGCTCGTGCCCGGCTTCGCGTTCGGCGAACTCAACGACTTGGCTTCGTTCGCGGCCCTGATCGACGACACCACCGCCGCGATCTTCGTCGAGACCATCCAGGGCGAGGGCGGCATCATGCCGTGCACGCCGGAATTCCTCCTCGGCCTGCGGCGGCTCTGCGACGAGCACGGGCTGATGCTGCTGCTCGACGAGGTGCAATGCGGCATCGGCCGCACCGGGCGTTTCTACGCCTACCAGCACGCGGGCGTTGAGCCCGACGCCGTCGGCATGGCCAAGGGTCTCGGCGGGGGTTTCCCCATCGGGGCCATCTGGGTGCGAGAGCCTTTCGCGGATCTCTTCCAGCCCGGCAACCACGGCACCACCTTCGGCGGCACGCCGCTCGCCTGCGCCGCCGCGCTCGCCACGCTCGACGTGATCGAGCAGGAGCGCCTGATGGAGCACGTCGCGGCCGCGAGCGTCCCGTGGATCGACGCGTTGCGCGGTCTCGCGCGGGAATTCCCCGCGCACGTCGCCGCGGTGCGCGGCCAGGGTTTCATGATCGGCGTGCAGATGACGGGAGAGCCCGGCCCGTGGCTCACGCGTCTGCGTGAACGCGGGCTCCTCGCGGTCGCCTCGGGGCACAACGTCATCCGCTTCCTGCCGCCGCTCAACGCCACCTCCGTCGACCTCGCTCGTTCGGTCGAGATCCTGCGCGAGACGCTGCGCGCCGCCGCCTGAGTCGCGGCCGTGCCGAGCTTCAGACGATCGTTTCGGCCGGTACCGTGGAAAGATCCGGTTCGCCGGGCACGCCGAAGGGAGCCGCGTTCACCGAGCCGAGTTGCAGCCGGCCGTCGCGGAGAATGAGCCGCGGCCACCCGCCGTTTTCGTCGCGTGAGTAAAGGTCGGGATGCCAGCGCAGCGCGTGCTCCTGCAGGGCCGCGGGGAATTGCGCGAGCCCCTGGAAGTAGTGGTGGCCGTTGCGCTCGACGCTCGTCACGCCGAGCGCGGCCTGCGCCGCCAGATCCTGCAGGGTCGAGAGCGGACCGACGTTCGCCAGGTCCTCGCCGCTCAGCACGGCTGCGAGTCCCGCCGCTCGACGCCCCGCAAGCAGGCCGGCGTTGATGACGCTCTTCATGACGCCCTTGCAGTTTTTGTGACTCGTGCCGGCGTAGCCGAGCGCCAGCGCCGCGGGCAGGCTCGCTGTCGCGGCGTCGCTCTCGTCGATGATCACCGGCGGACGCTCCGGCCAGTCGCGGGCGAGCTCGCCGATCGCGGGGCTGAGCGCGACATCGCGGTGCCACGGCTGTTCTACATAGAGCAGCCGCGGCCAGAGCGTGGCCAATGCCGGTTCACCGCGGAGCGACCGGAAATACTCCCGGAACGAGGCGACGTCCCGGAAGCTCTCGTTGCCGTCGAGCGAGAACGCGAACTCACCGCCGGTGCCGGCGGTGATGACCCGCGCCATGCGTGCGAGGCGTTCCCGATCGCGCGCGAGGTCGCCGTTCACCTTGATCTTGAAGTGCCGCTGTCCGTAGCCGCGGACGACCTCCTCCAGCGTCTGCGGCAGGCCGTCGTCGACGCGCTCTCCCGGCGCGAGGTCCGCCGCCGTGATCGGATCGGAAAGGCCGACCGTATGGCGCGCGAAAACCTCCGTCGGTGGCGTCGCGGGCAGGAAATCGGCCGGCTTTGCCCCGCGGAGCTCCGGCGCGACCTCGCCGGGTTCGACGCCCGCGAGTCCGCCGCGCAGCGCTGCCGAAAGCGTCGTGCCATGCGCGCGGCACAGCGCGTGGAGCAGCGCGCGTTCGACGAAGCTGGTGCCGAAGCCGGCGAGCAGCGGCGGCAGGCGCCGCGCCGCGCCCCACGCCGACTGCGCGGCGTCGAGCTCGCGCCAGAAAGCAAAAGCCGTCGGCGCCCGCCGATCCCGCGCGTGCTGCAGCGCCGTCCGGATCACGAGCAGCATCTCGTCGATCTCGTCGGCCAGGCCGCGGGCCGGATCCTTGGTGAACCACTTCGGGGGCAGTAGGTCGGCGGCGAGCCCGCGGTGCCGCGCGCTGCCGAGCTCGAACTCCGCGTCGAGGATGACCTGCGGGACGTCGGTCATCGTCGCGATGCCGTAGCGGAACGGCATCCGCGCCCGCAGCTCGAGGCGGTGGAGCCGGGCGGAAACGAGGCGGATCATCATGTTCGCTTCAGAAACCGCCCAGCTTCTCGTGGTGGGGCAGCGGCGCGAGCACGCCGCCGCTCCGGGCGTAGTAGTCGGCGTCGAGTTCGAACACTCCGCGTTGCGGGCGGCTCCACGGCGCCTCGGGCGCGGGCAGGTGCGCGCGCATGGCCTCCCAGTTGCGGTAGTTCTGGTGGCCGTTCGTCTCGAGCAGGCCGAGACCGAGGCCCGGGAAGGGCGCGAGGCGCGCGGCGACGGCCTTGTTCCACTCGACCAACACCGGGTTGACCGTGAGGTCGGCGCAGAAGCAGGGCACGCCGCGCTCGTGCGCGAGGCGCGCGATCTTCAGCGACATCGAGAACGTCTTCGCGATCGGTTTCAGCGCGATCGCCGTGTAGCCCATCTCGATGCGGCGAAGCGCGTCAGCGTCGGTGTGCGCGCTCTCGTCGGCCGCGACGCGCACGGGGATGTCGCGGATGTCGATCTCCAGCTCCTCCGGGAACGGTTCCTCCAGGAGCGCGATCTGGTCGAACGCGCCGATGGCGCGAGCGTGGTCGAGCAGGCGCAGGAGCGTGTCCTTGCTCTCGTAGCGGCCGTTGGCGTCGAAGTAGTACGGGAGTTTTCCGTTCGCGGTCCACAGCGTGCGCGCGCCGCCGATCGCGGCGTGGATGGCGGTGAGGCGCGCCTTGTCCTTCTCCAGCATCTCGGCCTGCGTACCCGGCTGGCCGATCTTGATCTTCATGAAGAAGAACCCGTCGTCGACCGCGCCGCGGATCTCCTCCACCGGCACCGCGTAGGCCATCAGCGGGATGCAGGCGACGCGCGCATGGCGCACGGCGAGCGCGGGGCGGTAGGCGGGCGGGATCAGGTCGTCGAACGACGTGATGCCGTTCTCCGCCGCGTAGAGGCGCCACGCGGCGAAATCGACACCGACCAGCGCGTTGAGCGCGAACGTCTCGCGCAGGCCCGGGTGGCCGGTGATCCGCTTGGCGTGCTCGTAAACCTCGTGGCGCACCGATTCCAGCAGCTCGACCGGATCGGTGAAGGTGCGGCCGCGCAGGCGTTGCAGCGCCCACTCGGTGACCGCGTACATCAGCGCGTTACCGCCGCTCTCGGTGTGGCCGGCGAAAACGTGCGCGTCGCTCCAGAGCACGCCTTGCGTGCAGAGCCCCGTGCCGCGGCGACCCGAGGTGGCCTCGAGCACCGCCACGCTCTGCCAGGTCTCGGTCTGGTAGCCGCCCTTGAAGCCGAACGGGCGGATGAGCGGCTCGCGCTCGAAGTTGGAACCGACGCGCGCGATGGTGATGGCAGCGGGGGAAGACATGATTTCTCCGCGAGGCAAGGGCCCGCCCGCGCGGCCGGCAAGGGAGGAAGCTGAGTTCAAGCGCGCGGCTGCCCACCGCGGATTATGCCGGAGGCCGGACCGCCGAAGGCTGTTCCAAAGGGCTCCGCTGGGTTAACCGCGGGTTTCGCAGATGGCGCGGATGAGTGGCCGGTCCTTAAGTCTCTCCGAACTTCCCGACTTTTTTCCCAAGGATGGCTCGTTGTGACGCGCGCCCGTATCGCTCCGCGTGGGGCAACCACGGATGGACACGAATCGACACGGATAAATGAGGTTCGTTTGTAGCCGGGGTCCGGTGACCCCGGACTATGTCGGCGACCGTACGACCGAAGGCGTTTCCAAAGGCCCGCGATTCTTAACCGCGGATTTCGCTGATAGCGCGGATGAATGCGACGAGGGCGCGACCAGATGGATTTGCGCCAAAAACACGTTTCTCGAGCATGGCGCCGCGATCTCAGGCCGCCGGGTAGGTCCAGCCCGGGCGGTACGGACGCGTGAGCAACTGGTCGGCCTCGGGGTCACCCACGAAGCGCTCCTTCGCGCCGTCCCACACGAGGCTGCGGCCAAGGCGCATCGCGATCACGCCAAGCAGCGAGCAATTCGTGGCGAGGTGGCCCTGCTCGATGTCGGAGATCGGGTGCCGGCCGGTGCGGATGGCGTCGAGGAAGTCGGCCCAGAGCTCCCGGATGTTCTGCCCGTCGGGCGCGTTGAGCTTCGCGTCCTCGTGCAACACGGGCTCGCCGGCCTTCGCGGGGTAGAACGTCCAGCCGCCGCGCCAGCCGAGGTGGAAGATCCCGTTGGTGCCGTAAAAGTGGCAGCCGGCGTTCTCGCCTTTCTCCACGTTGTGGCCGGCGAAGAGCCGCGACTCCCACGTGACGGTGAGGCCGTCGAAGTCGTAGGTGACCATCTGGTGGTCGGGCGCGTCGCTCGTCTGCTCGCTGGCGGTGAGCACGGCAGCGCCCTTGATCGGGCGGCCGCCCGTGCCGAAGACCTTGCGCGGCCACTTCAGATCCGTGACCCAGATGAGCTGGTCGAACCAGTGGATGCCCCAGTCGCCGATCGTGCCGTTGGCGTAGTCGAGATACTGGCGGAAGCCGCGCGGGTGGATGGCGGAGGTGTAGGGGCGCAGGGGCGCGGGCCCGCACCAGGCGTTCCAGTCGAGGCCGTCCGGCACCGGCAGGGTGGGCGCGGGTTTCTCGGGTCCGCCCCCGGCGTTGTTCACGAAGCAGCGCACCATGCCGATCTTTCCGACCTTGCCGGAGCGGATGAACTCGCGCGCCTGGATGGTGTGCGGCGACGTGCGGCGGTGGGTGCCGACCTGGACGACGCGTCCCGCCGCGCGCGCGGCGTTGAGCATCGCGCGACCCTCGCCGATCGTGTGGCCGATCGGTTTCTCGACGAAGACGTGGGCGCCGGCCTTCACCGCCGCGATCACGGGCAGCGCGTGCCAATGGTCGGGTGTGGCGACGATGACGATCTCCGGCCTCTCCCTCGCGAGCAGCTCGCGGTAATCGCGATGCTCACGGGGCTGGTCGGAGGTGACCTTCGCGATGCGTTCGCGCGTGGTCGCGATCTGGCGGGCATCGACGTCGCAGAGCCCGACGATCTCACAGGCGCCGCTGGCGATGGCCTCGCCGAGGATGTTGCCTCCCCACCAGCCGCAGCCGATGAGCGCGGTGCGGAAGCGGCGGCCGGATTTCTCGGCGGCGGCGGTCTTAATTGAAAGGGTGGCGAGACCGCCGGCGGCGGCGGCCGAATGCAGGAAGGCGCGACGTTTCATGGTGCGGGGCGAGACGGGGCGACGGGGTTTTCGGTTCGCACCGTGCCCAGCCGTGCCGGCCCCGACAAGCGCGGTCTTGGGCGCGCCGGCGCGCCGTGGATCAAGGATCGCGCCCGCCCGCCCGGCCTAAAGCCAGCGCCGGGCCAAGGAGCGGCCGGCGGAGGTCTTCAGGTAGTTGCCGAAAGCCTCCGCGCGACCGGGGTCTCGGAACGCCACCACCGCGCGGATTTTCCATGGCCGATCGCGGACCGTTTCCGGCACGGCGCCCAGATTATGCTCCCGGAGGCGTGCGGAGAACTCCTGCGTTACGCCGCTATGGCGGCGGCCGGGGCGGGTCAGGGAGTCGATAAGGTACACGTACTGGAAGCCGGACATGCGGGAGGCGCGGCGGTTGGGAGGCGGACCGTTCCGGTCGGGGCGCCGCGCCCCGGGCAGGGAGGAGAGCGCTGACGCTTCAGGTGGTCCCGGTGCGCGCGAGACGAAGCTATACCCGAATTTGGGTAGACCATCGGTTTGACGGCGGGTTTGCGCAGGCGCCTCGGCCGTTCCCGATGCAGGCCGACCCGGTAGAAGACCGCAGGTTCGGTAGGCTGCTTCCGGCTGGCTGGATTGAGGCTGCCCGGGCTCGGTATCCAAAGCCCCTCGGAGCAAAAGATGGTGGACGCTCGCGGACTCGAACCGCGGACCCCCTGCGTGTGAAGCAGGTGCTCTAACCAACTGAGCTAAGCGTCCGGAAAGGGGCGGGAACGTGGGTGTGGCGCGACGACGAGGCAACCCTGTTTTCGATCGCCGTCGCCCGGCGGCTCAATCCTCGCCCACGTAGCGGCGGAAGAACTCCTCGTAGCGCACGAGGCTGTCGAGGCGATGGCGGGGCTCTCCGCTGCGGCTCATCTCATGGGAGGCGCGCGGGTAGCGCACAAGTTCCGCGTCCCGACCGAGCACCTTCAGGCTGCGGAAGAGCATCTCGCTCTGCACGAAGCCGGTGCGACGGTCGTTGTCGCCGTGCTGGATGAGGAGGGGGGTGCGGATGCCGGCGACATGGGTGAGCGGCGACTCCCGTTCGAGAATCCGGCGGGTCTCCGGCTCCCACGGCAGACCGCCGAACGCCCGCGGCACGAGCCGCCACGCGTTCCCCTCGCCGAAGAACGTCGGGAGATCGTAAACGCCGCGTTGCGCCACCGCCGCCTTGAAGCGCTGGTCGTGCGCGATGACCCAGACGGTGAGGTAACCGCCGTAGGAACCACCGGTGATGACCTGGCGCTCCGCATCCACGAAACTTTGGCGTGCCGCGAAGTCCGCCGCCGCGAGCACGTCGGCGGCCGGGCCGCGACCCCAATCCCGGTGGTTCGCGCGCTGGAAGGCTTCGCCGTAGCCACCCGACCCGCGGGGGTTGGCGAACACGAGCGCGAAACCGCGCGCCGCGAAATACTGGAACTCGAACCACATCGATTCCTCGCCCGGGCCCCACATGGCGGACGGCCCGCCGTGGATCTGGAGCAGCAGGGGATGACGTTTCCCCGGCGTGGTGGGCGTGGGCCGCATCGTCCAGAACTGCACGTCCATCCCGCGGTCGTTCTTCAGCGAGTGCTCCTCGTAGGCGGCCAGCTGGCGGCCTACGATCCACGCGGCGTTGTGCCGGGTCACCGTTTTCGCGCCGGCTCCGTTCGCATCGGCGGCGTGCAGCTCCGCGGGGTTGGCGGGTTCCGTGACGACTTGCACCAGGGCTTCGCGGCCGACGTCGAAGGCCCGGACGCCGGCGTCGGGGCGCGGCGTCAGCCGGCGAACGGCGCCGCCTTCGACCGGCACGGCTTGCAGCGGAAAACCGCCGTTGGCCGGCGTGACGAAAAGAATCTCCGAGCTGTCGGGCCGCCAGCGGAGCGAACCCGCGCTACGGTCGAGCGCCTCCGTGAGCAGCTTCGCTTCGGCGCTGCCCGAGACCGGCGCCACGCCCACCATGGCGGGCGCGTAGCCGAACGACTCCCCGCGCGTCGCAGTGAAGGCGACCCGGGTTCCGTCGGGCGAGGGCAGGGGATGCGCGAGGCTGTGGCCCGCCATCTCGAGAAACACGCCCGCGCCGCCGCCCGCGGCGTCGATGCGATAAAGCCGCGAGGTCTCCACCCGGTCGGGATGCTGGTCGGTGCGGGACGGACCGCTGGCGAGGATCGCCGTGCCGTCGCGAGTCCACTCGGCGCCTTGGTAGCTCACGTAACCCGGCGTGAGATCCTTCGCCGTCGCCGCGGGGTCGGCGTCCTGCACGAAGATGTGGGTGAACGTGAGGTCGGGATTAAGATCGCGTTCGTCGAGGAAGTTGAGGCGCGTCAGTGTCCGCGGGTCACCTGCCGCCTCGTTACGGGCGAGCCATTCGCGGCGCTCGGTGAGCGTGCCGTCGGCACCGGCGAGCGCGTTGCTCGCGGTTTCGCCGCCGGTGGCGTTGGCGGACGACGGAGCCGCATTGCCACCGCCACTTCCTCCGCGCGCGCCCGATCCCTTGGTCGAGCCGCCTTTGCGCGCGGGAGTTTCGGCGCCGCGGCCGCGCGACGCCTGCGCCTTGGTGTCGTTGGGCTTCCGGCCCGGACGTTCCGTGCCCCAACCCGGGGCGGCATCGGCGCCTGCTCTCTCCAACGCGGCGCGGACCAGCGCGGGGGCGAGCGACGAGCTGAAGAGGATGCGCTTTCCGTCCGGCGACCAGCGGGGCCGGGCCGCCCCGGTCTCGGCCTTGGTCAGCGGCGCGGCCTCCCCGCCGTCGAGCGGCAAAAGATAAACCTGTCCCCGGCCGCGTTCGGCGGAGCGCGTGAACGCGAGTCGATCGCCCTGTGGGCTCCAGCCCGGGTCGCCGTCGTTGCCGGCGCCGAAGGTGAGCTGGCGCGGCGGAGCGGAGCCGTCGGTCGCGGCGATCCACAGGTGCGTGCGGTAATCCCATTCACCCGGCGTGTCGGCGCGCGGCTCGATGGATTTCACCGCATAGACCACGCGCCGGCCGTCGGGCGAGAGCGCGGGCGCGTCGAGCTGCTTCAACTTAAGCAAGTCGGCGACGGTGATGAGCGACGGCTCGGCGGCACGCAGCGCGGCGCACGCGATCAGGGCGAGGAAAAGAAGGAGTCGGGGCATGGCGGTAGTGAAGTTCCGGCGGAAAGGATGCAGGTGAACCACGGTTGGACGCGGATGCACACGGATCAACGGGAGATTGAGCTCGGCGTAGCGAGCTTTCGACCGCGGCCCCGGCTTGATCGCGGTGGTTTACCCGCGGCAGCCCGGGCGAAGGCGGGCTCCCGTCGTCCTTTTGTTTGCTGCAAATCGCGGAGCCCCAATCTGCGTACGCTCTCGCCGGGCTCCTTTAGCGCTGTGACCCAGGATTTTCCCCGGTATCCGATCCTCAGCCGCGGCGGCGCCAGTCGGCGCGCGTCGGGCGGCTCCGGAGGGCGTTCGCGGCGGGGTCGTTGAACTCTTCCTTCACCGGATCCCAGGTCAGCGGACGGCCCAGCTCCATCGCGATGGCGCCGAGGTGCAACGTCGTGCTCAGGCGGTGCAGGGCCTCCGCGGTGTACATGGGCGCCTGGCCGTTGCGGCAGCAGTCGAGGAAATCGCGGTGCTCCCGCGGGCGCATCCGCCAGATTTTACTCGTGGCGGGATCGTAGGCCCGGCGGAAAACGTCGAGGTCGTGCGCCTCGAGGCGGCCCAGCCAGCCTTTGTTGCCCACCCAGCCGGCGTCGCCTTCGAGGCGGATCGAGGGCTGGTCGGATTTCACCTCGAGCACGACGCCGTTGGCGTACGTGTAGGTGATCTCGTAGGTCTGCGGCACGGTGTTGACCGAACTGGGCGGGATGACGCCCGTGCCACGTACCGCCACCGGGCTGGATTCCTCGGCGAAATTGGCGACCTGCGCGGTGTCGACGAGGTGCGCGCCCCAGTCGGTGAGCGAGCCGCCGGAGAAGTCGCGGATCTGGCGCCACACCTGGGGGTCGGTGAGGGAGTTGGTGTACGGCCGGAACGGCGCGGGCCCGATCCACATTTCCCAGTCGAGGCCGGCGGGCACGGGCACCGGCTCCTCCTGCGGGAAGATCGGCTTCACGGGCAGGCCGACCTGGATGCGGCGCAACCGGCCGATGCCGCCGTTCCGCACCACCTCGGCCATCTTGTAATACTGGATGACGGAGCGGTCCTCGAGACCGGTGGCGAACAGCAGGCGTTTCTCCGCCACGGCGCGCGCGAGGGCGCGGCCCTCGGCGATCGTGAGCGTGGGCTTCTCGCAGAAGACCCGCTTGCCGGCGTCGAGCGCCATCAGGGCCATCGTGACGTGCCAGTGGTCCGGCGTGGAGATGACCACCGCGTCGATGTCGCGACGCGCGAGGACTTGGCGGAAATCGGCGGTCTCCGCGCAGCCCTTGCCGCCGTATTTCTCGTCGACGGCCTCGCGGCCGCGTTGGCGGCGGCCCGCGTGGACGTCGCAGACCGTGACAATGCGGCAATCGTCCTCCTGCAGGAACTGCTTCAGGTTCACGGCGAATCCGTGCGCGCCCACGCCGATGCAACCGAGCGTGATCTTGCCCGACGGGGCATCCGCGCCAAGCAGGCGCGCGGGGACGAAGGCGGGCGCGGCTCCGGCGGCGGCGATGCCGGCGAGGCCCGACCGGATGAAGGAGCGGCGGGTGCTGGGGCGGATCTTCATGGGGAGGGCATGAGCGTGGGCCGCGGGCGCCGCGAGGTCGAGCCGCCGTGCGCCGCGTTGCAAAAGACCGCGGGCGCGGCTTCCTGCGGTCTGATGGTCCGCGTCGCACCGTTTCTTGCCCTGCTGCTTTCCGGCGCCGCTCTCGCGGTGACGCCGGAGCAGATCGCGGCCGCCCTGGCGCTGCGCGAGGCGGGCCGGCCGGCGGAGGCGCAAGCCGCTTTGGAGCAATTGGTGGTCGCGGAGCCGCGGAACCCCGAGGTGAATTACCAGCTTGGCGTGCTCGCGTACCTGCGCGACGACACCGAGGCGGCTATCCGGCATCTGGAGACGGCCCTGGCGGCGGCGCCGGGCGAGGCGCGCTACCATTACCATTACGGTCACGCGCAGGGCCGCAGTGCGCAGAAGGCCGGGGTCTTTTCGAAATTCGGCCACGCCCGGAAATGCCTCGCGGCGTACGAACGCGCGGTGGCGCTGGCGCCCGACGTCGCGGAGTTCCGCGAGAGCCTCTTCGAGTTCTACCGCCAGGCCCCGGCCGTGGTGGGCGGTGGGCGCGATAAGGCCGTCGCGCAAGCCGAGGCGATCAAGCGGCTGGATCCTCCGCGCGGCCGCGTCGTGTTCGCCACCCTGCACCTGGCGGAGGGAAAACCCGCGGAGGCCTTCGCGCAGTTCGAGGAGGTTCTGCAAACCTCGCCCGACGATTACGTGTCACTCTACCACCTCGGCCGGCTCGCCGCCACCACCGGCCACGCGCCCGAGCGCGGCCTCGCCTGCCTGCGCCGCTGTCTCGAGCTGACACCGCCCGCTGGAAATAATGCCCCCGGCCACGCGTACGTGCAGTGGCGACTCGGCCAACTGCAGGAGCGGCTCAAGGAGCCGGCGGCCGCGCGGGCGGCGTTCTCCGAGGCGTTACGCCTGGATCCGACGCTCGGCGCCGCCGCGGAGGCCCTGCGGCGGCTTCGGGTTGATTAAGCCCCCGCGCGCGCTTGTCTGACGGCCCCCCGATGTCCGCCGACCCCGACACGCTCTCGTTCCCGGTCACGTTGCGTTACGACCACCGGGCGGTGTTCACGCGCGACGTGTTCGCGCCCGCGAACGACACCCTCGCGCGCCTGCTCACCCCACGCGAGCCGGGCGGCCGGGCGCGGGTGCTGGTGATCTGGGACGCGGGCCTGGAACGGTCGATCCCGGGGTTTGCGGGGAACATCCGCGCGTGGTTCGCGGCGCGCTCCGGAGAAGTCTCCCTCGAGGCCCCGCCGGTCTGCGTGCCGGGCGGCGAGCCGGTGAAGAATGATTTCAGCCAGCTCCAGCGGGTTTGGGCCGAGATCAACGCCGCGAAACTTTGCCGCCACTCGTTCGTGATCGCGATCGGCGGCGGCGCGGTGCTCGACATGGCGGGCTTCGGCGCGGCCACGGCCCACCGTGGCATCCCGATCGTGCGGCTGCCGACGACCAGCCTCAGCCAGGCCGACGGCGGCCTCGGCGTGAAGAACGGCGTGAATTACTTCGGGAAGAAGAACTGGCTCGGCTCGTTCGTGGTGCCGCACGCCGTCGTGAACGACCTCGCCTTCCTCGACGTCCTGCCGCCGCGCGACCGGCGCGCCGGCCTCATCGAGGCGCTCAAGGTCGCGCTGGTGCGCGACGCGGCGTTCTTCGATTTCATCGCCGCGCGCGTGGCCGCGCTCGCGCGCTTTGAGCGCGAACCGTACGAGGCCGTGATCCGCGAGAGCGCCCGGCAGCACCTGGAGCACATCGCGGCGGGCGGCGACCCGTTCGAGCGCGGTTCGGCGCGGCCGTTGGATTTCGGCCACTGGGCGGCGCACAAGCTGGAGCAGCTCTCCGAGTTCCGCGTGAGCCACGGCGAGGCGGTCGCGGTCGGGATGGCGATCGACCTGATCTACGCCCGCCGCACCGGGCTGCTGCCGGAGGCCGCCGCCGAGCGGATCCTCGGGGTCATCCGCGGTCTCGGCTTCGAGCTTTTCGCGCCGGTGCGCGAGATCCGTTCCTCAAGCGGACGGCAGGACATGCTCGACGGGCTCGAGGAGTTCCGTGAGCACCTCGGCGGCCGGCTCACCATTCCGATGATCCGCGCGCCCGGCGACCGCCTTGAGGTCCACGCGATGGATGGCGCCGTGGTGAAGGCCTCCTTCGAGGAATTGCGGACGCGCTATGGCTGAGCGCACGGCGATCCTCAACGTAGTCGGTCTATCCGCGCGCCACTTCGGGCCTGATCTGCCGCGGCTTTCCGCGGCGGCCGCGGCGGGCGGCCTGCGTCGCATCCGGCCCGTCCTACCGGCGGTGACTTGCACCGCCCAGTGCACGTACCTCACCGGCCTGCCGCCCTCGGGCCACGGCGCCGTGGCCAACGGCTGGTATGACCGCGAGCTCGCCGAACACCATTTCTGGAAACAGTCCAACCGCCTGATCCGCGGCCCGCGGCTCTGGGAGAAACTCCGCGCGGCGCGCCCCGGTTTCACCTGCGCGAAGCTCTTCTGGTGGTACAACATGTACTCCACCGCGGACTGGTCCGTCACGCCTCGGCCCATGTACCCGTCCGACGGGCGGAAGGTCTTCGACATCACCGCGCATCCGCTTCCGCTGCGCGACGCGCTCAAGCGCGACTTCGGCGATTTTCCGTTTCCCGCCTTCTGGGGTCCGGCCGCCGGCATCGCCTCCTCCGAGTGGATCGCGCGATCGGCCGAATGGATCGAGGAACGGCACCGGCCCGACCTGTCGCTGGTCTACCTGCCGCACCTCGACTACAACCTGCAGCGCCTCGGGCCCGCCGATCCTCGGGTCGGCGCCGACCTCCGCGCGATCGATCGCGTCGCGGGCGGGCTGATGGATTTTTACGCGGCCCGCGGCGTGCGCGTCGTGGTGCTTTCGGAGTACGGAATCACCCCGGTACGGCGCTCGATCGCGCTGAACCGCATCTTCCGCGCCCGCGGCTGGCTCACGGTGAAGGAGGAGCTCGGTTTGGAGCTGCTCGACTGCGGCGCGAGCCGGGCCTTCGCGATCGCCGATCACCAAATCGCGCACATTTACGTCAATGACCCCGCGCTCCGCAGCGAGGTGCGGGCGGCGGTCGAGGCGGTCGACGGGGTGGAGCTCGTGCTCGATGCCGACGGCAAACGCGCGGCGGGCCTCGACCATCCGCGGTCGGGTGACCTGGTGGCGTTTTCGACCGAGGATGCGTGGTTCAATTATTATTATTGGGAGGACGATCGCCGGGCCCCGGATTTCGCGCGCTGCGTCGATATCCACCGCAAGTATGGCTACGATCCGGTGGAACTGTTCCTCGACCCCGCGATCGCGTTTCCCCGCCTGCGCATCGGCTCGACGCTGTTGCGGCGGAAACTCGGATTCCGCGCGCTCATGGACGTGATCCCGCTGGATCCGTCGCTGGTGAAAGGTTCGCACGGCGTGTGTCCACGTGATTCCGCCGACTGGCCGGTGCTGATCGGCACCGGCGGCGGCGCGGAACTCGAGGCCACGGACGTGCACGGACGCCTGCTCGAGGCCTGCGGCTGAGGATGCCGACGGCTTTTTGCCCGGCCTTTGAAGCCTTACGGCCGACAGGTTTGCCGTACGGGGGAATGGCATTACCGAGCCATGCACCACGGAGCCACTGAGGCACGGAGGAGCGAGACCACGAAAGACGCGAAAGCCGCCAAAACCCCGAGTTTTCCGCGGATTCTGTGGGCAAACTCTTTTCGGGAATTCAGGCCTGCCTGCAGTTCGGCTGCGCCACTTTCCCTCTTACCTCCCTCTCACTTTGCCTCATCTCTCCCGGCGCGGCTCCGCCGCGCTGGGATACGAAATGACGCTTTCCTCATTTCCCGTCGCTCGCCAACCTTCGCCGCATGAACCCCCTCCGTCCCCGCTTCTCCGTCCTGCTCGCGTTCGCTTTCGCCGTCCCCGCTTTCGCGGCCGAGCCGAAGCTCACCCCGTTGTTCAACGGCAAGGACCTCACGAATTTCCAGTCCGACGGCGCGGCCGAGTTCTGGCGCATCGAAAACGGCGTGCTGGTCGGCGAGAACAACGCCGCCCTGAAGGGGCACGTGCTGTGGACGAAGAAGGAGTACAAGGACTTCGTGATCGAGTTCGACGCCCGCTGGAAGGGCACCACGCCCCGCGGCGTCGACACGGGTCTCGAGATGCGCAAGCCGCGCATCCAGCTGCAGCTCGGCGTGTCGGGCAGTCTGCGCGTCGACATGACCGGCTCGTTCTACACCGGCGGCAAGCCCGCGTATCCCGAGGCGGGCCAGGCGAAGAACGCGAAGGAGTTGCTGCGTCCCGAAGGCGAGTGGAACACCTTCCGCATCCAGGCCAAGGGCGACACGTTCATGTGCTGGATCAATGGCAAGAAGGCCTCGGAGTTCACCGACGCCAAATTCAACGGCGCCGCCCCGCTCGGCCTGCAGATCCACGGGAACGTCGTGATGAAGTGCGAATTTCGGAACGTCCGTATCGCCGAGCTCTGAGCGGCGGACGGAAAGGCCGGCTGGAGCCGGTCCTTGGACACGGAGCCCCCGGAGATCGGTCCGCGGTCACGGAGTCTCCCGTCGGGAATGAGGAACGCCCGGAGGCCGGAGGCGGAGCAGGGCAAATCTGGAAATCAGGAACGGGAGGAACGGGCCGGGTCTTCCACGTTTCCGCTTGGAAGAGCAGGTTCGATGTAGCCGCGGGTGCTCCCGCGGAACGTTACTTTAAGCTGAATCATACCCCTTCACCTCCGCACGCCCCGACGTGACAAGGGCGTGCGTTCGCAGTACCAGAACTCCTCCGCGGCTCCTCCTTCCGCTCGTTCCCCGTTCACGCGTTCCCGACTCATCGCCCTCTCCACCCCATGAGCACACCCCGCTTCCTCGCCCCGCTGTTTCTTTTCGCGTTCGCCAACCTGTTCGCGGCGGAGCCGCCGCCCGACGCCGTGTTTGTCGGCGGCAAGGTGCTGACGGTTGATCCGCAGTTCTCGATCGCGGAGGCGTTCGCGGTGCGCGACGGGCGCGTCGTCGCCACCGGCACCACGGCGCGGATCCGCGCGCTGGCGGCGCCCGGGCGCACCCAGGTGCAAGAGCTGGGCGGGCGCATGGTTTTGCCCGGCTTGATCGACTCGCATGTGCACGCGCCGGCCGCGGCGATGTTCGAGCACGACCATGAGGTGCCCGACATGGAGACGATCGCCGAAGTGCTCGCCTACATCTCAGCACGCGCGCGCGTCGTGCCGGCGGGGCAGTGGATCCAGACCTCGCAGGTGTTCATCACCCGTCTGAAGGAATCGCGTTATCCCACACGGGCCGAGCTGGACGCCGCGGCGCCCTTGCACCCCGTGAGTTTCCGCACCGGGCCGGACAACATGCTGAACTCGCTCGGATTGAAGCAGTGCGGCTTCGACCGGAATTTCACCGTGACCGACGGCGGTCCGGGCCTGCTCGAGAAGGACGCGGCCGGTGAGCCCACAGGTCTCGCGCGCGGCCTGCAGCGGTTCATCCGCACGCCCGGTCCCCGTGCCGCGACCGAGGCCGAGCAGGAGACGCGGTTGAAGGCGCTGCTCCGTGACTACAACCGCAGCGGCTTCACGACGGTGGCCGACCGCGGCGCCAGCGTGGGATCGGTCGCGCAGTACGCGCGCCTCCGCGCGCAGAACGCCCTCACGACGCGCGTGGCGCTCTCGCAGACATTCCCGACGGTCGGCGGCCTCGAATCGATCCTCACCGCGATCGACCAAATCGCGGAGAGTCCCTGGCGAGGCGACGATCCCTGGCTGCGGCTGATCGGCACCAAGATCTGGCTCGATGGCGGCATGCTCACGGGAAGCGCCTACATGGTGAAGCCCTGGGGGAAGAACGAGAACTACGGCATCCGCGACGACACGTACCGCGGCGTGCTCAACGTGCCCGGCGATCGCCTGCGCGCGATGATCCGCCGGGTGGCCGGCCACGGCCTGCAGTTCACCGCGCACACCGTCGGCGACGGAGCGAGCGAGGAACTGCTCGCCGCTTACGCGGATATCGCGCGCGAGCTGCCGCTTCGCGATCTGCGCCCGTGTATCTCCCATTCGAATTTCATGACGCCGGAAACCGTGGCGGCCGCGGCGCGCCTGGGTGTGGTGATGGATATCCAGCCCATTTGGCTGTACCTCGACACGCGCACGCTGGTGGCGCAATTCGGCTACGAGCGCCTGCGGTGGTTCCAGCCGCTGCGCAGCATCCTCGCGGCGGGCGGCGTGGCGGGCGGCGGCTCGGACCACATGCTCAAGATCGGCGACCTGCGCGCGATCAACCCGTACAACCCGTTCCTCGGCATGTGGACGACGATCACGCGCCGCGCCAAGTGGCACGAGGGCCGGCTGCATCCGGAGGAGGCCCTCACGCGCCGGCAGGCGATCGAGTTTTACACCCGTCTCAACGCCCACGTGATCCGCTGGGAAAAGGAGATCGGCTCGATCGAGCCCGGGAAGCGCGCCGATTTCATCATCGTCGACCGCGACCTGCTCGATTGCTCGGAGGACGACCTGCGCACGACGCGCGTGCTCGAGACTTGGGTCGACGGCCGGCGCGTGCACGGGCCCTGAGCCTCGGCGGAGCACGGACTGGCCTGCCCCCAGTTTCGGGTATGCGGAACCGTGGACGCACGGCGCCGGCGCGGGCGGTGTGGCCGCATGCCGACACGCCCGCTTCGATCCATCACCCCCCTTATCCTTTCCTGCGGATTCGCGCTCAACGCGGCTGAGCCGGCGCCCGATGTTCGCGCGGAAATCCGTGGGCTCCGCCAGGAGATCGCACGCCATGACGAGCTCTATCACCGGCAGGGGAAAACCGAGATTTCCGATGCCAACTACGACGCGCTGCGGGTGCGGTTGGCGGAAAGGGAGGACGAGCATCACGCCGCGGCGCTCGCCGCCGGTGAGGAATTGCCACCTGTCCCGGACGACCGTTCCGGCGTGCGGCCGGAGCACGCGCATCACGCGCCGATGCTCAGCCTCACGAAGGTGCGCACGCCGGCCGAAGTGCGGGCGTTTCACGAGCGGCTGGCGCGGCGCTTCGGCCGCGAGGACCTGTCGTATGTCGTCGAACCCAAGTACGACGGGATCGCGGTGAGCCTCACCTACGAGCGCGGGCGCCTGGTGCGTGCGCTCACCCGCGGCGACGGCCGGACGGGCGAGGATATCACGGCGCGGGTGCGGAAGATCAAAGACGTGCCGGCACGGTTGCGCGGCGACGACGCTCCCGGGCGAATCGAGATCCGCGGCGAACTGCACGTGCCTTTCGCCGGGTTTGCCCGGGTCAACGGGGCGCGCGTTGCCGCTGGTCTTGAGCCTTACGCGAACCCGCGGGCGCTCGCCGCCGGTCTTGCGCGCCGCACGGAACCGCTTTCGACGGACGAGGTTTCCGCGCTGCGGCTCGTTTGTTTCGGAGTCGGGGTGTGCGAGCCGGATACGATTTTGCCCGGCTTCCAAAGTGAGCTGGCGGCACGCTTCCGAACCTGGGGGCTGCCCGCGATCGAGCACGCTTGGCGAGCGACCGGCAGCGGAGAGCTGTGGAAGGCCGTGGACGCCGCCCGCGATGGCCGGGCCGGGCTGGCTTTTCCGACGGACGGCGCGGTGCTGAAACTCGACTCGCGAGCCCTGCAGGCGGCAGCCGGGGTGGGGGCGGACGCGCCGCGGTGGGCCGTCGCATGCAAGTTTGCCACCGACGGCGCGGAAACGCGCCTTCTCGCGATCACGGTTCAGGTCGGGCGCACGGGCGCGCTCACTCCGGTGGCGGAGTTGGCGCCCGTCGAGGTCGGCGGCGTGGTCGTCTCGCGTGCGACGCTGCATAGTCCGGCCGTCCTGGCGCGGCTCGACGCGCGCGTGGGCGACACGGTTCGCGTCGAGCGGGCCGGCGAGGTCGTGCCCGCGCTCGTGGCCGTGAATCTCGAGCGACGTCCGGTGGACGCTCGTCCGTTCGTGTTTCCGAAAGATTGTCCCGATTGCGGGACCACGGTGGTCGCCGAAGCTGGCGGCGCTTCCTTGCGATGTCCGGCCGATTCTTGTCCGGAGCGAATTCGGCGTCGAATCGGCCATTTCGTCTCGAAGGCCGGGGTCGGCATCGAGGGCCTCGGTCCGGTGCTGATCGACGGGCTGATCGCGCGCGGGTCGGTCCGCGAACCGGCGGACATCTACGCGTTACGGCGCGAGGATCTCGTGGCGGCGGGGGCGGGAAAATCCGCCGAACGTATTCTGGCCGCGATCGCGCGCTCCCGCTCCGCGGAGTCGGGGCGTTTTGTCGCAGGGCTCGGGGTGGCTGGCCTCGGTGCGGCGGCGGCGCGCGATCTTGTTCGCCGGCACGGCAGCTGGGAGGCGATCGCGGAGGCGGAGCCGCGGCTGCGGGAGCCGCTCCTTGCCCTGATGCGCGCGGGGGTGAAACCGGCGCACTTCTCGAATCCCGCGGGGGCGTTGCAGGATAAAACGTTCGTGCTCACCGGAGCGCTCGCCGGCTTCACGCGGGCGGAGGCGGCCGCGCGCATCGAGGCGGCGGGCGGTCGGGTCGCGGGCTCGGTGGGGCGCGGCACCGACTATCTCGTCGCCGGGGAAAATCCGGGCACGAAACTCGCCGAGGCGCGGAGGCGCGGCGTGCCGGTGCTCGGCGAGGACGAGCTCACCAGCCTGCTCGGAGGAAACTGACATGATCTCATGTGATCCTTTCGGGGCCGCCACCCTCGCGCAGCTGGAGATCAACCGGCTCACCGCCCGGCTCACGGTCATCTGCCTCGATCTGCACCGCGAACTTGGGCCCGGCGCCCCGCGCCGGCTTTACGAGGAGGCGCTGGTCTTCGAGCTCGATTCTGCCGGCATCGGTTCGCGGCGGCGCGTGGAGTGGCTGGTGCGCCACCGCGGCGTGCGGCTGAACACCCGCGTGGCGGTGGATCTGCTCGCGGACGAAACCATCGCGCTGAATCTCGCGGCCGCGGGCGACGACCGTCGCACACGCGAGGGGTGCCTCCGGGTTTTCGTCCGCAGCGCCGGGCTCCCGCTGGGTCTGCTGGTGGACATCCAGACTGCGCGGCCCGACCGGGTGATCTCCACCGTGCTTCCCGAGCGCCGGATCGCCCGGGTCCCGCCGGGGTGATTGTGCGCTTTTGGGTTCACGCCCGGGATTGCGAGGCAGCCGATGCTGGCGACACTCCCGACCATGGCAGCTTTCACTTCCCCCCATAGCTGGACTTTTTTCCGTACCGGTGGCCTCGACCAGGTCGCCCTGACTTCCGGTGCCGACCTGCTCGGTCTCGAGCAGCTCGACCAGAAACTCTGGGTGGCGCTGTCCTGTCCGGTGAAGGGACTCGAGCTGGACGAGAAGACGCTCGCGCTCATCGACACCGATGGTGACGGCCGCGTGCGCGTCCCCGAGATCATCGCCGCCATCAAGTGGGCCGCCGTGCGGCTCAAGGACGCCGGCGTGCTGCTCGCCGGGACCGACGGTCTGCCGGTTGAAGCGATCAATCCCGCCACCCCCGAGGGCCGCGCCGCCGCCGATTGCGCCCGCGAGATCGTCGCGCGTCTCGGACCCGCCGCGCCCGGCACCATCACGGTCGCCGAGGCCGCCGACGCCGCCAAGCTGCTGGCCGCGACGCCCTATAACGGCGACGGGGTCATCATGCCGCAGGCCGCGGAGGATGAGGAGACCAAGCAGGTCATCGTCGACCTCATCGCCTGTCTGGGCGGCACCGCGGACCGGGGCGGCGCCGCGGGTGTCACGCGCGAGCAGATCGCGGCCTTCCATGATGAGCTCGCCGCCTTCACCGCGTGGGCCGCCAAGGAGGCGGAGTCCTCTCCTCTGGCGTTGGCGACCGCCGCGGCCGCCGCGGCGGTTTCCGCCGTGCGCGCGAAGGTCGACGATTATTTCGCCCGCTGCCGGCTCGCCGCGTACGACGCGCGGGCGTTGGCGGCGTTAAACCGTTCCGAGAGCGAGTACCTCGCGCTCGCCGCCCGTGACCTGAAGATCACGAACGAGGAGGTGTCGGGCTTCCCGCTGGCGCGCATCGAGGCGGGCCGGCCTTTGCCGCTTTCCGGTGACGTCAACCCCGCCTGGTCGGCGGCGCTGGCCGCGCTCCGCTCCGCTGCCGTCGAACCCTTGCTGGGCGGTTCCCGCGCGACCCTCACGGAGGCCGATTGGTCGGCGGTGCAGGCGCGCCTCGCCCCCTACGGCGCCTGGCTTGCCGCCAAACCCGCGAACCGCGTGGAAAAACTCGGCGTCGCCCGCGCCAAGACGATCCTCGCGTCCGGCGCCCGGGGCCGGCTCGACGCGCTGATCGAGCGTGATCTTGCCGCGGCGCCACACTTCGCGGCGCTTTCCTCCGTGGAGAAACTGGCGCGGCTGCACCGCGACTTCCGCTCCCTGCTCTGCAATTTCGTCAACTTCGCCGACTTCTACTCGCGCGACCGTTGGGCGGTGTTCCAAGCGGGCACGCTCTATCTCGACGGCCGCTCGACCGAGCTCTGCGTGCGCGTCGACGGGCCCAACCCGCTCGCCGCCTCGAGCAAGACCTACCTCGCCTATTGCGCCTGCACCCGCGCGGGAGCGGCGCCCATCACGATCGCGGCGGCCTTCACGCAGGGCGACAGCGACTTTCTCGGCGCCGGCCGCCGCGGCATCTTTTACGACCGCCAGGGCCGCGATTGGGATGCGATCGTGACCAGTGTCATCGATAACCCGATCAGCGTGCGCCAGGCCTTCTGGGCTCCCTACAAGAAGTTCGTGCGACTCATCGAGGAGCAGATCGCCAAGCGCGCCGCCGCCGCCGAAGCGGAGTCAGGCGCCAAGGTGGCCGCCGCCGCCGAGAAGACGGCCAACGCCGACAAGGCCAAGCCGGCCGAGCCGAAGAAGTTCGACCTCGCGCTCATCACCGGAATCGGAGTCGCCCTCGGATCGATCGGCGGCTTCCTCGCCGCGATCTTCTCCAACTTCGTGAGTCTCGGCTTCTGGATGCCCTTCGGTCTCGTCGGCATCATGCTCCTCATCTCGGGACCCTCGATGCTCATCGCCTGGCTGAAGCTCCGCCAGCGCACCCTGGGTCCGATCCTCGAGGGCAACGGCTGGGCGGTGAACGGCCGCGTGCGCATCAACATCCCGCTCGGCTCCGCGCTCACCGACGTGGCCGCCCTGCCGGCCGGGGCGCGTCGTTCGCTCGACGATCCCTACGAGGACCGCGAGGCCGCGAGCCGGCGCCGTCGCACGCTGTTCTGGGCGGTTGTGCTCGTGCTGGCCGCGGTGTCGGTGTTCGCCCGTTGGAAGAGGCAGAACACCGGGCGCTACTTCTGGCAGCCCGCCGCCGCTTCCACGCCGGCCCAGACTCCACCCGCGAAAAACTGAACTTCTCCCGGACCGGTCCTACGGTCCGGGAGTCATTTCTTTTTCGGCCCTGGTGCCGGACGGAGCAGGCCCGCCGGGAGTGTCTTGCCCAGGGCGTGGTCGTCCGGCGTGAGGCCCAGGCGGAAACCTTTGAAGGCATAGGGCGACGGCTCGTACGGGTCGACGTAGCGGACGTCCGCCTGGGCCGGGATCTCCAGGCTGAAACCCCCGAGCACCGCGTTCACCACCAGGCGGCGCAGGCCCTCGTTGGCGAGATCGGTGGCCGCGCCCATCGTCGTGCAGAAAACGCGGTTGGTGGTGCCGTTGGCGTTCCGGTTCACCCGGGTCCATGCGATCGGCATCATCGGCTCATTGATGCCCTGCTCGATGTTGTCGGCCTTGCGCACCTTTCGCTGCTTGGTGTCGGGCGGGTCGTCAGGCCGCATGCCGGCGAGCACCTGCCCGCGCACGAGGATCCGCGCGTCCGCGACCGGGTGCGTCTCGTACACGCCGGAGTCTCCGAAGATCAGCCCGACCCCTCGGAGCAGCGGGTCTCTCTCCGCGCCGGGCTCGACGACGCCCTTGGTGGCTCCGCGGCGGTTGGCACCCCAATGGCTTACCCAGTTCTCGCCGAGCACATTCCGGCCGAAATCGTTGAAAGGCCGGTACGCCGTCGGGTGCGCGGCCGGGAAGCGGAAGGCGTGCGTGCTGGTGCGGAGCGCGGTGATCGGCACCCCGCGATCGATCGCGGCGGCGAGCCGGCGCATCGCGGTATCCGGCCACTGGCGGAAGCGCAGCGCCATCACGATGCCGTCGGCGGTGTCGAGCGCCTCGGAACCCGGCACACTGGCGTTGTTGTCGGGATTGATGGCCCCGTCCGGATCGAGCGCGAACAGCACGGTGCAACGGAAGCCGTGGCGCTGGCTGAGGATCTTCGCGAGCATCGGAAGGCCCTCCTCGCCGCGGTACTCCTCGTCGCCGGTGAGAAACACGAGGTGGCGGCCGGCGCCGGGGCCCGGACCGGCCGGGTAGGTGATGGAGGTGGAGGCGGAGCGGGCGACAGGCGCGGCGAACGCGGCGAGGAGGAGCAGGAGGGCGGGGAGGACGCGGGGCGGGCGCATCCGGCGTTGGTGCGCGGCGACGCGCGGCGCGTCAACGCCGTGTACGCCGGACATTGCGGACGACGCCTCCGGGTCACTCAATCCGAGCATCCGCATGTCGCGACATCCCGACGAGCCGCCGGCCTCCCACGGTGAGATCATCCACGCGGCGCGTCGCGCGCTCTTGGTCGATCTGGGGCTCGACGAGACGGACACGGGACGCGCCTTTCTCGCCGAGCCGGCGGGCCCGCGGGCTCGGCTGCACGGGGTGCGCGCGGCCTTCGCGCGTTTCGCGGCCGGCCGTCTGACGGAAGCCGACGCCCGTGTGGTTCTCGGCGGCTACCGCGACAATGCCGACGAGGTGACGCTCGAGGTGCCGGCGTCGGTGGAATTACGCGAAGGGATCGCGGCGCCGGTGCGCGCCGCGGTGACGC
>SXGQ01732631.1_pt1 | contig 33567 bp, 59 predicted proteins | sample 3178371 | NCBI WGS metagenome assembly SXGQ01 (sample SAMN11356859, study PRJNA531348) | freshwater metagenome | isolation source: freshwater sample F1-20 | place: China: Fuxian Lake, Yuxi | collected 2017-12-25 | reverse complement strand
TGAACCTCTTTCTATTTTCGGAGACGGCACACAGGTTAGAGCTTTCTCTGACATCAAGTTCTATATGGAACCTTTTGAGAAGTTGATGACAGAACATGACGGAGAAACTTTTAATATCGGTGCAGACAAATACTATACGATAAATGAAGCAGCTGATACCGTCATCGACGTTGCAAGAGAGTTAGGAATTAATGCCACCAAGGTTCATCTAGAAAAGAGAAATGAAGTTCATACTGCATATTGCGATCATTCAAAGGCTTACAAATTATTGAACTTTGTTGATGATACAAATCTTAGAGAAACAACTCTAAAAATGTTTAAATGGGCGTTAGAACAGCCAAACCGCCCGACGAAAAAGATGAATTATGAAATTGAAAAGAACATGTATTCTTTCTGGAAGAATTGAACATGGCTACAACTCTGGCGTTTCCTGAAAAAATTCAAGATAGAGAAAAATTTATTTTTGATGAGGTTTTAAAGGGAAACTTTGAAGCATCATGGGTTCCTCTAGAATATGATTTATTGGATAAAAAAGTTAAATTAAGCGTAATGAGTGATGCTTTAAAGGTGGGTGGCGTACGAGTAAATGTTTCAGCAAAGCTTCAACAGCAATTAGCAGACGTGTTCGATGCGTCATTGTTGACAGCTCAAGTTGCAGATATTATGTTCATCAATGCAACGCATGTTTTGAATCCATCTCCTCAACCTATTTCTTCAACTGTGTCTGCAATGTTATCTCATGATTCTAGAGTTACAAAGCAATTAGGCTCTTACGCTTCAGGAATAGTTTCGCCAGTCGGAAAGCATTGGATTCTTGATAAAAAGTTGGAATATTCTAAAAACGTTTCATGTAACTATGGATGGCATTTTATTGGAGCTAATTTTCAAGGAATTAAAGGGTATCCAGCAGCATCTCAATTTAGACAAAAGAATTCAAAACCAGTAAATGTTATCCAACCGAATGCGACAGCGCACGATCCAAATCATACTGATTATTCACAAATATGTCAGTTAGTTTCACAGCAATGTTGGGTAGATGGAACCGAACATCGTTTTTCTGATCTTCTTCAAGATTCATTATTAGCAAAATTAATAAATCATGATGGGGTTTTAAAAAATGTTAGACAACCCGGCGTGCAACAAATCACTGGACAAGTTGTTTTATTTCCAACGGTAATCATTAGTGGAGGTAACGATGCCAACGTATGAATATTCATGCAAGTGTTGTAATCATTATATGGAAGTAGTACAATCTATTAAAGATGATCCTCTAAAGGAATGTCCGAGTTGCAAAACATCTTCTCTAGAGCGATTAATTTCAGGAGGCTCTGGATTTGCTCTTCGAGGCGGAGGGTGGTACAAAGACTTGTATTCTAGCAAGAAGCAAGGTTCTTCTGATTGATAGTACTTTGTGCCAATATATTTCTACTCGTTCTTGCGGCTGGATGTGATGGCTTGAACAAGTTATGTTCGTCTTCATCTTCTTTTGATTCGAATGTAGGTTTTATTTCTCCAGTCTCACAATTCAAGATGATGTTATATCCTCCTTTAGCTAACGTTAAAGGAGCAGATAAAATAGACATGTAATCAAATTTTGTTGTTGCGCCATTCATTTCTTTATCAAACCATGCTTCAAGAACAAAATTCGATACGCTTACTGCAGTTCCATTCACATCAATTTCATAAGAATTTCTTTCTACCGGATCGCAAAGTTCTATTGCTACAAATGTGGAATCTCCTCTATGAGACCATAAGTTGATGTAGGGATTATAGAAAGTTTCTAATATTTCATGAGAAAGAACGACGGATACCGATTTGTTGCCAGATATAACAGTTCCTCCGTTGTTCAAAACAGGATTTACGAATACTCTACCCCAGACCTTTCCATTAGGGTCTTGAGTATGATATCCTAAAACAGACGCCTGATCTGCGTCATCTAATATGATCATCGGAAATCCTTCGTTTCCTCCAATCTTTATCTCACAAGGAACTCGTTCTAAAGATGGCCCAGCATGATCTCTTATCTGAATCCTACATGCTTCGACCATTAATTGAAGATCATTTTCAGATATTCTCGTTGATTGGTTGATGACGTTAAACATTCTCATAGTTATTCATAAATAAAATGAACTTTTAAAAAAAGAGAGAATAATATAAAAGGAAAATTATGCAATTAAAAAAAGCATTGTTGACTGGTGCTGCTGGCTTTATAGGAAGCAATCTTCTTAGAGCCTTATTAGATAAAGGCGTAGAGGTTGATATCGTTGATGATATGTCAAGCGGATTCATCGAATTTCTCCCAGAATCTTCAAGATCAAGCTTGATAAAAGAAGATTTTTCATCCCCAACAGTTTTAAATTTAATTAAAACAAAAAAGTATGATGCAGTATTTCATATCGCTGCTGTACCTAGAGTTAGTTATTCAGTAGAATTCCCAGTACAGACAAACGATGTTAACGTAACAAAAACTCTATCGTTGATTGATGCATGTAAAGGGAATGTGAATAGATTCATTTTTGCATCATCATCTTCTGTTTATGGAAACACTAATTTGCTTCCTACTCCGATAACTTGCGAAAAAAACCCTAAATCTCCATATGCGTTACAAAAATCTATTATCGAAGATTATCTAAGGGTTTATTACAATTTATATGGGTTAGATTCTGCGTCATTAAGATTTTTTAACGTTTTCGGTCCTCATCAATTAGGAGATTCTCCTTACTCAACTGCATGTGGAGCTTGGTTGACAGCGATTCATTCAGGAAAATCGATGCGTTCTGATGGTGATGGGTCGCAATCTAGAGACATGTGTTACGTAGATAACGTTGTAGATGCATGCATAAAAGCAGCAACTACAAACAACGAATTAAAGGCATCTAGATTGAATGTTGCTTGCGGTCAAAGAACTACTAACAAAGAAATTCTTTCATACCTTTTATCCAAATATCCAGAGGCAAAGTACCATGATGCTCCTTGGAGGCCTGGAGATGTTATGCATACTCAAGCTGACATTACAGCTACGAAAGAACTTCTAGGATATGAACCTCTGGTTTATTTTTGGGAAGGTTTAGATAGAACTATAAAGTGGTATGATGAAAATTGGGACATGATATCAAAGTTAGGTAAAAAATGAAAGTTTACGAAAATTTTACTGAAGCTTACGTCGATATTGTTAAAGACGTATACATTCAACCTGAATTTGTTTCATCTCCTCGAGGGATGAAAATCAAAGAAATTTTAGGTTATCAATTTAAAATCCTTAATCCTCGGAACAGAATCCCATATGTTCCTGGAAGAGAACTTTCTATTCACTATATGGTTGCAGAACTTCTTTGGTATTTGGTAGGAAATGATTCAACGGATTGGATATCAAACTATTCTGCATTTTGGTCCAAGATTTCCGACGACGGTAAGACTGCAAACAGCGCTTACGGTGCAAGAATTTTTAAACCTCATGATAGAATTGCATCAAAGATTGATAGTGAATGGACCCAATGGTCTTATGTCATCAACGAATTAAAATCAGATCCAGATTCCCGTCGCGCGGTAATTCACGTTAGGTCTCCACAAGATTCTATACTTGCTCAATTAGACGTTCCTTGCACGTTGTCTCTACAATTCTTTTTAAGAAGCGATAAAGTTCACATGGTAACCTCCATGAGGTCATCGGACGTTATTTTGGGATTGGCTTATGACGTGCCAGCGTTTACTATTTTTCAAGAATTGCTTGCAAATCAATTGTCAGAAGAATTAGGCCGACCCATCGGTGTAGGGTCTTATACTCATTTAAGTGCATCTCTTCATTTATACGAGAGGCATTTTAAAATGGCTGAAAAAATACTTGAGGAAGATAAAAAGCAAGATTATAGAAATGTTTTAGAGATGCCTCTGATGCCCATGAAGCTTCATTTGGAAGACATGATGGCTGCTGAGTCTGCATTGAGGCGTTGCAATTCTGTTTCAGCACTTCAGAAAACGTTAAATAACATATCATTCAATGACGATTATTGCAATGATTGGGTCAGGGTCTTAGCATCACATAAAGCTTTGAAGCTAAATGATAAAAAAGCTTCAGACGACATTCTGTCCTCAGCAAGTTTTGAAGGGTATAGGTATTTTATAAAGTCATGACTACAACATTTACCGTATTCTGTGGGCCCATGTTTTCGGCAAAGACAACTTCTTTGCTCTCAGTGTTGGACAGGTTTAAATACCAAGGAAAAAGAATAGCAACTTTTAAACCGAAATTAGATGATCGGTATAGCACGGAAAATATTTCTACTCATGGAGGATGGAAGATTCCTGCAGTTTGTGTCAAAGCAGGAACGGATATCTTAGAACACCTTGCTAATCTAGATGAAAATCCCCATATAGTTGCAGTAGATGAGGCGTTCATGATTCAAGGAGTCGCAGACGTTCTTACATGGTTATACAGAAGTGGATACTCTATCGTCGTTTCTAGTCTGGACTTATCTGCAACAGGAAAGCCTTTTCAAGAGATCGAAAAAATGTTGCCTTGGGCAACGAAAGTAGAAAAGTTAAGTGCAGTTTGCGTCGTCTGTAATAAAGACGCTTATTACACTTACAAGAAGCAGTTAGGCGGAGATGAAATAGAAGTTGGTGGGTCTGAACTTTATGAACCTAGATGTTCTAGATGCCATCCTTTGATTTTGAATCAAGATAGAATTTATTCTGTAAAGGATTAATATGTCTAACTCCTTGGATCGTCGTGCACAAAAACTGTCTGTTTTCATGAAAATGTGTGTTGAGTTATCAACCCTATCGTATGATGACAAATACAAGGTTGCATCAATCATAATAACGAAAGACTATAGAGAAGTTTGTGCAATAGGGTATAATGGAGGATATAAAGGAGGACCTAATCAAAGAACATCTTTGGATCATGGAAAATCTGGGTTTCTTCATGCTGAAGAAAACGCATTATTTCACTTATGCAAGCCTTATGAACTCCGCGGAGATTTATTGATGTTATGCACGCACAAACCTTGTTCGATGTGTGCAAGAAGAATAGTTAATAGTGGAATAAAGAACATAATTTATCATTCTGATTACGAGGACGTGGAATCAGCGACGGACACGATTTTTAGCATTACAGGAACGTCTTGCATAAAATTTGATGATCTTTTGTACAATCCAGACAATATCATGAAGATTCTATCATCGTGATCGATAATTAGTTAACATGGAGTTATCATGAAGCATAAGCTTACAGAAAATTATATCATCAATATAATGAGAGAAGAATGGCGGAAGAAGATTGATTCTTTGATTTCTGAATCGCCAAAAGAAAAGCCAAAAGGATTAAAGCTGCAATTTGACGTTGCCAGCGATGGAAGTAAAGAAAGCGTTATCGGAGCAGGATTGAAAGTTCAAAAGAAGAAGCCATCAAGCAAAAATGTCAATGTAAAGGGTGATCCCTCAGCAGGATTAGTCTACACCGTCGTATCAGTAAATGATAGAGATGGAACTGTTACCTTAAAAAGACCAGATCCGTTAAGCAAGAGTGAGAAAACAATAGTTATAACGAAGAAAGAATTTGAAAACGAATTCGAAAGAAAGTGACGATAACATCATGAACATCAAATCTTTAGGTTCAGACTTGGACAATATTCTTAAATATGCAGTAAAAAATTCTATCAAGAATCAAACGAAAGAATTACCGACTGCAGAAAAACTAGACGAAGCCTATGTCGCTGAGCCTAAGGTTTTTAAGCAAGTTTCAGAATTTTCTACTCAAAAAACGAAAGATGCTCATGAAGAGCTGTATAAAGGTTACGTTGAAACCTTAAACAAGATTTCTGCTGAGCTTGATACAGCAGATAGATCTGCAGCTAATTCGACGCATTCTCAATATCGTTCATTAAAGCTCGATGAAATCTATAACTCAAATGCAACTTGGCTTCATGAACTATATTTTGCAGATGCATTTGATCCTCACTCTGAGATTACCATGGACTCATTATCCTATATGAGGCTAGAAAGAGATTTCGGAACGTTTGAGGACTGGCAGAGGGATTTTATCGCATGTGCAATGTCAGCAGGATCTGGCTGGGCAGTTTGTGGATATCATCTTTTCTTGCAAAGATACGTCAATACAGTTGTAAGAAATCATAGCGGAGATGTTATGTTGGGACTCTATCCAGTCATTGTCGTTGACATGTGGGAGCATGCTTATTTTAGAGACTACTTGAATGATAAGAAGAGCCATCTCATTGCAAGAATGAGAGAATTTGATTGGGACGTTATCGAAGAGAGAGTCAAGAAGGCAGAATTGATCTCACAAGCTATAAAGGTGAAGTGATGAACCGCAAATTAAATGTTGCAGGATTAAAAAAAATAATTCAAGAACAAGTAAAATTGTTATTGAATGAAGAGAAAATGAAGAAAGAAATGAAGGATTCTCTTGACCGACAAGTAGATGATCTTTTAATTTCTTATGAGTCAGAGGCAAAAACTAAAAAAAATGAAGGCTTAGATTTTAGAATGATGACTCGTAGATTCTTGTCTTCACAACTTTTAGAAGCAGAAGAAGACAAAGACAAAGAAGAAGATAAAGATAAAGAAGCAGATAAAGACAAGAAGAAGTTGACTATTGAAGATATTGATGTTGAAGATTTTGCAGCTAGCGTTTCAAGAATGATAGACAACTATGATTCATTGTTAGAAGTTAGAAATACATTAGCAAGAAGAGCTATTAACTTTTTAATTGAAAATTATGAAGAAGATGTTGTTAATGAATTTAAAAATGTTTTAGAAGAAGAGCATGATATTTCAATAGGTAAAACAAAAAATGAACTTGAGGATGAAGAGTTTGAAGCACCATTTGAAGCACCATTTGCAGATAGAGCTGGAGGTTCTGGGGGTGGTGCTTGATTAGAACCGACATCTTACAAGACAAAAAGTGCATTCACGTAAAGTTAACCAAAGACGTCCATTTAAAATTAAGAGAAAAATTATTCCATTATCAGCTATCGATGCAGGCTGTTTTTGATGAATTTGCTAGGCTCGTAGTTGAAGACGAAAAATCAGCAATAAAAATATTAGAAGATTTGGCTATAAGAAGAGCAAAAGAAGAACTCGAAAAGCCTATAAAGAAGCCAGTTTCATACAATAGAGCTAGCATAAATGAACTAGATCATAATACATTGTATAATATGATCAACGATGACTGACGAAAAGAAAGAAAACAAATCAAAAGAAAAGATGAAATTGTTTGACTATATTTTTGAGTCATCGATCAAATCTTCAAAAACAATATTACAAATTGTTAATGAACTTATTTTGTTGACAGACGACATACGTTCTATAAGAGATACTTTGTTAACATTATCTAAAGTGCTGCAAGTTCATCAAACGATGATTGAAGACATGTGTAAAGCTATTGAACAAATAGCCGCCCAAGATAAAAAGTCGAATAATCTTTCTTTGACTTTAACTAAAGATCCAAAAAAGGATAAACCTAATTGATATGTTTTGGAACAAAATTTTAAAGCTTGCAAAGAAGTATTGGCAATACATCACGTTATTTTTCGTAGGGGTTTTTGCTGTAATCTTTTTTAGAAAAAAGAATCCCATGCCCGACCAGAATCCGACTAGGGAGTCTAGAGACAATCATTTAAATAAAATTGATGATATTAGGCATGAAGAAAGAGACAAACAAGATCAAGCAGATGAAAAGCTCAAAGTAGGATTAGATGTAGTAGAAAAGCAATACGAACAGCAGAAAAAAGAATTGACGGACAAGAAAAAAGAAGAAATTAAGAGCGTATTGGAGAAATATAAGGATGACCCAGTAGGATTAGCAAAAAGATTATCTGACGTTACTGGGTTCAAAATTATAATGCCAGAAGAGTGATCATTATGAAAAGCAAACTAATTCCATTAATCGTTTCAATTTCAATGTTGTTTTCATCAACTTCATATTCTCAAGAATATTCTTTAAGTCCAGAAGATGAAGAATTTGAAGTTTCTACAGGATCATCAGCTTCTTTAGTTTTTCCAGCTGTTCCTGAGATTCCAAAGAATGAACCAGACGTTGGAGAAGCAATTTCTCCAATGAAAAGGGGACAGTCTGCACCATTTACTGGACTGTTATTATCTCCAGCAGCTATAGCAACAGTCATGTCGGATATCGAAACAAAAGATGAACTTATTAGGCTGGAAGTTAATCGAGCAGTTTCAAAGCTAAAATTAGTTCATGAGCATGAGATGACAATTTTACGAATTAGAAATGAATCTGATTCGAAGATAGATAAGCTACGAATAGAAGAACAAAGAAAAGAGCTTGATACATTAGATGCTCAATTAAAAAGAGAAAGAGAAAACAGGCCTGATCCTTTTATTTGGGCATCAATAGGGCTAGGAGCAGGCGTAATTTTAACAACTCTAACAGCAGCTGTTATTACTTCTGTTTCTAATTCTAACTAATACGTAAATGAATGGTGAAAAAATGGTAAAAAAATCAGAAGAAGAGAAAAAGCAAACTACTCAATTAAAACAGCAAGTTGGTTCCAAGATTCCATGGTGGTGGATGAGGAATGATAAAGGTGTTTCGTCTGTTTCAGTGACGTTTTCTGCAATTTCGTTTATAGTCACGACAGTGATATACTTAGGGTCAGCTTTTGAGAAAATTGGACCTGTGACTTTTAGACAATTTGATGTGTCTGCTGCAATGACGTATTTCATACCAGCATTGTCTCTTTACTTTGGAAGAAGATTAACAGACGCAAAATACAAAGTTTCTCAGCAAAACGACAACGTTTAACAATACTTATCGACATTCGAACATGCGCCGAGTATTAATAACAGAGTCATCATTACGAGAATTATTAAAGGAGATGATGGATTCATCAGCTCCTGTTAATGTTAGTCCTGTCGTAGATCCGCAGGCTGCAGAAACAGATCCTATGAACCCTAGTTTTTCTCCATCTAATAAGATAGAATTGATGTCTGCTTTACGATCATTAGTCGGATCAATCGAAGATGAAGATTCAAGCGGCGTGTATGTTGCTATCAAAGACGCCATCGAAGAAAAGGAAGACGAAATGAAGAAGCAAAACGTTGAAGAGTCAGTTCGTGAGGTTGTAAGAAAGATGCTGTTAGAAGCACAAGATGATGAAGAGATGGATATGCCTAATCTTCCGCCTGTAAAAAAGATACCAGTAGGCGTTCACGGTTCTGAATACATGAAAAGATTCGAAAAAGCCAAGAGCGATCTACAAAAGACTCTTTCTAAAACAAGAGATGAAGAAGATTTTGTCAGCGCAGATGAACCAGCAGCAGGTCGTAGCAGAAAAAATGTTATGATGTCAGACGTCGGTGGGGCATCTTTCAAGGACATCGCAAAAGAAATGGGCTTTGCAGCAGAGTCAGGCGCGAAACAAGCTGCAGAAAAAGCGTTATCAAAAGCAAAATTCGTCATGAAGATGGATATGTTTCAACCAGAAGAATTAGAAATCATGGTTCTTCAAAGCATGAGCGATTATATTGACATCTTAAAAAACGCTGGTGAGCTAGATCCATCAGAAGTCAAGATGTTAAAAGATAATCCCGGTATTGTCAGAGAGCTTGATGGATTTAGAGAATTTTTGGACAAGACGTTAAGAAAAGCAAGAAAAGATCAAGACATAGAAGAATGATTTTATGAATATAAATGAGTCTATAGTTGCAGCTGTACAATTTGAACCTAAGATTCTTGACATTCGCAAGAATCTTGGGACTGCAGTGCAACTTACTCAAGAGGCTGCAGCAAAAGGAGCTTGCATAATCGTTTTGCCAGAATTATGCATAAGCGGATATGCATTAAAAAATGCTTCTGAAGCGATGTCTTGCGCTCAAACAAGAGATGGATATCAAACAGAAGCATTTAAAAGCATCACAGAAAACTACAATTGCCATGTCGTTTTAGGGTATGTAGAATTAAGAGATGGAAATTTATATAATTCTGCTGCAGTAATTGGCCCAGACGGATTATGCGCAAATGCTCAAAAGCATAACCTTTGGGGAAGCGACTATTTGTGGGCAACTCCATCTGATGTGATTAATCCAGTCGTAATTACTCGTGCCGGTAGATTAGGAACCCTTGTTTGTAGAGATGCCATGAACAATTATAGAAATTCTTATAAGTTCTATAATGAGAATGCACGTTTTTATAAAAAAGGATCAGTCGATACAATCGCGTTATTGACAAACTGGAGCGGCGCATATGGATATCCAGACAGCCACTGGGTTGATCTTGCTGAAGAAACTTCTGCAAACGTCATCGTCTCAAATAGAGTTGGTAAGGAAAGAGATTTGACGTTTAAAGGCGGTTCAGCAGTAATCGACAGGAATGGAAAGGTTTGGACAAACGGGTCATCCTTTACCGAATCTGCTGTCGTCGGTGGGATTGTTCTATTATGAAATTAGTAGATTTGAATAAAGAATTTATTGAGAGATCCGTTCGGCCAATCGTCTCAGGGCTACCAATAAAAGTTTCAAATCCAGAAAAACTTATTATTGCTGTAGAAAAATGGAAGGTTGATGATTCTAAAAAATTAAACAAAAAATTTATGTTTGAATCCTATGACGATAGGAATAGATTCATTCAATCTTTGTTAGAGTATGAAGTCCAACTAGGCCATCATGCATCATTTGAAATAAATGAACTTGAAGTTAAGGTATCTTTACTAACAAAGGATGTTGAAAAGATAACTGAACTTGATAAAGAATATGCCAAGTACGCAGATACAGTAAGGCGAGATTTGGTATATAAATCTAATGATGAATGTCTTAGATGATCAATTGATGATGAGTCAGGAATTGTTTGGAATTATTCCTGATTTAGAAGAAATCCAATTTCAAAACAGTCCGCTTATTTCATATAAGATTAAGGGCATCGATTCTTATTTTAGTTTTCAATTAAAAGAAGCATCTGTAGGGAAAAATTTTTATATTGAATATTTTTTGCCCTTGCAAATGTCTCTAGAAATTACTAAAAATTATCATGAAGTTGTTATTGAAGAAATAAAACTAATTTATAATGAGGTAACCTCTACATTGGATGGGCCTTTTAAAATCTGTAATGTCAGATTAAAGTTGCTAGATTCTAAAGACAAACAATGTTTATTGAGATTAGATTTAGAAAAATAATCTATTGTTCATCCTATTTATTGGAAGGAGTTAGTCATGTCACAAGATAATGAAAATGATGAAGTTACTTTCACATTTGACAAGTTTATGGATGATATTTTGATCAAAGAATCAAAACAAAGCCCTGTTCTTACTCAAGAAACGCCTTCTAGAGAATATGTAAAGCGTTATATTGAAAGAGCAGCTAATCGAATAAAGTACGTAAAGGTGACATGATGTTAAAGAACGGCGTGATTACAACTAAGGTTGATTTAAAGGATTTTTTGACGAATGTAATCAAAGAATCACTTAATTCTAAAAAGCCAGTTTTAAAAGAGCAAGATGAAGAAAAAGATGCACTTAAGACAGGCGAAGTCACAGTCGATGATGTGATTGATAAGCTTAACACAATAAGAGCAGGAAAGTCTTTTAAAAGCGAAGAAATAAAGACTGCAATGCAAGCGTATCTAGACGATCTAGACCCCGCAGAAAAAACCGCTTTATTCGCTTTTTTGAAGGGAATAGCTCAAGTTGTATCAGGCGAAGTTGAGGGTGACAAGGCTACGGAACCTCAAGATTCTCCAGGGAATGTAAAGATGGAAAAGAAGCCGACAACTCAAAAAGTTACGATTAAACCTGTTGTTATCAAGAAGCCAGAATCAGACAAATCTTCTGGAAAGAAACCAGAAGAAGATACAACTCCTCCTGTTCCAATCGCGCCAAAAAAGAAGTAAAAAGCCTATAAAATAGTGTATATTCATTTACATGAATATGCAAGACGTCAAACTCATCAGGCTACCAAACGGAAGTACTTTAGAGGTTTCTATTTTTCCAGGCTTCTTGGAAAAAGTTAGAGACCATTTTTCTTTGAAGTCCTCTTCAGATGTTGAGGATGATCACATTAGAATGTATATTTATGGTGTGTTTAAAACAGCTGTAGATAAAACGGAGAAACCTGAAGATGTACGCACCAGCGCTTAGAGAGCTTATAAAGCTTATTGTTCTACAAGAAAGCAGAATTAGAGAAGCAGATATATCAGGGGATAGAAGAGTACCTTGGGGTTCTGAAGACCATATTTCTGATTTACAGACTCGTTGCTCAAACGCTGAATATTGGAGAAACAAATATCCTCGAGGATCTGTAAAGAGGTATCATTGGGGAAGCGTTTTAAAACAATTGAAAGAAGAATTAAAATCAGCTAAAAGATCTGCAGAGCAGAAGCAACTTCACGAAAAAGAAGAAGGTTGAGCATGGGAGGAGCCGTTGGACATCTACAACATCTCTATGATGACCGAAATCTCACGTTCAATGAGATAGAGGATATTCTTACATCTGCAGCCACAGGAAAGCTAGAAAAAGCTTCAGAAAAACTTGATGGATTAAACCTTGTTTTTTCTTGGGATGTTTCTGTAGGCGCTTTAAAGGTTGCAAGGGCCGGTGGAGACATCAAAAGAGGAGGCATGGATGCAGAAGCTCTAGCTTCTAAATTTGCTGGAAGAGGTAATTTGACAGAAGCATTTACCTCTGCATTTCAGGTCCTGGATGGAGCTATCGGAACATTACCAGAAAAAGTGAAGTTGAAGATTTTCGGCCCGCGCGCGGGCCTCTGGTACTCGATGGAGGTCATTTATACCTCTAACCCGAATGTCATCAATTACGATTCTAACAATGTTGTTTTTCATGGGTGGCCAGTTTTTTCTGTCACAAAAACTGGAGAAGTAGAGATGACGGATGACGACCGCGGCGGTGTCGATCTTTTGACAAACTATATAGACAGGATGCAGAAAGCTGTCAATATAAAGGATTGGAGAGTTAGAGGTCCCGCATTAGTCAGATTAAAGGAATTATCCAATGGTACGATTTTAAACGATGTTCTCGTAAAAATAAAAAACGAACTATCGACAGTCGGTCTATCGGGCGATTCCACGATGAGGGAATACCTTAGAGAAAAAACTCGCCAGGATGCCGAAAGTCTTGGCTTACCGCGTGATATCATCGATATGCTGATTGAGAGGTGTCTTGCAGAACCTGGTTCTCCCACCGTTGTTCAAATCAGAAAAAAGGCCAATAAAGCCGACCATAGTACAATTAATGAATTTGTTGATAGTTGTCCTGAAAGAATAAAGAACTATGTGAGACCAATTGAAATGGCTATCAACGATTTTGCAGTTGAGTTGCTAAAAGGTCTTGAGTCGACGCTAATAGACAATACAGAGGAAGAAGTATTGCGTTTGCGTGATCAAGTCGCAACTGCTATTTCTGCGATTGAATCATCTGGTAATGAAGCAGCTATGACTGTTCTACAAAAGCAGATGAGCAAGTTAAAGTCTATTGAAAACATTACATCACCAGTTGAAGGAGTCGTGTTTATTTATAAAGGCAATGCATATAAGTTTACTGGAAGTTTTTCATCAGCAAATCAAATTTTAGGTTTATTTAAATACGGTCGTAAAGGATCTAGAAGTGAATAAAATTTTAAGAGAATATATAAAAACTATTGTAGAGTCATCATCTAGAATTTCATTAGGTGATATTGCGCAAAAAAGAATCGCGGCTTGGTTTATAGATCAAGGAATGACTGCGTCTGTTAATAAGCCTGGATCTGCTTCAACAGATATTGAAGTTGAATCTCCGACAGGCGAAGACGCTAGTGTAGAGTCTAAAAATAGCACATCTGGAAAAAATGTTTATGCGCATGAATTAACTCCCGGGTCAGAAATTGCTAAAGCAATAAAATTTAAACCAGGGAAATTTTCTGAAGGTTTATCATTAGATAGATTTAAACCTGCAAAAAATGGAAAACCTATTCTTGGTAAATCGGCAAATTCTATTAGAGAAAGTCAAGACAAAGTTATTCAAAATGCTTTATCTAAAGATGGAGAATTTTTTCAAGTATTGTTTGGCGGAATTTCAACTGCAAAAGAAAGTTTAGGACTGGGAAAAGGACTTCAATTTATACGGACTCTTAAAACTGATGGTAGCATTATTATAAAAGCCGGTGATGAATTTAGGCCGACATTAATCGTTATAACACCAGGATTATCAGGAGATAAAACTAGATTAAGATTTTGGGCAGAAGGAAGCAGCAAGTTAAGAGCAGCTGCAGGTGGCAAAGGCCAACAAACATTAGGAACTTATGAAATGATTGATGACACGGCATTAACTGAAGCCTGGAAAAAAGATTATTTTAATGATGATTATTTTGCAATTGTAACAGGAGATTCGATGTATATAGGGTATGTTAACAAAAATCCTTTAGGATTAAATGTTAATCAACTTAGCGTTAAATTAAACATGCCTCCTGGTGGAAGAACCATGGCATACGGTGGAACAAATATCTCTGGAATAAGAGAAAAAGTTATGATTGAAATAATTGGAGCGACAAAAGTTAAAATACCCGATCTAACTACATCAAATAGTTATGAAGAACAAGGATTAATCTCTATAAGATAAAATTTCTTTTGTTGATAAAGGATTTGAGCAACACCTGAATCCTTGTTGATAAAATATATGACCAGGTCCATGGTTTCTTGTTGACGGTCGACATCTTGTCCTAACAGGTCCCCAGTAACCTCCTTTTAGGATAGAAGGGTATTTGTTCGGTCTAGATGCAACTGTCCATTCATCAATATTTCCTACCATGTCATGAACCCCAAATGGACTAACACATTGAGGATCAGATCCTGAAACGTGACCTTGCCATAGTTTATTGAGTTCTTTTCCGCTATCTTTTGTCCCTCTTGGAAACATCAATGTAGTATCATAAGTGTACCAAGGTTTATCGATGTTACATTTTTGAGAATCTCTTATATAACCATTAGGAAAAGGCAACGCTTCTTCTCCTTCGCAAGCAAAAGTCCATTCATCTTCTGAACATAGACGTTTTCCTTTTGACTCACAAAGTTTTTGTGATTCATCCCAAGTTACCATGATCCATGGAGATGCTCCTTGTTTATTTGGCCATTCATAGGGATCGATACAAAAATGCATGTCCTTTTCAGGAAGTTCTGCACGTATTTTTTCCCATTTTTGCTGATCAAAAGATGCACACCTTTCAGGAAATTTTTTTTCAATCCATTTTGTGCAAGTTGATTTTTGTAGATTTTCAACAGTGTTGAACGCATACGGATTGTGCCCCGGATTGATTTTCATTTTTCCTTGAACCTCAATCATGTCTTCTCCTGGACAATTTTGTGATCCTTTAGGTCGTATACCAGGATCTTTTGAAGCAATCCAGTATTTCTTTTCTATAAAACTCCAATCATCGAGAGGAGCATTGATATATGGGCAAGATTCTTCACATGTTTGTGATGCTAGAAATTGCGCTAAAAAAAATTTAAAATTCATATGGTTGTTTTTATTGTAAATTATTCAAAGATTTCTACACGATCAACCATGTCCTTCAGAATCCATCCTATCTTTGAATTTACGTTTAATACTTGAAGCCATATTTGATTTTTAATGACTTCTTGTTTTCTTAGGATTATTCCTAACTGACCTGGTTCGAAAATGTCGATTCGGAAGCAAGTATATCCTGGCCCAGATCGTAATACGACTGGAAACTGTCTTGTTGGAAGAATCGTGACAAGATCTCCTGCTTCAAACTTCACGTAATTAGCTCGTCTACGCATCCCCATTTTACGGAATCTTTTGCGTCAAGGAACCAATCTTTTTTCTTCTTATAAACTTTCTCTAATTTTTCTTTGGTAATCTTTGTGTTTTCAAGCGTCATTTGCTCGATTTTTTTCTGAAGACGCTTCGCTTCAATAACTTCTTCTTCCATTTCTTTAACTTTGCCCCACGAAGCAGAACTAACTTGGTGATACATCATAGTACCATGTTTGTGAATTGAACGATGGGCGCCGTTGATCGCGATTAGAAAACCGCACGACATGGCGCACCCAGTAACGATGGTGTGCACGGGAGTTCCTTCTGACTTCATAACTGAAAGCAATCCAAAACATTGGTATACTGCTCCACCGTATGAATCGATGTGAAGCTTGATAGGCTTCGGCTTGTAGTCCAAATTATGAAGGCTGTAAAGCCCTTTCAGGTATTCGTCATGTTCTCTAATGTCGATGATTACTTTAGAGAGAGCATTCATCGAATCTTGATCTACTTGTTGAGATAGAAAAAGATTTCTTGCAGCTGGTTTTTCAATTTCTGGCATAGTATGACAAATTTATGCATTTTTCTACTCAATGTATATTAAGACATTTTCATGAGGTATTTTGCCACGACCCACCCAAGAATATTACTGTCTGTCCAGATTTTAGCCCCTGCAGATCCTTTTCCTTTTCCGCTTATATCCAAAACAATAGCGGTTTCATGTTTGTAGAAATTCCCTACAATTCTAGGCCAAAACACAATGCCAGATTCGTCGTAATCTTCCCACGTTTCCCACATCGTTAAAGATTCAAGTTCACCTATGTTGTATAGACTTACAAGATCACCAGGGTTAGGAAGCTTTTGCTTTTTCACTTTTATGAATCTTTAAATTCTTTATCTTGTTCTAATCCATCAAGTTCAATGATTAATTCTATTAGTTTTTTCACTTCAACAGAAGTTTTTTTTCTAGATTTTCTTAAGAGCTGAATATGCTCGTTTAGTTCTGTTATCTCTTGCAAAAGAGATTCGCGTTTGCTCGTCATAACGTTACCTACGCTGGTCATAAATATCAGCGAAGACAGATAAAATAAAAACGCAAAAAAAGGCAAAAAAGTTGAACGCTATAAGATACATTATCTTATATGCAACAATTTGCCCTGGATGTTATAAAATTTTTTTTAAATTTTTTAGGGAAGCTGCTTTTGTCGATCGGAATTGCTATTAAAGCATTAGATTTTCTATATCTTTAATTCAATAATCTCCGTAATCTCCAGAATCATAATCCGTGATATTTCGATCAAAGTCTAACATTTTTTCTTCTGCTGCCGGCCGCGCGCATTCGCCGACGTCAAACATCATGATTAACTCTTCATTTTCAAGAACATGCTGTTGGGGTTCATCATAAGAAACGTTTTTTACAATGGGGGTGTTTGGAAGCATGCAGAATCCAAATGCTGCAAAGTAAACCGACACAAAAAATAGCTTTTTTACTTTATTCATGTTGTTATCAATCTTTGTTTAGAAATTGTTGCATTTCAGTAGAATGTTCGAGTGCCAACGTAGAAGATGTTCCACCAGAGATTACCTTAGAGACTTCATCGAAGTATCCTGTTCCAACTTCTCTTTGATGCTTTGTTGCCGTGTATCCAAACTGTTCAGAGTCAAATTCTGCCTGTTGCAGTTCAGAATAAGCTGCCATTCCATGATCACGGTATTTTCTTGCCAATTCAAACATTCCATGATTTAATGAATGGAAACCTGCTAGAGTAACGAATTGGAACTTGTAACCCATGTCTCCAAGCTCTCTCTGGAACTTAGCAATAGTGGCGTCATCAAGCTTCTTCTTCCAGTTGAATGACGGTGAACAGTTGTATGCAAGAGGCTTGCCGGGGAACTTTGCATGGATGCCTTCAGCAAATGTCTTTGCTTCTTCCAGATCTGGTGTTGATGTTTCCATCCATATCATGTCTGCATAAGGAGCATAAGCTAATCCACGAGCGATGCATCTTTCCATTGGAGAACCGCTAAGATAGTGGAATCCTTCGGGTGTACGCTTGTTTGGGTCAATAAACGGCTGATCATATGGATCAACATCACTGGTGATTAGGCTTGCAGATTCTGCATCAGTCCTTGCAATGATGATGGTCGGAACGTCCATTACGTCTGCAGCAAGACGAGCTGCTGTTAACGTGCGAATAAATTGTGAAGTGGGCACAAGAACCTTTCCACCTAAGTGACCGCACTTCTTTTCAGAAGCAAGCTGATCTTCCCAGTGAACAGCAGCTGCGCCTGCCTCAATCATTGCTTTCATCAATTCAAAGGCGTTCAGAGGACCTCCGAATCCTGCCTCAGCGTCAGCTACGATTGGAACCAACCAATCTTTGGTGCTGTCTGGATTTTCAGCATGATCTATCTGTTCTGCACGTAAAAGGGCGCTGTTGATTCTTTTCACAATAGAGGGAACGCTATTGGCAGGATACAAGCTTTGATCAGGATAGGTGTTACCTGATAAGTTTGCATCTGCTGCTACCTGCCATCCAGAAAGATAGATTGACTGTAGTCCTGCTTTAACTTGCTGTACAGCCATGGCTCCCGTAGAAGCGCCGAGAGCATGAACGTATGGTTTTTCGTTGATGAGTTTCCAAAACTTTTCAGCTCCTAATCGAGCAAGTGTATGCTCTACCTTCGTTTTTCCTTGTAGCTTTTTTACGTCGGCTTCAGCATAAAGTCTTTTGATGTTTTCGAATCTATCTTTCATAAGTTATTACCCGCAAGAACGTTAGATAATTTATTCAACTTTACAAAATTTATACAAAATATTTAAATTTTATTTTGTAATAACGCTTTTACGTATTTGCGGATTAACGATTCACTTACAAAATCGTTTTTCAACATGTTATAAATCGATTTTCCATGTTGCTGCACTTTAGGAGGAAGCAATGAAATGAAATTTTTCTCATCGCCGTCTTTTAAGAATTTTCTCATTTGTGTTCCGCTGACTTGAACCGTTTCAGATCTGCTTATTCCTCTTGTCATTATTTGACCATTCGAGAACATAGTTGGAGCTGATTTTTCTAATTTTTCATCAGAGTATTTTAGAATGTCTTCAACATCAGAATAAATGGTATATTCATCTTTTGAGCCTAACAATTCTGCATCTTCAAGTTCTTTGTAAACTTTTGATACAGGCGTTCCACCATAATAAACGATGACGTTTTGCGGAAGGGTCGGTTCAATGAAGTTTGTCCAAATTTGATGCATCGTTGACCCAAGTATGGGCAATTCTTCAGGTCTTTTTCTGTCGCTGGTTGATACGAATAGATGAACCTCATTATTTTCGTTTGATGCGATTTGAACAAGACCATCATGACCTGCATGGTATGGTTTTGCTGCCATTGGTATGAGTGCGATTTTCATAATCTATATAAACCTATATTTATTTTGAATTAATAATAAGTTTATGTCTATCATGTCAAATCCAGCTATTTCATGTGGAGCGGTGGTCTATAAGAAGGACCAAGATAAAACGCTCGTTCTACTTGTGCAACAGTCTGGATCAATTTCTGGGTGGGGAATTCCTAAAGGCCACATGGAGCCAGGGGAAACTTATATAAAAACAGCGATTAGAGAAGTAAAGGAAGAGACTGGAATAGACATCAAAGTTCTGACTAGGCTTCCTCACGTTATGATAAAGAGAAAAAACTACAAAAAGATTGTTGTTCCTTATCTAGCGATTCAATTAAAAGACGTACCGCCTAGATGCGATCATGAGATGAGTGAAGTCGTCCGCGCAGAATTGTTTGACATAGATTCATTACCTGAAATTTACCCATATCAAAAACCCATTTTAGACGCCGCAAAACTTATTTTAGGGGGATATGTCAATGGATAAATTCATTTTAGATGAAGCTATCAACGCAGTTTCCTCCTATGTTGGAAGAACAGACAACTGGATGATTATAAAGAAAGAATTATTAAAAATGCTTTCTTCAAAAGATAGGATGTATTTTTCTACAAGGGATCCTGTCACAAAGAAACAATCAATGAACGAATTTGAAAAAATTGTTGCAAAAAAATGGCATGATAAGACAGGTATATACCCCATACTTATTGACCGTGATGGAAACTGACGAAAAGCTCATAAGAGAATTTATCAAGGAATCAATTCGTTCTGATTCCTCAAGCTTGCTTCTTTTTGAATACACTCCTGGTGCAGGCGGCGCAGCATTAAGACAAGGACTTTCACGTGCTGCGTCAAAATTTGCTGACGTTGTCACTGGCGAATTTAAAAACGTGTTCGCTTCAATTAAACAGTTGGGAGGTATAACTTACCAAGCCGTAAAAGAAGTTGGGTCTCTAGGTTTATTCAAGGCTGATTATAAGGGCGTAAAAGCAAAGTATGAAGCAGAACTAGCTGAAATTGATAAAAAATACGGCAGACAAATTGAAGAAGCTAGAGAAAACTTTTCATCTGCATTATCTCCTCTTACAACCGCTGCAAAATTAGGATTAGGAGCGACGGCAACGGCACTTTTCTTTACAAACCCTATTGCGTTTACTGCAGTAGCAGGAATCGCTTCAGATACTTCAAAAAAAGTAAAGACAAACGTTTTACCTGCTGCCGCCGCTGGACTCGCCGCGGCGAAAAAAGGATTAGATAAATGGGCCGGCCATGATGAAGAAGACGAAGATAGAAAGCTTGGAAAAGAAAGTCTTGCAACCCAAGATTGGGTTAAACAGGCTCAATCAGACGTACGTTCTTCTTTAACAAGGAAGTTAAGAGAAATCGAAGAAAAAGTCAATTCTATAATGTCTGCAAGGAGCGTTGAAGATTTAAAATTACCTTCTAGTTTGACAAAAAAATTGACTCAAGATTCAAAAAATAAAGATGCTGTTTTGATGATTTGCAAAGGTATGGCATTAAAAGAAATCCTGAATTCAGTCGAAGCAGAACGTTCAAGACTGTTGGAAGAAGGCAAAAAAATATTTAAAGATGCTCCTGAAATAGCGCTTACCGGTAAAGGAAGTTATATCGGCGCATATGATCAAATCATCTCAATGATAAAGAAAAAAATATCATCATTGGGATAAATCATCTAAACATGTTGATTTCGTCCTGTATAGTTTACAGTATGGCGAAACGACAAAGCAAAAATTACAATGTAGACTTAATGCAGCCTGATGAGCTTGGTGAGCTTACTAAGCTTGTTAAAGAATTTGTGTCTAGAATCGAAAATGTCGATAATGAGATCGAGCTCTTAAAGCAAGATCGTAAAGATATCGTTGAAGAGTATTCAACAAAGTTGGATTTAAAAGTCCTGCAAGCAGCTATGAGAGTTGTAAAAATTAAACATGGCGTTGCTCATAAGGATACATTCGATTTATTCCTAGAAGTTTTGGACCCAGAAGTTGGATCTACAACTGAAGGTGATGCATGACTAAATCTTCTAAAAAGGAACCGGTTAAGGAACAACCGAAAGAAGAGTTTAAACCAAAGAAGAATTTTTCTTTAAGGCTTTCAAAGCAAGAGATTGTTCATCTTCGTGATTTGTTCGGCGTGTTATTACCTCCAGACATGAGATCTACGATTAGTCAATCTTTGGCTGCTAGTCAAGAGAGATCTTTGGTGGAATCAAAGCTGTGGGGTAAAATCATTTCTTTGTGTAATGAAGCAGAAATTCCTATGGGAGATGATGCGCCTGATTTTGTTGTGACAATTTCTGGTCCTCCTCAATTAGGGATATTCGAAATGGTTTCAGAAGATGAACAAACCATTGTAGATATAGCTAAACGTATGATTGAAGAAGAGGAAGACTCGGAGGAAGAATGAAATACTCGATAGGACAGATTTTATATGTATTGATGAATCGTGACACAAAAATTTGTCCTGTTCAAGTCATCGAAGAAATTACAAAGAGAAGTTTAAACGGTGAGACGACAAATTATATTGTTCGTTTAGGAAATAAAAATGAACCTATTTCTCTTTCTGATTTGGATGGTCAGGTCTTTGATTCAATAGAAGTTTTAAGGCAGACTCTTTATGACAAAACCATAAAGATCATTGATTCAGTCATAGAAAATTCAGAAAAACGCGCGAGTGAATGGTACACGGCGCATGAAATAAATCATGAGCAAGAAGTTCATGTTACTGAAAAAAATCACGAAGACGACGATGCTGTCATAGTTTTACCAGACGGAACTAAAGCGAAGATAAAAATACCATTTTCGGGGAATTGATTTATGTCAGAACAAAAGAGCGATACATATGAGCATGTCTATAATTCATTAAATGAATTTAGAAAAAAACTTATTGAGCTATCAATGATGGATTTATCAAAACTTCATATTGGTGTTGAATGGTCTTGGATGCCATATGTGAAGGATCACATCGATTTTTTAATTGAGCAAACCGAAGGCGTCGTTCAAAACCTGAATGATTCGCCTCCTCCTGCTACAAAAAAGATAGAAGAGTTAAATCAATGATTCTATATGATACCTATCTTAGGTATAAAAAGAAGTACACCCCTAGAGTAAAAGCTGTGGCTCATGCTTCTTCTCAAGGTAGAAAGTGGATTCCTAGAGGAAGAAAGATTGGTTTTTGACGTTGTGTAAAGTTTGCTTTTATCATGGTATGATAAAAGCATGATGAACAATACACCTTCATCTCCATTGAAAGAAGCTTTACAAAAAGCAAAGCTCTTTGTCGCGTCTCATGGATTGGTGAATCACATGGTCGCGTATTCTAAGTCGGCCCTTGGATATGAGCTTTCAAACGATGAAACCCGTCTTTCTTTTGATTACGCTTTAGATCCTAATAAGCCTTCATATGTTTCAGACAACTTCGGCTGTACGTTAAACATTTGTTATGTGTCTCCAAGAGGACCAATAGAACGTGACGGAGGAATTTATTCAGATTATCATTCAAAGATTACAATTAGAATGAATTCTTCTGAATTGACGTTAGAAAAGATCAATTCTAGAGAGAATATGATTTCTTCCATTTCAATGCTCGCAGGGATGATCGAATCAACAATTCCTAAGACAATCACCATCACGGTCACGACTCCTGAAGAATTATGCGAAAAGAGACAAATCGCCCACGAACAGCTTGTTGCTTCAAGACTCTATGAAGTTATCGGAAAAGAATTGGTTAGAAATCTTCGCGTAGGTGGAAATCCAAAGCTAACCAGGATCCCAGATAAATTCATTGAAATTTATGGAAAGATGCCAGATTTAGGGTTGTATCGTTATGATCAAATTCGGTATAGAAACCGTCGAGGGCAAATCAAAGCTCGAGCGGGATTTATCTTAACCGTCAATAAAAACAGCGATGATTCTTATTTTATTGTCGCAAAAAGAACATCATGATAGTGCAAAGTTTTTGTTTGAAATGGTAAGATAAGGATATGGGAATCGGAAAAATCGATCTTGTCGATGCAGAAACTATTGCAAATAAAGTTCGAACCCACATCCTCCAAGCAATGGATAGGGTCGAAGTTGCTGGTTCAATTCGTAGAAAAAAAGAAATTGTTGGCGACATCGAGATCTGCGGAATCCCAGCAGATCGAGCAAGACTCATCAATCTGCTCGGTGAAGTCGGTCAGCACATAAAGCCTGGTGTACCTGGTGCCGTGCCATGGACGCCAAAGGTCGAGGCAAAGTACCTACGAATTAGACTGACTGAAGGTATGAACCTCGACGTTTTTCTTGGCACCCCAGAGAATTGGGGAGGTCTGTTCATGATGCGTACCGGGTCGGGTGCTTCTCCTGACGGTAATGCTTTTCATGGATTCATTCCAGGAATTTTTGGAAGATGGAAGAAGTTGTCGGGAGGAGGTCGAATGACCGATTGCATGCCTACGATGCCGACTGGGGAACAGCTTCATATTCCTGAAGAGCAGGACTTCTTCGACATTTTAGAAATGAACTTCGTTCCACCCGAACAACGTGTCACCAAGGGTGCAATCAAGAAGTACATTAAGGTATAATCGGGTTATGTCAATTCTCTGTTTGGACTTCATGAACCAATGCCACCGTGCTCGCAGCGGATTTCAAATGGGGCCTGCGCCGGTCGTCTTTAACTTCTTCAGACAGTTCAAGGCACTCGTCGATGAATTTAAACCAAATCGAGTCTATATCGTTCTAGAAGGCAGGCCCGTCCAACGATATGAACTCCTGCCTGAATACAAGGCGACTCGTAGAGTAGAAGAATCAGATCCGAAGTATGCAGAATTGCAAAAATTCTTTAAGCAGAAAGATCAGGTCGTAGACCTGCTTTCAAAGTATTTTCCAGTTTCTGTAGTTCGACATCCAACATCCGAGTGTGATGACACGATCTACAACTTAATTCAAAGAAGTACAACTGCGGTTCCTTGGACCGTTGTGTCAAATGACACAGATTTTATCCAATTAATTCAGGAATATTCACATGTAAAAGTATGGAACCCAATTAAGAAAGAGTTTCTAGAGGCACCTAGTGACTACGATTACATTACTTGGAAGTCGCTAAGAGGTGATGGATCAGACAATATTCCTGGAATTCGTGGAATCGGTGATAAGACTGCTGCAGATTTGGCTTCAGACCCAGAGAAGCTTTCTGAATTTTTAAGCAATGATATCAATTCTTCGCAGTTTCAAAGAAACTATGAACTGATTTCATTTAGGAAATGGTCCGACGATGAAAGACCAGAATTGACGTCGTCTTCTCCTTCTCAAAACTGGCAAGACGTTAAGGACGTATTTGAAGGTTACGGATTCAATTCAATTACGAAAGAAGGATCATGGGAAAAATTCACTAAAACGTTTGATACACTTTGGGGATGACATAATTAATCTCTAGATGAGGTTAATGTTTTTGTTTTGTTTTTTATGTGGTTGCGGTTCTGCGCTTGGATCGCAGCCTACTCGTGTTGAGCCTTTACCAATCAAAATCGGCGGGCTGAAAGATAGCTCTATTGATATCGCTGTTCCGTTGTCAATAGAGAAAAAAAAGCACGGAGGCTATAGATCTCCTGTTGAGTTAAGGGGAACAATACTTTTAACATCACCAGATGACATTCCTATACCCGTTAAACCGACTGGATTTCGAATTGGTATAAGATCTAGGTGGTGATTGGGATTAACCATCCTTCTCCTGTCCATCCACTTTTTCCATTGGGGGTTAAGACTTTATACGCTCCATTTTGCCATTCAGGAGTTAGATATTTATCTAGTGTTTCTTTCTTCGTGGGTCTTCTTGATTCAAGAATCATCAAGATATCATCTGCAAAAACTTTTCCTATATCATCATCATAATCGCACGAATATGAAGACCATATGATTAACCCGTCACATTCTTGTTTGCAGACAGCCAAAGTTCCTGGTTTTAAAAGCTTCTTAGACATCTTTTTATAAAACTATATTAGTTCGGCTTTGGTGTTTAGAATAATTAAATTTATGACAAAAGAAGAATATCAAAAAATTTTGGATGAAACTAAAAAAGAATTTTCTGACTTCGAAATATTGCCAAAGAACAAGTCTGTTCTCATGAAGTTCATCGATGCTGCTTTGAAAATTATTACATTCGGTCAAATGAAGAATTTCATGACGGGTTTTATCACCACAATGGGAAATAAAGTATATGTTCCAGACGCTTGGGATAACTCAACGTTAACCAGCAAGTCAGAAATTATCCGTCACGAACGCGTTCACATGAGACAAGCAAAGAAGTATGGAAGATTTCTTTTTTCTTTACTTTATCTTGTGGTCCCATTTCCAACGGTTTTTGCACGTTTCCGTAAAAAGTTTGAACAAGAAGCTTATGAAGAAAGCCTCAAAGCTCTATATGAATATCATGGAGAAAAGATTTTTACTCCAAAGCTGAAGGAAGGCATGCTTGCCCACTTCACAACTGCGCAATATTTTTGGATGTGGCCCTGGAGGAAAGACCTTGAAAAGTGGTACGATTCTGCAGTAGAAAGAGTTAAATCTGGTATGTGATCAGTTTATTCCCAGCTTGTCTTTTAATACGCATTTAGGGCACGGGATTCTTCCCCACCGGATATTGTCAGAGTTTATAATTCTGTGATATGGATCACCGATTAGCTTTATCCATATCTTTAACGCAGTTGGTGATAACTGTGAAAGATCTGAAAGACGACCCCATAGTGTTGCGTAGAATGCAATGCAACACTTTGGAAAATTATTGTAATGACCTTGCGTAATATCGAATATGACATTTTTTAGCATGGGTTATTCTTATACCATTCTATCATTCTTAGAATTTCTGGAAGCTGACAATCATCGCAGTCCTTGTAGGACATACCTAAACGGGCTCGTAACCTCTCGTATAGATGTGCATATGGATTTCTCTTTTTTAGGAAAGGACACGGTGGCAACTTACCTTCAAGAGCTTTTCCACTCTCTGCAACTGCTTTCTGCACTATTTTTCTGTTTTCAAGCGTTAAAGGCATTTCTGTTCTCCTGATTGATAAACCATTGCTCATTATAGATGGTAATTGCACCATCATATTTGATTCTTACTATCAGTTGTTCTTCTTTAGAAAGTGGCATTAGAAAATATTACATTTGGTTACCAAAATTCTACAAACGTAATATTTTGTATTTTTTATGACAAAACAGCGCACAAAACATCATAACTATTATTAAGCTGGAAATTATTCCCAGCTTAGGAGGCTCTAATGAAAAATTTTATGAGCTCGATATTTTTTGGCTCCTTCTTTTTCTTGGTTGGGTGCTGTTCTTCCGTCGTGACTCAATCTGCGAAAGAAAAACCTTCGATGTCAGAGCATGAAAAGGTGAGGTCTGCTCAAGTACAGTCGGCTAAAAAAATAAGGAATTTAACTGTCGCATTGACAAACTTAGATCCTTTAAAGCCTGAAATACATTGTTCTGCAATATGGATTAAACCAGGTATGCTATTAACAGCAAACCATTGTGTAGATCCAAATGAACTTATAACGTATATGACTTTCGATGAAATTAATGATAGCTCTTTTCATCTAGCTGTAGTAAAAGGATACGATGATGTTAATGATTTAGCGCTGCTTTTGGTTGACCCTAGCACAGAGCCGCAGCATGAAGTTGCTTCTATAACAAATGAAATCATAGAACCTGGTGAAGAAGTGAATATCATGGGTCATACTGTCGGATTAGGATGGACGTTCTCAAAAGGATATGTTTCTAGCATAAGAAGTAACCTAAAGAACCCATTTGAAGATGCAGCTGAAAAAGTTATACAGATATCATCTCCTGCGTGGTTAGGAAATTCAGGCGGTGGCGCATTTGATTCCGAAGGCCACTTGGTCGGATTATGCTCATATATTTCTACTGGAGCGCCTTTTTTAACTTATTTCGTGCATAAAAACGCAATTGTTAAGTTTCTTGCGAAAGAAGGAGCTATATAGTATCGAAATTTTTTTATCGTAGGAGAATTTCTATGGCAAGGATCGAAGACATTTCATGGGGTTCTTATCAGGAATTTGAGGGTCCATTTTATAGAGGAAAAGCTAAATTTGAGCTTCCAAAAAATCCTTCTGTTCAAGATAAACGTTTGTACCTAATAACTTGCATAGAAAGCGGTCATTATGATGCAATTAACATGTATGATCGAATGATTGTTTCTGCTGGGTTAATCCAATGGGGAGAAGCAAACACATTTTCCGTGACAAAACTTCTCGGCACGATTTGCGATTCAGGAAATGAATCTATAGTTCTTAGTTGTTTAAAGCCAGCGTTGTTAGCGTCAAATGCAACTTTTAAAAAGAATCAAAAGGGTATTTGGAGATTCTACATCAACGACGTTGAAGTAAACAGCATAAGCGCTCAACAGAAGTTATTTCTGGGATGTGACGGCAAAAAGGGAAGTTGGAAAACTGAGGAACTAAAAAGATATGCTAAGCTTTGGGCATCTTGCATAGCATCCATTCTAGAAGATCCTAGAACTAGAGAAGTACAAAAAAAATTCACGATGGATAGAATGATGGGATTTGTGACTCATGAAGCAAAGAAAGTTCTATTTGAGGATAAAACCTCCTCAAATTGGGCAGAAGCTACAAGGGCTATTTATTTAACTTTTGCAATTAATCTTCCAAGGATTGCAGGAGAAATGTTTTCTTCTACAAGGTTTGTTGGAGACAAATGGTCACCTGAATGGTGCTTGTCGTTGATAAAAAAATTAACATTTGGACCTAATATAAGAATTTACCCCAAGAGGTACGATTCTTTAAGACCAATAGCTGAAAGAGTTTTTGACATTGATATGCCTCAAACTGCTGGTGATTTGGACAAATGGGATCCAAGAAAAGATCCCATTCCTTCAAAACCTGAAGTCGTTGAACGTAAGAATTCAATAAATGAAGAACTATTAAATGAACTAAATCAGATAGTTTCGAATAAACCTACTGTTCAGCAACAAAAGAATGGTTTCTTAGAAACCATTAAAATAATTTTTAATAAAATTCTTTTATTTCTTTTCAACAAATAATTTAGTAATTTTTGGAGCCTGGGTTATGGGGAATGCAAACCATTGTTGTAGGGTTTCGTCCCATGTATTGACTAGCCCTGATTCATGTATCTCTTTTATTGTGCAGATTGAATAAACTTCTTTTCCGTTTCTAAATCTGCTTACAACAATTTCTGACCCTACAGTTGCGAGAAATTTTCCTTCTACAATTGCATCTTGAAGAGATTCAACTTTAAATCCTCTTTTGAGCTTTTTATTGTCTACCTTATCTTCTTTTTTCTTTTCCATCTTCGTTGCAAATTGTTTTCTTTCAACACTCATGTTTTTTTCTCCAATTCCAATACAATTTTAAAACTCCATCATTCGGAGGGTCATTACCTAAGGTATTGTTGCAAAATATTTCCCATGCCCTAGATGCGTATTCACCGATTCCAGGAAGATCTCTTGGATCATTCCAAGACTTCTGTACATATGCGCACGACATTTCGAAAAGCTTTTTTGTTCTTCTATTTTTAAACCCTAGCGGAGAAATTGTTTTTTCAATCTCTTCAAAATCTGCGCAAATTAAGCTTTTTGCATCTGGCCATTTTGAAAAAAATTCTGGTAGAATCTTTTCTACTTGTTTTCTTGATGTACAATTTAACATCATGCATGAAACTAATATTTTCCATTCATCAGGCCATAAATCTTCTTGTATCAATCCGTATCCGCTTCTTGGGGGGATAAATGGCATGAATAGATTGAACAACTTTTTCTCTTTATGTTCATCTAATTTTAATAAAATTCGCAAATGAATTTGAAAAAATCAAAAATTTATGAAACAAATGTGATCAAATGTAATATATAAATCGCCATGAGTTTCATAGCATACATTACTACAATTTTGCTGGGGTTTCAACCCGCCTATGGCGATAACGAGACCTGGCAGGAACGATCTGAAAGAATGACAATTGTTGCGCAAGCGATTGATGATGCTTCATCAAAAGCGACTTGCTCTGACAAGTATGATGTAAAGGACTGCGTGCCTACATGGCCGCAAGACAAGCGAAGTTTAGCTATTTTATTAATCACAAAGGGATATTGGGAATCAAAGTTTGCCAAGAACGTCCATGAAGGTAAATGCAGACCTTATGAATGCGATGCTGTAAAGAACGCAAAAGGTCAAACAGTAAGCCATCGTGCCCGCTCACCATGGCAAATTCAAAGGACTGGCCTTGTTACAAAGGAAGAGTATACAAATATGGTATCTTCTTCTTTAGAATCTACGATGATTTCTGCAAACGTCGCTGTAAGACATCTCTCAATTGGAATGAGAAAATGTAATACAATTTTAGGCGCGATGTCTGTTTATGGAGGGGTTCAGTCTTGTTCTTGGAAGGGAGTAAAACCAAGAGAGGCTTTCTATCAAGATTTGATCAGAAAATCTCCTGAAGAATTGGTTGCAGCGGAAAAGAAACAGCAAGAACTATTTAAGTCATTTATAAAAGTATCTGAAATTAAAAAGGATTGATTAGTGATCGAAAACGTAGAAACGCCTCCGAATGGAGGCGTTTTTATTTGTAGATACTAAAAATCTAGTTGTAATTTAATTTTGTGAAAATTGGTTCTCTTGTTATTCCTCGTAAACTGAATCAACGAGATAGCTTTTATTTGACTCCTATTTCAGAATCTCAAGTTGAAGTCATGACTTCATGGCTAGAATGGAAAAAAGGTGAAGTAGGAATAGTGTTATCTGAAGAATCAAGTCATGCTGGTATCAAGATTTTTATTCCTGCTGGAGTAGGTTTGTGCTTTGCAGATGAAATTAAAGAAATAACTTGATTTTATATTGTAAAGTTTTTTTTCTACATATAGAATTAATCACATGAAGGACGAAAAAAGGTTTAGGTATAGAGTAAGAGACATCACGACAGGTCTTTATCAAAAATCCGGATACGACAAATTTACTAAAGAAACAAATTGGTCGAAGCGAGGAAAGACGTGGTTGACGCTAGATGATTTGAAAAATCACTTTAAATTGCTAGAAGAAAATAGAATTCCATTATCTCCTCTTTGGGAAGTCGTAGAGATTTTGCAGACATCAAAGGAAGGCGATAAATATCCAGCTAGCGTCTTTTCAAAGAAGAAATAAAAAAATGAATTTTTTTTCAAAAATGCAGACTTTGAACAAAGTCGCAATTGGACTTTTTGTCTTTGCAAAAATTTTTGGTTTTTTAGGAGTTTGTCTAGGATTTCTTGGGAAAGATTACCATTCGATCGGAGGGTGTTTTTTGTCATTAGCAATGATCTCTATTTTCTCTTCTGTCACGTGCAGCTTAATTCAATCTAGAAAAGATGAAAAAAACTTTTCAAAAGAAGATGAAGAAAATAAAAAAATGAAAGATTTTATAAAAACAAAATTTGAGCTGCAGGAAGAAATTAAAGAGCTTGAAGAAAAGAGAAATGCTCTTAGAAATTTAATGGTGAAAAAAGGAAAAGCGCTATGATTAAGTTTGCAGATGTAATTTTAGACCTCCAGCAAGGTGACAGCGGAAAAGGGAAGATTTCGAATTCCCTGGTCCAGACAGGCGAGTATACACACTCGGTTAGGTTCAACGGATCTAACAACGCTGGTCATACCATCTATAAGGACGGAAAGAAAATCGTTACTCATAGCATTCCTGCAGGGGTTTTGCATGGTGTAAAGAGCATTATCGGCCCCGGATGCGTGTTAAACGTAGATCATTTCTTTGATGAAATGGATTCGCTTTACGATAAAGGAATCGATCCTGATGACACGGTCTTTGTTGCAAAAAATGTTCACATCATAACAGACAGACATATCGAAGAAGATAGTTCAGACACTACCATCGGCACGACGAAGAGAGGAAACGGTCCTGCTTATAGAGACAAATATTCTAGAAAAGGTAAAAGAGCATGTGATATGCATGAACTTCAACCTTATCTAATCGACGTATATGAAGAATTTCATGGCAACACAGAATGTAGCATTTTATTCGAAGGTGCTCAAGGGTTTTATTTGGATGTAGATTGGGGAGATTATCCATACGTAACGAGTAGCCATTGTACAGTTGGATCTGCGATTATGAATGGAGTTCCTCCTCAAAAAATTAGAAAGATTTATGGAGCTGCAAAGATTTATGAGACGTACGTAGGATCTAAAAAATTTGAACCTAATGATGACATCTTTAAGAAAATTAGAGAATTAGGAAATGAATTAGGGGCTACGACTGGACGTCCAAGACAATGTAACTGGTTGAATATTGATAATTTGGTTAAAGCTATTAAAATTAACGGTGTAACTGATCTTGTTATCTCGAAGATGGATATCTTAAGGGAGTTAAGGTCTTGGAACCTATACTACAAGGGAAGAAAACTTTCTTTCCATTCAGAATGGGGAATAAAAGATTTTATCTCTACTCAAGTTGGTAAAGATGTTATCATTCATTGGAGCGACAATCCTGAAACTTTATGATCAACAAGGAAAATCATGAAAAAGATTGATAAACCGTGGGGTTATGAATTAATTTGGGCGCAAACAGAAAAATATGTTGGAAAAATACTTCATATTGAAAATGGGTTCTGTTTATCACTTCAGTATCATAACGTTAAAGATGAGACGATAATGGTAAAAACTGGAATTTTAACATTGGAAATAAGAGACGGCGAAAATAGAAAAATTTTCAAGATGAATCCAGGTGAATGTTTTCACATCAAACCAAAAACAATCCACAGAATGTCTGCATACGATGGTGAAGTTGACGTCGTAGAAGTTTCAACCCCCGAACTTGAAGATGTTGTAAGACTAGAAGATAGCTACGGAAGAATATAATTCTATAAACAAGGGTATATTCATATAATGAAGCTCTTTCCTGCGCTGCTCGCATTAGCTCTTTCAGTTATTTCTTGCTCCCCAGAAACTGAAGATGTTTCTAGACCAGACATTTTAGGATCAGGCGGAGGAGATTTAATCGAACAAAAAGATGATTCTTGCAAAGAAAGTGAACAACGTTCATGTCACGTCACTTTAGGACAACACGAAGGAGTCGTTAGCTGTTTCGTCGGCGTACAAACATGCATTAATGGTGAATGGACTCAATGCTCCGATGGCGAAGAAGTAGAAAAGATTCCCGCCGATGATGGCAAACCGCTTTCTTTAACAGAAGAAAAAGTTTGCGATGACAATCCATGCGATCCACGGTGCAGCAAGTGGGTCGAAGATGGAAAATGGAAAGCAGACGGTACGGTATGCAAATGGCCATGGAATTGGTCTGCAGATCCCGTAGGAAGCATCGACAAAGCCAACAAAGACGGCGCGGCAAAAGAACCATGCACACATGGTTCCCAGTGTCACCAAAACCAGAAGTGCCAAGATCCAGCTCAAGGTTCATGTTCTCACGACATCTGTACCAAGGGTGTCGGATTAAAGAAGGGCTGCGAGACGAGTTGCGTCGATAAGATCTGCGATGAAAAACCGCAGTGTTGCGAAAAGAAGTACGACGGAACTTGTGAAGTTGAACCGTGCTTAACATACCAGAAGGGTCTCACAAAAGACTGCGACCCAAACGTCAAGAAGACGTGTGACTGGGACAAGACGTGCTGTCCTTATACCCAGATTGAGACGTGTAGTTATTGGGGAATTATTGGATATAAACAAGTTTGTGAGTGGATTGAGACGTACAAGTGTGGGTGGCGTCAATACTACCAGTGCGGATGGAGATGGAAGGAAGTCTACGTCTGTGGTTGGAGGTGGAAAGAAATTTACGTCTGCGGCTGGAGATGGAGAGAATTCTACATTTGTGGTTGGAGATGGCGTGAGTTCTACGTCTGCGGTTGGCGTTGGAGAGAAATCTACGTCTGTGGGTGGAGATGGAGACAGATCTATGTCTGCGGATGGAGACAAACTTATGTTTGTGGATGGACCTATTGTTGTGACTTCTTCTGGTGTAACTGGTGCTACAACTGCTGGTGGGATTACCGGTATGAATGTTGGTGGGAACAAGTTTATGTCTACGAGTGCTGGTGGGAACAGATTTACGTATACGAATGCTGGTGGGAGCTGCGGTACGTCTATGAATGTTGGTGGGAATTGCGATACGTGTACGAGTGCTGGTGGGAACAACAGTATGTCTACGAATGTTGGTGGGAACAGCAGTATGTTTACGAGTGCTGGTGGGAAGAACGCTATGAATGTTGGTGGGAACTTGTTCAAAACTGTTGGGATGAACCAGAGTACGGGTGGATCTACTATGATTGCGAGAAGAGCTACGACGGCGAGTGGAGCCAAAAGTGCGTAGATCAATACAAACAATATAATCCTGGTGCTGGTCCCCTGAGCTGGGCCGGTGATTGGGATGCTACCTGT
>SXGQ01361731.1_pt1 | contig 33582 bp, 33 predicted proteins | sample 3178371 | NCBI WGS metagenome assembly SXGQ01 (sample SAMN11356859, study PRJNA531348) | freshwater metagenome | isolation source: freshwater sample F1-20 | place: China: Fuxian Lake, Yuxi | collected 2017-12-25 | reverse complement strand
TTTTTAAAATTTATTTTTTATAATTTTTACTTTGTTTCGAAAGCGTTGATTATCTAGAATATTTTGACCCCTCACCGCATCGCCAACAAGTTGGCTCTGCGACTCTCCCGCAAGGGGAGAGTGATAAGACCGAAAGCTTGACGAGTTGTTTTACTAAATGTAATTTTATAAGACATTGAGGGAAAATTACAACCCTCGGAGATTTACAAATTATTAAAAAATTCTTTTAATTTGATTTTTAGATTTGGTAAATCATTTTCTAAATCACTAATATTTTTTTGTGATATAGTTGAATTTTCTTTTATATAAGCATAATCCCACTTACTTAATCTGAGATAAATTGGCTTTTGATAAATTGTTTTTTTTGAATAATTATTTAGAAAATTTTCTAATTTTATTTTATCCGAATTTGGTAAAAGTGTAATCGATAATGAGTTGATTAATTCATATCCATATTGATTATTTTTTTGTAAAAATAATTCTTTTTGTTGGTTGAAAGTGTTGATAAAATTTTCTTGACAATCTTGCAAAAAACAACCATGATATAAAATCATCATATTAATTACAATTCATGTAAACCCTATTAAATCAAGGCTTCTTATGGAACAATTCAAATATTTTCCCTCTCACATTGCTAACTTTTTTTTATGGTTATCAAAAAAAGATAGGGGCGATAAAGGTATAACAAATATGCAATTAATAAAATTAACATATTTTGCTTATGCATGGTATTACGCTTTATATAAAACAAAGCTTTTTTATGAATCTCCAGAAGCTTGGGACTATGGTCCAGTAATACCTTCAATTTATCATGAGTTTAAAAGATTTGGTAAAAATCCAATCGATACTTTTGCGGTAGAAGAAGTATCACAATTTAGTAATGAAATTTATCATCCCATAATAGGAGAGGATGATGATAGGGCAATTTCCGTAATAAATGCCGTATGGGATGCATACAAAGATGCTAGTGGTGACAATTTAAGCAATCTCACTCATCGCCCGAACTCTCCTTGGAAAAATGTTTACGAAAGAGGAAGAAATAATCCTTTAAACATGGAAGATGTTGAAAAGGCAGCTCTCGAAGCTATCGAAAAATATAAAACTCTCAAAGAAAAACACTAAATGAATAAAAATAATAGTGATTCTTCATTGGATTCTTTAAAGAGTTTTATTGAGTCAAAGAAAAGGTTTGAATCAAAAAAACCACCCACAGAACGAGATTTAAACAAAGAAGATCGCGAAGCTAAACATGAGCAAACACAAAAAACCAGAAGACTGATTTTTAACGTGATTAGATTAGCGATAATATTTGTATCTTGTTTAGGAGGTATTGCAATATTTATATTATCTTTTCATATCTTGATGCCTCAGGGCTGGAGATGGTTAGAAGAAGCAGATATTATTAAACTAAAAGATGTCATAACTTATTCTTTATCTGGATTTTTTATAGGACTTTTAAACAAGTTTTCAAAAGCTTTGGAAGAAAAGAAGCCTTCAAAATAAAATTAATGTTATAGTATTTCTAAATTAAATATTTTTCAAAAAAAATTTGCAAAAAATTATTTTATTATCTAAGTAGATTTTTTATCATCCAAAAAATCCAAACTCAATGAATTAACGCAATATCTTTGATTTTTTTTGGTGAAGTTTTCGCCGTAGAAAATATGACCTAGATGCCCGCCACAATTGACGCAAAGGATTTCCGTTCTCTCGCCATCTTCATCTAAATTTTTTTGAACTGATTGATTAATCTCATCATCAAAACTGGGCCAACCACAATGGGAATGAAATTTGTTTTCGCTAGAAAATAAAGGGGTGGCACATTGTTTGCATACATAAATTCCGCTGGCAGAATGGTCGCAATAAATTCCTGAAAAAGGCGGTTCGGTGCCTTTTTCGATAAGAATTTTATGTTCTTGTGGTGAAAGTTTTTTTAACATTTTTTTAAATTATATTTTACCGATAAAATCTGCCTTTCCAAGCTCGACGCCTTGATTTCTAAGGATAGAATAAGCAGTGACGAAATGGAAATAAAAATTTGGCAAAGCGAAATTTAATAAATAATCGCGTCCGATAAAATTAAAATCCATGCCGTGAGCACTGTAAGAAATTTTCTTTTCGGCGCTTGAAGCGAAATGTTCGGCTTTAAAAGTTTTTAAAAAATTTACAGTTTTAGTAATTCTTTCTAAAAATTCATCGAAAGTTTTTTCATTGTCGGGGAAGCTTGGAATCTCGACTGAAGCAAGTCGAGCACAAGATGCTTTAGCAAAATCGCAAGCGATTTGGATTTGTTTTGATAATGGCAACATATCAGCAAATAAACGTGCATTAACAAAAACTTGTTCGTCAATTTTTTTATTTTTCAAATGAATTTGAGCTTTTTTTAAAACTTCAGAAAAGTTTTCAAGCTGGCGGATGTAGGTTAAAACCGAGATTTCATAAATTGAGATTGTCATATTTTTTAAATTAAATTAAAGGGAAATTTATTTAAACACTTCGTTAAAAATATCATCAACATGCTTAGTGTGATATTTTAAATCAAAGAGTTCAGTGAGTTTTTTCTCACCTAATTTTTGCATAATTTCAGGTTCGGCTTTAAGTAATTCTAAAAAGCTTGTGGCTTCTTTTGCCCAAATTTTCATAGCGTTCGATTGCACGATTTTGTAGGCTTCTTCGCGTGAAATTCCTGCTTCGTCAATCAAAGATAACATTACTCTTTGCGAAAAAACTAAGCCACCTAAATTTTCAAGATTGCGTTGCATATTTTGCGGATAAACCGTCAAATTTTCGATTAAATTTGCCAAGCGTGTTAAGGCGAAATCAAGCGTTATGCAAGCGTCGGGAGCGATCATTCTTTCGACCGAAGAATGCGAAATGTCGCGCTCATGCCACAAAGCAACATTTTCCATGGCGGGAACAACGGCACTGCGAACCATGCGCGCCAAGCCTGTAAGGTTTTCGCTTAAAACTGGATTGCGTTTGTGAGGCATCGCCGAACTGCCTTTTTGACCTTTAGAAAAAAATTCTTCAACTTCTAAAACTTCAGTTCTTTGTAAGTGGCGAATTTCGATTGCGATATTTTCAATCGAGGAAGCGATAACGCCTAGAGTCGCGAAAAACATGGCGTGGCGGTCCCTCGGAATCACTTGGCTTGATGTCGTTTCTTGTGATAAATTTAATTTTTTAGCAACATATTCTTGGACTTTTGGCGAAACATTGGCGTGCGTTCCAACCGCTCCAGATATGGCACAAACCGCAATTTCTTTACGAGCATTTTTTAAACGTTGAAGATTGCGTAAAAATTCGGCGTAAAAACGTGCAAGCTTTAATCCGAAGGTTGTAGGCTCGGCGTGAATGCCGTGAGAACGCCCGACACAAATAGTATTTTTATGTTCGAAAGCACGTTTTTTTAAGCTTTCTAAAACTTTTTCTAGATCAGAAATTAACAAATCGCAGGCTTGGACAAGTTGCGAAGAAAGGCAAGTGTCGAGCACATCGGAGCTGGTCATGCCATAGTGAATAAAGCGAGAATTTTCGCCCGTCAATTCCGCCAAATGGGTTAAAAATGCGATGACATCATGCTTGGTGGTTCTTTCAATTTCGTCGATGCGATCGCAATCAAATTTGCCACCATTTTTTAAAAAATTATCACGAATTCTTTGAGCGGTTCCGCTTGGGGCGATTTGCAAATTTTCAAGGGCTTCGAGAGCATGAATTTCAATATCAAACCAGATTTGATATTTATTTTCTTGAGACCAAATTTTAGTCATTTCGGGGCGTGAATAACGAAGAATCATTGCGTAAATTTAATTAAATTTTTCGGTAAATTATTTTTACAATTCTAGGCGATTTTTTACAAATTGAAAGAGGAAATTGGAGCTTGATTAAATTTACTTATAAACCATGACAGCTCTTGATAATTAAGCTCTTCACCGATGGTGCGTAAAATATTTTGATGATACTCCGCCAGCCATTTTTTTTCGGGGTAAGTGAGCATTTTGAAATCGATTAAATTAAAATCGAAAGGTGCCAAAGTTAAAGTTTCAAAACATAAAAATTTTTCATCAAATTCAGTTACCAGCATAAGATTTTCTAAACGAATTCCATATTCGCCTTCTTTATAAAATCCCGGTTCATTTGATAAAATCATGCCAATTTGCAAAGCTTGATGCGAATTTTTACTAATCGAACAAGGTCCTTCATGCACGGATAAGAAGCTTCCGACGCCATGCCCCGTGCCGTGATCATAATTTTTTCCAGCATTCCAAAGATGTGAGCGAGCTAAAACATCAAGTTGTGAGCCACTAGTGCCACGTGGAAATTTAATACGAGCTAAGGCAATATGACCCTTCAAAACTCGAGTGTAATCTTCAATCATTTCAGTTGATGGTGTGCCGATGGCAATGGTGCGAGTGATATCAGTTGTTCCGCAAAAATTATCGCCAAAATATTGCCCGCCCGAATCAAATAAATATAAAGAATTTCCTGAAAATTCTTTATTGCTTTGTGGGGTTGAATGGTAGTGAATTACGGCGCCGTTGGCTTCAAAACCTGAAATGGTTTCAAAACTTGGATAAAGAAAATGATCACATTTTTGTCTAAATTCTAATAATTTTTGTTGTGCTGAAATTTCAGAAATTATTTGCTGTTTTTTTTGCGAATCTTCAAGCCAAAATAAAAATCTAACAATGGCAACGGCGTCATGATAATGTGATTTTTTTGCCCCAATTATTTCATGAGAATTTTTAATTGCTTTTAAAATTTCGATTGGACAATTTTTATGAAAATATTTAATATTATTTTTTTCAAAAATTTCGCAAGTCCAATAATTTGTAGTTCTCTTATCAATTTGAATTAAAATTTTTTGTGAAGAAAATTTTTTAAAATATTCTTCAAATTTTTCTTTAGAAATTATTTCAACATTTTCCAACTTAATATTTTCAAATCGCTCTTCATTGGCAAAAATAACTAATTTCCCATTTTTAAAAAGCAGAGCTTGGGCCAGAACTAGCGGAGTGTAATCGATATCATCGCCCCTGATATTTAACAACCAATTTAAGTTTTCAGGCTTTGAAATAAAAATTGCATCGCTTAAAAAATCATCTAAAAGTTTGGATTTTTTTTGTTCAAAATTTTCGCCAACTAAATTTAGCGGAAGAGAAAAAACTTGGGAACCTTTGACAATAGGCTTATCAACCCATATTTCATCAATTGGATTTTTTTGTAAAAAAGTAATTTTTGATAAAAAATTTTCACATTCTTCGATAAAATTTTTACTCAATAATTTTGGATCTAAAGCCAGATTTTGCGTTTTATCAACATTGTCTTTAAGCCATGAAAATAAAGGCTTGTCGGCAATATTTATAATTTCAAATTCATTTAAATCTAATTGTTGTTTGGCTTGCAAAATATAACGACCATCGGTAAAAAAATAATTTTTGTTTTGACCAAAAATTATAGTTGCGTTCGATCCGCTAAAACCCGTGATGAACTCAACTCTTTTTTGATGTTGTGGTAAATATTCTGAGAAAAATTCATCGGAATTTGGCAATAAAAAATAATCAAAATTATTTTCTATTAAAAATTTTTTTATTTTTTTCATGGTGCGAATTTTAATTAATTGTAAATTTAAACAATTTTTTGTAGAAGTTTTTGAGCTTTTTTCTTAGTTTGTTCACCAGCTTTAACACCTAATTCAATGGCTTTTTCTAAAGAAATTTCACATTTAGAATTGGTTTCAAAAATTTCACCACCATCATAATCAATAATTGCCGTTTTTAAAATTAATTTTTTGTTTTCAATATAGGCGTAAGCTCCGACCGGAGTAGTGCAAGATGCACCTAATTCACGCAAAAAAGCTCTTTCACTTTTAACGCAAATTTGCGTTGCTTCATCATTAATTTTGTGCAAAATTTTTGCCAAATTTTTATCTGTTTTACGAATTTGAAGTGCCAAAGAGCCTTGCCCGCCCGCTGGCAACATTTTTTCAATATCAAAAACTTCGGTGATTTTACTTTCTTTACCCAAACGCATTAAACCAGCCACCGCTAAAATTGCACCATCAACTTCATCATTTTCAATTTTACTCAAACGCGTATCGATATTGCCACGAAAATTAACCACTTTTAAATCGGGGCGTTGCTTGAGAATGTAGGCTTTGCGTCGAGTTGAAGAAGTCCCAATTATAGCATTTTTTGGCAGTTTTTTGAATGAAGAATATTTGTTTGATACGAAGCAATCCCTCGCATCTAAAAGCTTGGTGAATGCACAAATCTCAGTGTCATAATGAATTTCTGGCGGAATATCTTTGGTAGAATGAATAGCGATATCAATTTTATTATTAATTAAAGCCTCTTCAAGCTCTTTGATAAACAAGCCTTTACCACCAATTTCGGCGAGATTTTTATCTTGAATTTTATCTCCGGAAGTCACGATTGGAACAATTTCAATCTTGATTTCTGGAAAAAAATCGGCGATTAAAAGATGAATTTCGGCAACCTGCGAGAGAGCTAGATTGCTAGCTCTGGTGCCAAGTTTGATTTTTTTAGTAAAATCATTCATCTTCAAATTGCAAATAAATTAACCTTGACGAGCTTTGAAGCGAGGATTTACTTTGTTGATAATGTAAAGACGACCTTTTCTACGAACTACTTTGCAGTTTTTGTCTCTTTTTTTGGCAGATTTTATTGAATTATAAATTTTCATCTTAAAAGAAAATAACAGTTTATATAAAATTTAGATTTACAGAAATTAAAATATTTATAACTAAAAAATAATTAATGGATAATAAAATTTAAATAAACCTAAAAAATTAGGGCGAAAATGATATGTTAAAAAAAGCAAATGTCAAATTTTATCTATCAACTTCACCAAATACGATGTCTTGAGTTGAAATTACAGTAACGACATCGGCAAGTAAATTGCCTTTTACCATAAATTCTAAGCCTTGCAAATGAGCAAATCCTGGAGCACGAACTCGACAACGATGCGGTTTATTCGAGCCGTCGGAAATTAAATAAACTCCGAATTCACCTTTCGGCGCTTCGACGCAACCATAAAATTCGCCTGCCGGAACGTGATAACCCTCGGTATAAAGTTTAAAATGATTAATCAAACTTTCCATGGAATTTTTCATGTCATCTCTTTTCGGCGGAGCAACTCTTTTATCGTCGGTCACCACTTCGCCATTTGGAATTTTAGCTAGACATTGTTCGATAATTTTAATCGATTCATACATTTCTTGAACGCGAATTAAATAGCGATCATAAGAGTCGCCATTCTTGCCGATTGGAATATCGAAATCGAGTTCGCCGTAAATTTCATAAGGTTGACTTTTACGTAAATCCCAAGCGATTCCCGAACCGCGAATCATCGGACCAGAAAATCCCCAATCTAGAGCCTGTTGCTTTGAAACAATTCCAATATCAACCATTCTTTGTTTAAAAATGCGATTTTCGGTTAAAAGATTTTCCATGTCACTAATTTTTTTTGGAAATTGCTTGATAAAATCTGCTATTTCTTCGAGCAAACCCGCTGGCAAATCTTGATGAACTCCACCCGGACGAATGTAAGCCGAATGCATTCTTGAGCCCGAAACTTTTTCATAAAATCCCATCATTTTTTCACGCTCTTCAAACATCCATAAAAGTGGCGTCATCGCACCAACATCAAGGGCTTGAGTAGTAATCGCCATAATGTGATTTAACAAACGAGTAATTTCCGAAAACATAACGCGAATAAATTGTGCCCGGCGCGGAATATTACAGCCAAGCAACTTCTCGACCGCAAGAGCGAAAGCGTGTTCTTGACACATCGGCGAAACATAATCAAGACGATCGAAATAAGGCACGGCTTGCAAATAAGTTTTATATTCAATCAATTTTTCGGTTCCACGATGAAGCAAGCCAATATGCGGGTCGGCACGGGTTATAACCTCGCCATCCATTTCGAGAACTAAACGCAAAACTCCATGCGCCGCGGGATGCTGTGGACCAAAATTAATGGTCATGTTTTTAGTTTGATTTGTAGAAGTCACTTTTTTTAATAAAATTATTTTCTTGAAAAAATCGATTATTTTATTTTTAACTTTTTAGAAAAAAAACTCAAATTAATTTTTTGTGAAAGTTTTCCGTTCGTTAAAATTTTACTTTTAATTCCTAAAATCAAAGGTTTTTGATGAAAGGAATGCCCTAGAGAATTGCTGGTTTCTTGCCAAATTGCAATATTATTTAATTTATCACAAAATTTTTGAATTGTCATATTAATTTTTTGTGATTGCGGATTACCGAACTCATTTCCTTCCAAAAAATTTCCTAATAAAATTGCTTTTGGTTGAGATTTTTTTTCATTAATCATAAAAGCAATTTGCGTAAAATAACGCTCAAGCCTTTCGCCATCTTCGCCCTCATCCTCTAAAAATAAAACTTTATTGCGCCAATTTAATTGATTTTTGGTGGCATAATTTCCTGCCAAAACACTTACACAACCACCAACAATCTCTGACTCTACGGGGCTCGGAGTGCCTTTTAATAATTTTAAATCATAATTTAATTCAGCAATTTTTCCCTTAATTAAATCAAAAATTATTTGTTGCGATTTTGAAGAAACTTTATCTTTCAAAATCTGCGATAACATTGGGGCACACACCACTTTCCAGCCCCAATTTTTTTGCACAAAACTGGCGATTGAAACAATGTCGCTAAAACCAATTAAAATTTTTTTATTTTTAGGTTTAGGCATTTGATATAAAAATGGTAAAATATCCGCACTGCCATAGCCTCCACGATTACACCAAATTATTTTTGAATTAATATTTTCGCTAGCTTCTTTAAAATTTAAAAATCTTTGATAGGGGTCAACACTTGCAAAATGATGGTTTTGCGGTTGATTAATTGAAACTTTATTTTCATTAAAAAAATTTACTTCCAAACTATTTTTAATAAGAATTTTTTTTATCAAATCATTTTCTTCAAATGTGCAGGGAGTAGCGACTGAAGCGATGTCAATTATGTTTTTAGGTTGAGACATTTTTTTAAAATTTAAATTGATTTTAGTGTTTTAAAGTTTTATAATTTTATCAAAATCTATGAAAAAAATTTCAAGAAAGCAACTTTAAATCACATGGCAAAGGAAAAAATAATAATTTTCGATACTACTCTTCGCGACGGCGAGCAAGCTCCCGGTGCCACCATGAATATTGAAGAAAAATTGCTAATTGCCAAAGCTCTTGAAAAAATGCGCGTCGACGTTATCGAAGCAGGATTTCCAGCTTCATCGGAAGGAGATTTTTCGGCAGTTAATCGCATTGCGAAAACTATCAAAAATTCCACCATTTGTGGTTTAGCTCGTGCTAAGAAAAACGATATTGAAATCACCGCTAAAGCCTTGAAAGACGCACAACGCTCACGTATTCATACTTTCATTGCGACTTCACCAATTCACATGGAATATAAATTAAAAATGTCGCCCGAACAAGTGCTCGAAGCCATCAAAGACAGTGTTGGACTCGCCCGAAATTTATGCGACGAAGTTGATTGGTCGCCCGAAGATGCTACTCGTTCAAAACATGATTTTTTATTTAAAGCTATTGAAACAGCAATTAACGCTGGAGCTACGACCATCAACATTCCCGATACAGTTGGCTACACAACTCCTGAAGAATATTTTGCTCTGATTAATGCCATAAAAAATAATGTTGCAAATATCGACAAAGCCATAATTTCCGCTCATTGCCACGATGATCTCGGATTGGCAGTTGCCAATTCTTTATCGGCAATGCGCGCGGGTGCAAGGCAAATTGAATGCACCATCAATGGCATCTGCGAGCGAGCTGGCAACGCGGCTCTCGAAGAAATTGTGATGGCGATAAAAACTCGTTCTGATATTTATAATTTTGAAACCAATATCGACACCACGATGATTTCAAGAATTTCAAAATTAGTTTCAAATATTACTGGATTCGTTATTCAACCAAACAAGGCAATTGTAGGATCAAACGCCTTTTCTCATGAAAGTGGAATTCATCAAGATGGTATGTTAAAAAATCGCGAAACCTACGAAATCATGACTCCGCAATCGGTAGGAATTGAAAAAACCTCTTTAACACTCGGCAAGCTTTCAGGTCGTTCGGCTTTCAAAGATCGCTTGAAAGAATTAGGTTATGATTTATCGGATGAAATTTCTAACGAAGCTTTTTTACGATTTAAAGATTTAGCGGATAAGAAAAAAGAAATTTCTAACGAAGATTTAATGTCATTAATTGACGGCTCGATCATTGAAAATCAAGCAACCTACCAACTTTTAGAGCTCGATGTAAATTGTGGCAACAACAAAGATGCTGAAATTTTTATTAAAATAAGAATTGACTCCAATATAGAACAAACTAGTTTTATATCTAAAGACGGTCCAGTTGACGCAATTTTTTCTGCAATTGATAAAATTATACCACGAGGAGCAAAGCTTGAACTCTACAAAGTTGAGGCTGTAACCGAAGGAACGGATGCGCAAGCTAACGTTCTCGTTCGTCTTAAAAAAAATAATCGAATTTACTCTGCAAGCGGTGCCAGCACTAATGTTTTAGTTGCTTCGGCAGTCGCTTACATAAATTGTCTAGAAAAATTAAAAAACCATTAGGAGAAATATGTTCCCAAAATTATTTTCATTTACCTCAAAAGATATCGCCATCGATCTTGGCACCGCTAACACTTTAGTTTATGTGCGTGGACAAGGTGTTGTTCTTAATGAGCCTTCAGTAGTTGCCGTTCTTAGCGAGGGCGGAAAGTCCGTCACTTGTGCTTTTGGCAATACCGCCAAAATGATGCTTGGTCGCACACCAGCTAAAATCGAAGCCATTCGCCCCTTGAAAGACGGCGTTATAGCAGATTTTAAAGTTGCTGCCGAAATGATCAAACATTTTATTCGTGAAGTTAATCAAACTAAGAGCTGGTTAGGTCCACAAGTAATTATTTGCGTTCCATCAGGCTCAACCCCAGTTGAAAGAAGAGCGATTCAAGATGCGGCTGAAGGCGCGGGAGCCAATGAAGTTTATTTAATTGAAGAGCCAATGGCGGCGGCAATTGGCGCCAATCTTCCTGTCACCGAACCAACAGGCTCAATGATTGTTGATATTGGTGGCGGAACTACCGAAGTTGGAATTTTATCACTTGGTGGCATTGTTTATTCTCGTTCAGTTCGCGTTGGCGGAGACAAAATGGATGAATCAATCATTTCTTATATTCGTCGTTATCAAAATTTATTAATTGGCGAATCGACCGCCGAAAGAATCAAAAAAAATATCGGCGCCGCTTGTCCTCCTGAGCAAGGTGATGGCTTGGTGATCGAAGTAAAAGGTCGCGATTTATCTAACGGAATTCCGAAAGAAATGATTTTAACCGAGCGTCAAATCGCTGAAAGTTTGATGGAGCCAGTTGAACAAATTGTTGATGCTATCAAAGTTGCACTTGAATGCACTCCTCCCGAACTTTCTTCCGATATAGTTGAAAGAGGCATTGTTTTATCTGGCGGTGGAGCGTTATTAAAAAATCTTGATCACGTTATCAGGCAAGCTACAGGATTGCCAGTTTTCGTAGCCGAAGATCCTTTGCTTTGCGTTGTTAATGGTTGCGGAAAAGTTTTAGAAAATACTAAAATGTTTAGAGCGACATTATTTAGACAAGACTAATTTTTTATTTAAATGAGCTATCTAAATCACAGCCCAAGATCTAACCTTATAATTCAACATAGTTTCAATTTAGTTTTTCGCAAAATTGAAACTATTTTTTTTATATTCTTATCGGTGATTTGTTTAATAACTTCAAAAATTAATCACGATTTTAGCAATAAAATTAGCAATGTTTTTATAACAATATCAACTCCGATTGTTAAAATAGTTTCTTTCCCAATTAACGGCTCAATCGATTTAATTGTTAATTTTAACAAATTAGCTTCAGCAAAAACAGAAAATCTTAAACTCAAAGAAGAATTATTTAAATTACAAAATTATTATTTAACCTCACTCGCTATTCATCAAGAAAATAAGGAATTAAGAAGCGCTTTAAACTTCGTGAAATCAAAAACTGAAAATTATAAAGTTGCTCGAATAATTGGTATGTCACATCAAGCTTTTGATCAAAAATTATTAATTGATTCCGGCAAAAGTCGCGACATAAAAGAAGGTCAAATTATCGCTGGCAATCGAGGCGTAATCGGCAGAGTTTCCGAAGTTTTTGAAGATAAATCACGAATACTTTTATTAACCGATTCAAGTTCTCGCATTCCAATAATTGCTTCGCGAGCTAGAAATAGAGGCATTTTATCGGGAAATAATAGTGGCTTAATGGAAATTTTGTATCTTCCAAAAAATCATCAAATTGCCATCGGGGATAAAATATTTACCTCGAGCGATGGCGATACAGTTCCACCTGGATTGCTAATTGGCGTCGTTACAAAAATCGATAAAAATTCAGTTTATGTTTCGGGAATTGAAGATATAAACAGCTTAAATATTGTTACCATTATTGATTATTAAATTCTTCCGAATAAATTTAAAAATCCCTCAAAATTCCTCTTTTTTTCACATAAAATTTATAACAAAAAATATTTTATAATACCCAATTTTAATAAAATAAATTGATTATTTATGCGATATAAATAATTTTAATTAATTTTTTTAGAAATAATTAGGTTTATTTTTAAATTAAATATTATTATAAAATTTTATAATAATATTCAATATTTTTAGATAGACTTAATTGTATTATAAAATATTAATTAATTTTAATTCAATTAACACTAAAATGAAAGATTTGGCTGGTTTCTTTTTTCATAACATCGAAAATCCCCCTCTTTTTGTCCAAAAACTTCTTGGTCAAAATGATGTTAATATGAATGTCACTTGGGTTTTTACAAACGACCCTCAAAACATAGTTCTTCCCGCCTCTCGCCAGCTTGATAGATATAATGGCTTAGCGGCTTCTTTTTCTGAAGACTCACCTTTTTACGCAGGTTTCATCAGAAACGTCGGCTCTTCAGGATTTTTTCAAATAGGTGAAGTTGTATCAAATATGCCACATAAATTATATCTAAGTGCCTTATTGAGAAAAGGGAGTCCACATCTTGCGCATTCGATTTTTTGGCCAAAATTTTCAGTTTCTTCATTTAAGCAAAAATTAACTGAAACATCTTTTCAAGCTCGACAAGATAAGTCTCATTCAGATACTAATTATTCAGGACAATATGTTAAATCTTCTAATATTTCATTTGGTCCGAATAATTTTCAATTGCATAATGAGGCTCATTTAAAACCACCGATTAGCGATCTTAAATCTATTATAATCGAAAAATCAAAAATCGATCCTGATTCAAAATTAATTATTTCAGCTTTAAAATTGCAACATAAAATAAAAAGTGAAAGACATAAAATATTAACTGACACCGATGAAATAAGTAAAAAGAATTTAGAACATTGTATTGATACAGAAATATTAAAAACAAAAATTGCTTATCAAAAAATTGCTTTGCTGTTATTTAGATTAAAATCTAATGAATTAAGAACGTTACCCACAACTAACTCAGAAATACATTCTTCCTTTGCAAGTAAAAATATAAAAGGATTTATAACGCAAGGAGAAGTCCCCCAAAAACTTATAACTAATCAGCCTAATATAAAAATTTGGACAGATACACATAAAATAAAATTCCAGAGTGAAATACAAAATATTCAGCGCGAAAATTCTATTGAAGATCAAACTATTGAAAATTTTAAAACCAGATTTGAAGGCGCAACTCATGAAAATTTAGATGAAATTTATCGTAATTTACAAGAAGACATTGAAAATATAATAAAAAAAATGATGGTAGAACAAGCAATAAGAGATAAGGCTAAAAAATCCGTAATGAAAAAATTAGAAAGAGAAGTTCCCATCGAAATATATGATGAAAGTTCTCAGGATTTAATTAAAAAAGTTGATATTTTAGATTTAATTCTCGAGAAGGATTCTTCTATGAAAATTATTTCAGGATTAGCTAGCCTCGAAGATCTTTCTGTATTTATAGATATTGGTTTAGATTTTTTAAAATTAAAACCAGATAAATCTAAATTTTTTTCGGATTGTTTTAATGAATTAACAAGTGAATCTAAATACAGAATTCTGAAACATGCTTTAGAATCCAAGAGGCCTGATTTTATTGACGCTTTACAACCTGATAAATTGCAATTATTTAATGAAGTATTAGCTCCTGCTCTAGAAAAAAAAGACGCCAATCTAATTAGATTTTTATTGGAAAATCCTGGCCTTAAATATGATTTTCAAGCAGGAAATGGCTTAACGATGCTTCATTTATTTGTCGAAAAAGGCGATATAGAATCGGTAAAAATACTTCTAGCAAGGGGGGCAAATTTTAATTTAACTGATAGCAATGGATTAACTCCCCTTGATATTGCTATAGAAAAATGTGAAATCGATATGATTCAAGAAATTTTAGAAGATGATAAGAGCATTGATTTGCATCAAAAATTAGTTGCACTTAATATTTTAATTGACGTTAACTATAGTAATCTCGATATGCTTAATATGTCAATAGGATATATTGCTAATGAACAACCACATTTATCGAATACTGCTACAAAAATTTTAAATAAAGCCCTTAGTTTAGCTTTAGAAAATTATCAAATATGTGATAATCTGGGCATAGATTCAGATATGAAAAAGATAACAGAAACTTTACTTAAAAATGCTTCAACTAAAACTTCGCAAAATCTGATTTTTTTAATTGCTGAAATGGGCGATTTAAAATTGGCAGAAATAATATTAAAAAAGGATTTAGATTTGAGCTTAAAGAATTCAGATAACCAAACTCCTCTTGATATTGCTATACAAAATAATCGCGTCGAAATGGCACTGGAATTGTCAAAAAAACAAGGAATGCATCCTCGTCAATTACTTGATTTCGCCATATCTACCAAAAAAATTGATTTTTTTAAAATTTTGTTGAAAAAAATTATTGAAACAGAAAGCGATCATAATTCAATCAAAGATTTGGGTTCAACTTTTTTTAAAATAGGGTTTGAAAAAAAAATACAACATTAATTGAGGCTCTCGTAGAAAGTGGTTTAGAGTTAGAAAAAAATTTTATGAAAAAATTTTCTCTTCATATTATGAGCTCCAAAAATGATGGCCCGCTCGCAGATGCGGATATGGAAAACTTAGCCAAAGCCTTTAATTCTAGGGAAAAAATAATAAATAAACTTGATTTTAGCGACAATTTTTTTTGTACATTTTCATTGCCATGCCTTAAAGGAAGCAATAACGAATCAACTAGAGCACAAACAAAATGTTCCTTTACCAAAAGAATGAAAAAATTTTTTGAAAATTTAAAACTAGATAATTTAGAAGAAGTTGATTTTAGCAAAGATCCTAATTTAATATTTCAACCTTTAGAAAGTTTTTTTGTGAGTACTTCCTGTCGAAATTTAAAAAAACTTAACGTTTCTAACACTAGTTTCTTTAGAGGTGTATTTAGTGCCAATAAATTTATACAAAATATTAATGATAATATTGAAGAATTAAACTTTTCTGGTTCTAATTTACATAATCTAAAAATTGCACAATTGAATATCATTGCGAAACATTTAAAAAGAACAAAATTAATCAAAATTGATTTATCTAATAATACAAAAGATTATGATTTTAACAATGGATTTGAAAATTTTCGCCAATTTATTTTTGAAATCATGGATTCTAAAACAATAACGGATCTTAATATTTCAGGAAATAATATACAGGAGGAAGTTTTTAATGTAAATTTTGCAAGAAAATTGGAGGAAAATCCGACTCTGCGCAAACTCAATATTTCTTCTGATATTTTTTATGGAAAATTAGATTTACTTACCGAAGTTCTGAAAAAAAATAATACTTTGCAAGATCTTAATGTTGCTGATAATTTTAATAAATATTTACCTCAAGAAAAACGGCAGTCTTTTGCCACAGCTTTGAAAGATAATTATACCTTGCAAAAACTTACTATATTTCAAGAGTTATATGATGAATTAAAGGAAACATTAGATAGAAATAAAAGAATTTCTGAAAAAAGTAAAATTTTGTTTGGCGAAGAGGGGGTTGGAGAATTAATGTTAGGAAGAAAAATCAAAGAATTAAATGTTACTCTTCAAAAATCTTTTTCTCCCGAAAAAACACAAGAAATTATAGATATAGTCTTAACAAATTGTATTTTTATAGAAAATATTAAATCTGCCAAAGTTGAAATGGCGATGGAAAAAATTAGCATTGATGAATTTCCAGAAAGAGCTTTAATTAACAAAGAAGTTAATGATTTTTTAACCTCTATTACAAAAAAAAGATCAGCAGAAAGTGGTGTGCCCTCAAGCATTCCAGGAAGTGCCAGATTAGGTGGAGCTAAAAGAACTAGACCTTAAAAAAATATTTAAAATTGAAAATTTAATTTAATTTTTTTGTGCCTTAATTATAAATGGGACTTGAGAAATAGTAAACATCATTGAGATCGTCATCATGCCAAAAACCTTGAATTGAACCCAAAAATCGGTTGAAAAATTTCGCCAAATTAATTCGTTTAAAATTCCAAGAGCGCAGAAAAAATAAGCCCAACGCAAAGATAAAATTTGCCAATCTTTATAATCCATTTTTAATTGTTCGCCGAGTAAAAATTTTAACATTGGCTTTTGAGCAAAATTGCCATAAAATAATATTCCCGAAAAGATTAAATTAATAATTGTTGGCTTTATTTTTATGTAATATTCATCATCAAAAAAAATTGTTAAGCCGCAAAAAAATCCTAAAAGTAATGCCGAAAATGTAGCGACTTTAGGAATTTTTCTAGTCAAAATATAGCTTACAAAAATTGCTACAAAAGTTGTAAATAGCATTGCCAAAGTGGCAAATAATAATTTATCATAAACTACTGAAAGTTTATAACAAACAAAGAAAACTATTATCGGGAGATAATCATAGAGAAATTTTAACAAACCTTCTGAACTTTTATTTTTATTCATCACAAACTGCGTTTTGATTAGGCAAATCACTAATTTTTAACAACAGAACTTTGTAAACCATCGCTGAATCTTGGATCATTTTATCATAAATATCATCTCCAATTTTAAAATTCTTTGGAATATCTATAGTTCTAATTCCCCCCATTTTCATGCCGATCAAACCTTTTTCAATTAGCTCATTGAATCTACTACCAACTTCAAAATCCATATTGGATTTGTTAATCATATCACCATTATTCGAATTAATTAAAGTATATTCGATACTTACTTGCGAACCACATTCAACCTGATTTTCACCAACGCCCTGACGAATATCTTTATAATTTATAGCAATTTTTGGATCATTATTAAGGGCTTCAGATTCTTTTGCAGGAATGGTCTCATTATTATTGATCGCCTTTATTTCTTGCTGAGCCTTAGCAATATTATTTAAATTTTTTTTAAGAGAATCGAGAGATTTATCAATATTTTCTTTTGTAAGATGATAAGATGCTGAACGCGGATCTGTTTTGGTTTCGTTAAAAATATAATATAGCAAAGCTACAGTTGCGATCAATTTAACAATCGGCAATTTTAAGAAATTATTTATCGACATAATTTTTTATAATTAGTTTTCCTTGGCGAATTAAAATTAATTTATCGTCTTCAATTTTAACAATAGTTGAGGATGTTTTACTAGTTTTTTTTCCAGCAATTAGCAAATCAAGATCTTTTAGATTTTTTGTAACTGAATTTGCAGAAATACAAGCGTCCTTAAAGGCCTTATTGGCACTAGAAACCGCCAAAATTCCTTTGTATTTTTTGAATAATTCTCTGACAAAATAACTATCAACAATTCTAAAACCGATAAAATTATCATCAATATTATTTAAATTTTTTGCAAGAATTTTTTTTGCAAAATTTGTGGTTTTTAATATTACGGTTATTCCACCTGGCATGTATTTTTTTGTAATTTGATTAGCTAATTCATTGAATATAAATAATTTTTTAGCACTTTCTAAATCTTTTAAAAAAATTGCAATTGGTTTATTTTTTTCACGATCTTTTAATTGATATAATCGGTCAACAGCCTTTGGATTTGTTGCATCCACCGCTACTCCATAAACCGTATCGGTGGCAAAACAAATTACCTTTCCTTTTTGCAAAAAATCGATAGCTATATCAACCGAGTTGGGATTTTTTTGATTAATTACTAGCATTTTAATATTGATTTTATTGGTTCAAAAGTTTTTCTGTGAATATCGCAAATTCCATATTTATTAATATTTTCTAGATGATTTTTAGTACCATAACCATTATGTTTATCAAAATTATAAACTGGAAATTTTTGATGATAATTTAGCATAATTTCATCACGATATTCTTTAGCAATTATTGATGCCGAAGCTATAGAATAGCTCTTCTGATCGCCCTTTATTATCGATTCAATTTGCAATAAATCATCTTGCAAGTTAAATGGTTTAAAATTGCCATCAACTAAAATTATTTTTGGGTATAAATCATATTTTTTACAAAAATCTTGATAGGCTTTAAACATCGCTAATTTGGTTGCATCAAGTATATTTATTTTATCAATTATTTTTTCATCAACCACTCCAATTCCAAATTTACAATTAATTTTTAAATCATTATAAATTTTTTTACGAAGATTTTTTGAGAGTTTTTTTGAATCATTGATTTCAGCTAAAAAATTATTTTGATTCAGCATTACACAAGAAGCTACAACAGGTCCTGCCAAGGGTCCGCGCCCCACTTCATCGATACCGCAAATTAAAGATGTATCAAAATTTTTTTCTATTAAAAAAGATGGTTGCATTGAATAAAAGTTTTTCTTAGAATTGAAAAAATAATAGGAACAAAATTTTATTAATCATTTAATATTTTCAAATATGTCATTTTCTAAAAAAAACCAAAAGCCTTCTAGTTTAAAACTAGTGATCGCTTCAATTATAATTGCCTCAATAGCTGGATTTGCATATTATGGCTACACTAAAAAAAGTGAAAAAATCGATGGCGATAAAAAAGAAACAACCACCGAAACAACTAATGAAATCAAGTCTACTGGTCTAGATCCAGATAAGGACGTTTCGGATGTTAAAGATGTTGAAGAAGTTGTTGCTAAATGGATTGAAGCCAATCCTCAAGCCATTATAAATTCTGTACAAAATATGCAGAAAAAAATGATGGAAGAGCAAACTAAAAATGCTCAAAAAAATATCGGTCAGAAAAAAGAAGAGTTATTTAACGATTCAAATTCTCCGCAATTTGCTCCAGAAGGCTATGATATTTCAATCGTTGAATTTTATGATTATGCTTGCGGATATTGCAAAAAAGCTCAAGGAATCGTTGATGAACTTTTAAAATCTGATAATAAAGTTCGCATAATTTACAAAGATTTCCCAATTCTTGGTGAACCTTCACAAGAAATGTCAAAAGTCTCTATAGCGGTTAATTTAATAGCTCCAAACTCTTTCAGAAAATTTCATGACGCTTTAATGAAAACCAATGAAAGAGGCAAATCTGCTGCAATAAAAGCCGCTAAATCAGCTGGAATCGACACTAAAAAACTCGAAGAAGTTTTGAAAAACGAAAAATCTAAAATTGAAAAAATTCTTCAAGATAATATCTCTCTTGGAAGTTCAATTGGAATTAATGGAACACCAGGCTTCATCGTCGGTGAAGAACTAATCCCTGGAGCTATGGAAGTTGCAAATTTCAAAGAAAAAATTAGCGCTTTAAGAGCAAAATAATAACTAAAAATATTTCCCAAAACCCAAGCTTTTTTAATTAAAAGCTTGGGTTTTTTTATAAACAATAAATACTTCTAGAACATTGGAAATCAACGATTTATCAGATAAACAACAAAAAGTCATAGAATTATTTCTTCAAGGTAAAAATTTATTTATTTCAGGCGGTGCTGGTTGTGGCAAATCATATTTATTAAATTTTTTAAAAAGAAATTTTGCCAATAATGGTTTAGAAATAACCGCTAGCACAGGTATTGCGGCGGTTAATATTGGAGGCTCAACTATTCATTCTTGGGCAGGAATTGGACTTGCAAATCAACCAATTGAACAAATTGTTGAAAATATTTTCTTACCAAAATTTTCAAAAGTTCGACGTAAAATTATTAAAACAAAAACATTGGCGATTGATGAAATATCAATGATTTCGCGTGAAGTTTTAGAAATTTTGAATCAAGTTTTTCGGGCAATAAGAGGTAATGAAAAACCCATGGGCGGAATGCAAATGTTGTTTTTCGGAGATTTTTTGCAACTCCCCCCAATCAATCGCGACAATGATTCATCAAATTTTTGTTTTAACTCAAAAACATGGGAAGATCTCGATTTTCATAATATAATTTTAGATAAAATCTTTCGCCAATCTGATGAAAAATTTATTAAACTTTTAAATAATTTACGCTTTGGAATTGTTGACAATGAAGATAAAAAAATTCTCGAATCTCGCATTAATGTAAAAGATGATAATTCTGCGATCCGACCTACAATTCTAACCACTCACAACGCTAAAGTTGAATTTGTAAATAATAAATATTTAAAAAATATTCCAAATCCCGAACAAGCTTTTCAAGCCGAATATAAGGGCGATGCTTACAAAATTGAATTTTTGAAAAAAAATTGTATCGCTTATCAATCCTTGAAATTAAAGGTTGGAGCTCAGGTGATGATGATAAAAAATACTTTACAAAAAGAAGGAATCATCAATGGCTCTCTTGGAATTGTCAAAGATTTTTCCACCAAAAAACTATTTCCGATAGTTGAATTTGCTAATGGCAAAACTTTCACCATCTCTCCCGAAGAATGGATTTTAGAAAAACTCGATCCCGAAACTCGCATTAATAAAGTCGAAGCATCAATTTCTCAAATTCCATTAATTTTAGCGTGGGCGATCACAATTCATAAATCGCAAGGCTTAACTCTTGATAAAATTTCATGCGATTTATCGGATAGTTTTAGTCCCGGACAAAGTTATGTCGCACTCTCGCGAGCTCGAAATTTAGAAGGAGTTTTCATTGAATCTCTAAATTTTTCTAGAATAAATGCCGATGCCAATGCCATAAATTTTTATAAAAAAATAAAAAATTATGCGTAAAAAAGTTAAAAATTTTTTTTCTGCACAAATAAATCAAGAACAAAATTATAATGGAATTTTTGAAATAATTCTCTCATGTTTTTTGCTCTCAATCGTTGTTGCTCTTGTTCGTCACCTTAATGAACATTTTCATATTTTTTTCATTGTTATGATGAGAAATTTTTTCGGATTAATTTTTCTTTTACCACAATTTATAAAAAATCGTGGCACTATTTTTCAAACGAAAAATATTTATTTACATGTTTTTCGTGGTGGCAATGGCACGATCTCGATGTTTTTTTGGTTTTATGCCGTAAACTCTCTTCCCTTGTCAGAAGCGGTTTCTTTAAGTTTTTTAACACCAATTGTTACCACCATTGCTTCGATGATTTTCTTGAAAGAAAAAGTTTCAAAAAATATTTTTATGGCGAGTTTTATAAGTTTTATCGGCGTTATAATTATTCTGCGCCCCGGCTTTCATAAATTTGATGAAGGTTATATTTTTTCATTTTGCTCAATTATTTTTTGGACGATTTCAAATTTGATAGTCAAGACTATGACCAAGACTGACAAGCCTCAAACCATAGTTGCTCACATGACTTTTTTCATGTTTATTTTTTCGATGCCCTTCGCCCTTCCCTATTTGGCACCACTTAATTTTACCGCCTTTATCGAATTTTTTATTTTAGGAATAATTTCCAATATTTCTTACAAACTTATTGCCGAAGCTTATAGTAAAAATGATTTATCAATCCTACAGCCATTTGATTTCTCAAGATTAATATTTACAAGTCTTGTGGCTTATTTTATATTTGATGAAAAGCTCGACATTTGGGTTTTTTTTGGATCTTTAATAATTTTATTTGGATTAATTTTAATCGTCAAAAAAAAGTCATTAAAATCACAAAAAAAACTTGTGCGAAATGCTTCTGAATTATAGAATTTCTGGAAATTAAAAAACTATGTCCCAAAATTTTGAAAAATATTTTATCAAGGCAATCGAAGATTTAAAAAACGAAAATCGTTATCGTGAATTTGTCGATATCGCTAGAATTTGCGGAGAATTTCCTTTTGCCATCAATCAAAAAAATGGCAAAAAAATTGTGGTTTGGTGCTCCAATGATTATCTCGGAATGGGGCAAAACCCGCAAGCAATTTCACAAGCCAAAAAAGCACTTGAAGACTACGGAATCGGCTCTGGCGGAACTCGCAATATTTCGGGAAATAATTCCCCGATTCTTGATTTAGAAAAAACCGTCGCTAATTTACATAAAAAACAAAATGGTTTGGTTTTCTCTTCAGGCTATGTCGCCAATGACGGAGCTATTCAAGCTCTAGTCAAAATTATTCCCGATTTAATAATTTTTTCCGACGCTAAAAATCACGCCTCAATCATTGCTGGAGTTAAAAATAGTGGCGCCAAAAAACATGTTTTTCGCCATAATGATTTAAATCATCTCGAAGAATTATTAAAAAATTATGATTTATCTCAACCAAAATTAATCATCTTCGAGTCAGTCTATTCAATGGATGGCGACTTTGGAAAAATCGCCGAAATTGTGGCGATCGCCAAAAAATATCAAGCTTTAACTTATATCGATGAAGTTCACGCTGTTGGGCTTTATGGAGAAACTGGAGCCGGACTTACCGAACAATTAGCAATTCAAAACCAAATCGATATTATTCAAGGCACCTTCGCCAAAGGCTTTGGCTCTGTCGGAGGTTACATCACCTCTTCGCAAATAATTATTGACGCCATTCGCTCTTACGCTTCGCCTTTTATTTTTAGCACCTCAATGCCACCAAGCATAGCAGTAGCTTGCAAAGTCAATATTGAACATTTAATCAAGAGCAAAATTGAGCGCGAAAAACTTTTCGTTAATGTTGCGGAAGTTAAAAAAAGACTTTTGGAAAATAAAATTAATATTTTTGAAAACAGCTCCCATATTATTTCGGTTCGCATTGGCGACGCCAAAAAAGCCAAAATTATTTCGCAAAAACTTTTGGAAAATTTCGATATTTATGTTCAACATATAAATTATCCAACGGTGGCAAAGGGCGATGAAAGATTGCGAATCACTCCGAGCGCTTTGCATAATCAAAAAATGATTGATGATTTAATCTTGGCTTTGACGCAAATCATTAAGGAAGTGCTCTAAAATAAGGCTGGCGGACACGTCGTCATAATCTTTTTTGGCTGATTTTTTCATAGATTTATTAACAAAATCTCGGGCTTTAAAACTTGATAATCTTTCATCAAAAACAACTAAAACTATATTTTTTACGAGTAAATCTTTCAAAAAAATTTCAAAATTTTTAACAAAATTCATTACAAAATCCGACATCAAATTTTCTGAGCCATCCATTTTGATGGGAAAGCCAAAAATTATCGCAATCACAGGATTTTCTTGAATTATTGATAAAAGTGTGGCAAAATCTTTTAAATTACTTTGACGCTTTATAATAAGCTTCGGCGTTGCAATTGTTTGTGTATCATCACAAATCGCAACTCCAATTTTTTTAGTGCCAACATCTAGAGCGAGTATACGCCCTTTGGTTGGTAAAATTTTTTTACAATCACTTATTTCTCTATAAATCATAAATAAAATATGGCAAAAATTACACAAAAAGATATCGAGAAAATTTCTCGACTCGCACAAATCGAAATTAAAGATGGCAAAGAAATTTTAGCAACTCAAATTGAAAATGTAATCAATTGGATTGAAAAACTCAATGAAGTTAATACCGATAATATCGAGCCGATGATAAATGTCCATAACGAACCTTTACATTTAAATGCCGATGAAGTGAGTGCTGGCAATATTGCCGACGATGTTTTAAAAAACGCTCCAAAACAAATTTACGGTTATTTTGCCGTTCCCAAAGTCATTGAATAATTAAAATTGTGAGCCAATTATTTTTCGATTTTTATGATTCTAAAAATATCGATAATTTTAAAAGTGAAGATTTTTTAAAACTTTCTGAAAATATCGATGCTTATAATTTTTTAGATAATTTTTTTAAGCAAAATAATTTTTTATTTGATGCCGAGAAGTCTTGTATTTTAAGGGGCGAAAGTGGTTGCGGAAAAACGCATTTACTCAATATTTTCTCTCAAAAATATCAAATTAATTTTATATCTGAAGAGCAAATAAAATCAGAAAATCCATTAAGAATTTTTTACGAAAATGGTTTTTTTGTAATTGATAATTTTTGCCAAATTGCAGATGAAGAAAAACTTTTACAATATTTAAATTGTGCTACGGAGAGTAAAGCATTTTTGATTTTAGTTTTTGATAAAAATAAAATTTTTGAACTAAAAGATTTAGAGTCACGAATAAAAAATATTACTTCGTGCCAGATATATCAAGCTTCGCTCGATTCTTTAAAGCAAATTTTTATAAATATTTTAGCCAAAAAACAAATCGATTTATCAAATCAAATTATAAACTATATTTTTACCAATATTCCACTGAACTACTCCTCTCTAAATCAAATCATTAAAAAAATCGATTTTTTTTGTCGCGAAAATGATGAAAAATTGAATCTAAATAATATTAAAGATATTTTGAAAATTTAAAAATTTTTACTAAAAATAATCTCAATAAAAAAATAAAATGTTAAAATTTCAAACGCGCTATAATTTCATCGCGAGAAAGTAAATTTATGACATGTTTTAATTCGGGTCCATGTTCTTTGCCAGTTAGAGCTAAGCGGATTGGCATAAATAATTCTTTGCCTTTTCGTGTGCTATTTTTCTTAATTTCTTCAAGCCAAATTTGCCATGAATTTTCTTGCGAAGTGTCTTGAGGTAATGATTCAAGAGCTTTGTGCAAAAGTTCTAAATCTTGTGGAGAATTTTTATAACGAAATTCATCGTAAAAAATTGCACACCAATCTTGAATCTCATGAATAAAATTAATATTATGTTTACAAATTTCCCATAATTTTTCGGAAATATTATACTTTATATTCATTTCTTTAATTCTTGTCGAAATATGTTCAAAACTGAGTATTTGCAATAATTTCTGATTAATATTCGTAAGTTCTGTTATATCATAATTCATCGCCGATTTCGAAAATTTATCAAAACTAAAATCGGAAATTAATTGCTCGAAATTTTGATAAATTTTAAGACTTTCCGAAGTGCCGATTTGTGCTAATAAATTAACAATCGCCATGGGTTCGTAGCCATCTTGACGCAAAGTTTTGACATCAAAACCACCTTCCCTTTTAGAAATTTTACCTTCCGAAGCCTTGACCAAAGCCAAATGAGCAAAGTCGGGAGCTTTGGCGCCTAAAGCTTCAAAAATCTGAATTTGAATGGCGGTATTGGTGATGTGATCTTCGCCACGAATAATATCGGTAATGCCATAATCAATATCATCAACCACCGAACAAAAAGTGTAAGTTGGAACGCCAAAACCATTTTCATCTTCTTCGCGAATTAAAATTGGATCGGAAAAATGGCGTCCATCATAAGTAATTTTGCCCTTAATTTTATCATCCCAACTAGTGGGCTTATCATTGAGTAAGAAGCGATAATGAGGCTTCAAACCGCTTTTTCTTAATTCATCTTTTTGCTCTTTGGTAAGTTTTAACGAAGCGCGATTATAAACCGGCGCAATGCCCGAAGCGCTTTGGGCTTTTCTTTGTAAATTCAACTCCTCGGCGGTTTCGAAACATTCATATAGTCGATTATTTACGAGCAATTTATTTTTGGCTTCTTCGTAACGAGCCAAGCGATCGGATTGCTTAAAAACCTCGTCATAATTGAGTCCGAGCCATTTCATATCGGTGAAAATCATGTCGCGATATTCGTCACGAACCCTTTGCGAATCGGTGTCGTCCAAACGTAAGAAAAATTTTCCATTAGTTTTTTTAGCGTAAAGATAATTGATAATTGAAGCGCGAATATTACCAACATGCAAAAAGCCTGTCGGCGAAGGAGCGAAGCGAACTTTTGTGGTCATAAAATTTTTTAATCAAATCTGTTTTAATGAAATTTATTTTAAAATTATGCGATTTTAAAAGTGGAAATTCAAGTAAGAATATAATTAAAATGGTTTGATTATAGTTGCCTCAATTTCCAAAAAGATTAATTGAAAAATTTTGTTATTTAATTTTACTATTTTAGAATATTTTTTTATTTATTTAAACAACCAAATCTTTATGACAATTAAAAATATTGATGCGAAGACTTTAAAAAATTGGCTTGATAATGATCAAGCGATTTTGATTGATGTTCGCCAACCCGCAGAACATCGCTCACAAAAAATTGACAAAGCAAAATTGATACCTCTCGACGAAATTTGCAAAGAAAAATTACCCGATATTGGTGATAAAAAATTAGTAATACATTGCCAAGGTGGCAAAAGAAGTTTATCGGCTTGTCAAAAATTATTAAACGAAAATCTCGGTATCGAAATTTATAACCTCGAAGGAGGGATTAATAGCTGGTGTTCCAGCGGTTGTGGTGGCGATAAAACAAATAATTTTTTGCCACTTGATCGCCAAGTGCAATTAATAATCGGCTTGCTGGTTATTATTTCGGTTTTTTTAAGTTTTTTTGTAAGTATAAAATTCTTAATTTTAACTTTAATAATTGGGCTTGGGCTTATATTTGCTGGTCTTAGCGGAATTTGTATGTTGGCAAATCTCATCGCCAAAATGCCATGGAATAGATAATAAATTTTATTTTAAAAAATCAAAAATCATGTTGCAAAAAAAAGTAATTATTGTCGGTGGCGGACCAGCCGGACTCATGTCGGCACAAATTATTGCAAGTGCAGGTCATCAAGTTAAAATTTATGATGCGATGCCGAATTTTGGTCGCAAATTTTTATTAGCGGGCAGAGGCGGTTTAAATTTAACTCACAGCCAATCATTTGAAAAATTTGTAAAAAATTATTTTGAAAATCAAGATTGGCTCGAGCCTTGCATTAAAGAATTTGATGCCAATGATTTACAAAAATGGTGTCACGAATTGGGTCAAGAAACTTTTATTGGCTCAAGTGGCCGTGTTTTTCCAAAGAGCATGAAAACCTCGCCCTTGCTTCGCAATTGGCTTAGAAAACTTGATAATTTAGGAGTTAAATTTTTTCCAAATCATCAATGGCTGGGCTTTGATAATCAAGATTTAATTTTTAAAAATCGTGAAAATAATTTAATTCACGAAAAATCCGATGCAACCTTGTTAGCCCTTGGCGGAGCTTCGTGGCCTCAACTTGGATCAAACGGTAAATGGGTTGATATTCTATCAAATTACGACATAAAAATTTCCAAACTCGAACCCGCAAATTGTGGATTAATCGTCAATTGGTCAGATTATTTTAAGCAAAAATTTGCCGGAACTCCGCTCAAATCCATCGCCATTACTCATAACAATATTACTCACAAAGGCGAGTTTGTTATTACCAAAAATGGCATTGAGGGCAATGCGGTTTATGCTCTTTCTTCATATCTTCGCGAGACTATTAAAAAAGATGGCAAAGCGATTTTATATCTCGATCTTCGTCCCGAAATGTCGCTTGAAAATCTTGAAAAAAAATTGGCGATTCAAAATAAAAAATCATTTAGTAATTATTTACAGAAAGCCGGATTTGCCAATTACACCAACTCATTACTGCGAGAATTAATTGGCTTAGATAAAATTAACAATGCTAACTCGCATGATTTGGCAAATTATTTAAAAAATCTGCCGATTACTTTAATTGCAACTAGCGACATTAATCGGGCAATCTCTAGTGCCGGTGGCATTAAAAAAGAATCCTTCGATGATAATTTTATGCTAAAAAATCTTGCGGGAGTTTTTGTTGCGGGTGAAATGCTTGATTGGGAAGCGCCGACGGGAGGATATTTATTACAAGCTTGTTTTAGCACCGCGATTCGTGCTTCCAAGGGGGTTTTGAAGTTTTTGGAAAAGATGTAATAAATTTTGCATAATTAGAGTCTCTAGGGAGCAACGGGGGCGAAGCAATCCTAAAAAAAACAAAATTTACCGCGGATACGGCGATTTACTCGCCGTGGAGCGATTCAGCTGAAAGCTAAATTTGCAAAGCAAATTTAAGTAAGTAATAAATTCGGTCGCATCATTTTAAAGTGGATTCGGTATTATTTTGATGAGCCATGACTTCAAGTAAATCGGAATTGGTTTTATAAATATTAAAACTTCCGCATTCTTCGCAACATTTTTTGGAACCCGTAAATCGATATAATGAATAAAAAATTGCGATTGGACTGAATGCAATCCACCAAAAAATTTCAGTTTTTCTACTGCCTCTGCGAACTTTTTTTGCCTTGCCGACATGCTTGCAATTGGTGCAAATATATTTTTGGATTTTTGCCATTAAAAATTAAATTTATTGGTGGTCGGATAACGACGATCTTTATCGAAAGATAGTTGTGAAATTTTCACTCCAATCACCGCTTGTTTGCGTTTATATTCACTTAGCAACACCAGTTTAGCAACTTTTTTAACAGTCTCCGCCTCAAAACCAAGCTCGATTGTTTCATCAATGGATTTTTGTTCTTCAATTAAAGCATATAAAATTTTATCAAGCTCGCTATAGTCGGGCAAAGAATCCGAATCTTTTTGATCATAACGCAATTCAGCGCTCGGAGCCTTGTCGATAATATTTTGCGGAATCAAATTTATACTTTTAAAATCAGAAATTTTGCATAAATTTTGATTACGAAAATTTGCCAATTGATAAATTTCACTTTTATAAAAATCTTTAATCGGATTGAAGGCTCCATTCATGTCGCCGTAAAGCGTAGCATAACCACAAGCCATTTCCGATTTATTGCCCGTCGAAAGCAAAAGAGCATTTTTGGAATTAGAAATTGCCATCAAAATATTGCCACGAATTCTTGATTGTAAATTCTCTTGCGCCAATGAAGAGATGGTTTCTTGGCTTTTTATTGTTGTTAAATTTTTCTGAAAAATTTCTTCAATTTCAATAATTTTTAAAGCAACTTGCAAATTTTTAGCACATAATTTGGCATCAGCCATTGAGCTTTGCGAGTTGAATTTTGTAAGAAGCGCATAAAGTTCAACATTGTCACTTCCCAAGGCATCAACTGCAATTGTTGCCACTAAAGCCGAATCAATTCCGCCCGACATTCCGAGAATAATTTTGTCAAAATTATTTTTATGAATATAGTCGCGAAGCCCTAAAACACTGGCTTGATAATTTTTTTCAACATTATCATCGATAAAACCATAAGTTTTTTGTTGATGTGAAATAATTTCAATTTTTCCTTTTTTATTAACCAAAATTTGTGCGGAATCTTCAATAAAATTTGCCATTTGTAAAGCCTTAGAGCCTTGATTATCCAAGATAAAACTGGCACCATCAAAAAGCAAACTATCTTGCCCGCCAATTTGATTAACATAAATCAATGGTTTTTTTAGGTTTTGCGAATATTTCTCAGTAATCAACAATCTTTGTTGGTTTTTATTTTTTTCAAAAGGCGACGCATTGATTGCAATAATTAAATCAAAAACTTGCTCGGAAAGTAAAAATAAATTGCGCTCATCCCACAAATCTTCGCAGATTAAAATTACCACATCAAAACCACGAAATTCTATATTTGAAATATGCGATGAAGGCTTGAAATATCTGTTTTCATCGAATACGCCGTAATTTGGTAAAGTTTTTTTATTTATAACATTTTTAACTTCGCCATCTTCAATTAAAAGCGCCGAATTGCGCAAAACTTTTTTCTTTCTTTCACTTTCATAAATCGGCGCCCCAAATAAAATTGCACAATTTTTATCTTTAGTTTTTGTCGCGATTTCTAAAATTTTTTCTTGGCATTTTTTGATAAAATGCTCTTTGAGCCATAGATCTTCGCAAGGATAACCGCAAATTGCCATTTCCGAAAAAACCGCCAAGTCGCAATTTTGTAAATTCGCAACCTCATATTCTTTAATTATTTTTTCAAAATTCCCATCAAGATCCCCAACCACAAAATTAATTTGCGAAAGATGAATTTTTAATGATTTTTGTTCAAAATTTTCGGACATATTTTTAATTAAATTTCCATAATTTTTTATATTTGCCATCGGCAACAAACTCAATTAAACCAATATTACGTAAATATTGTAAAGTTTGCCTAATTTTATCTTTAATAAATTTATTTTCGGGATAAATTTGCTTAAGATAATTTTCATAAAAATAAACTTCCTCAAGATCAAAAAATTGATTATTATTTTGATTTAAAATAATAAAAATTTCTTTTTTCCAACCTTTTAGAGAATTTGTTATTGAATGAGTTGAAATAAAATTCAAATAATTTTTTTCTTTTTCAATAATTTTTAAATCAATTTCTAAATTTTTTTGAGCGATTTCAATTATTTGTTTTGCTTGCGAAATATTTTCAGAATTCACTTCAAAAGCTTTTTCATTATCAAAAATTTGATTAAAATCATGGATGACATTTTGCGAAAAATCTTTATCATTTGAAAAAATTCCATATTCAAAATTTTTTACCAAACCTCCAAATGTAAGGTTTGAAGAAGAAATCACAAATTTTTCATCATCAAAAATATAAATTTTGGCGTGCAAAGATGGATAGCTTTTAATTGAAGAATTATTAGCAATAAATTCTTCTAGAGCTTGAATATCTAAAGAATTATTAATAAGATTATTAATTTTAAAATCGGTTATTAATTGAATTTTTGTTTGTAAATTTTTACATTGAAAAATATTTTTACAAATCTGCTTTGAAATATAAGGCGAAGAAATTTTGATGTTTTTTTGCGATTGAGAAACCAATTGATAAAGCTTCTTATCCCAAGGATTTTTAACAATTTCAAACAATTTAAGTCGCTTTTTATTTAAGAAAAATAGGCTTGCCAAAAATGATAAGCCAAAAAAATGAGATTGTATTTTCATAAATTATTTTGTGGTGAAAAACTAATTTTTATTCTCATAACTTAGCTCAAATAAACAAAAGTTGCAATCAATTATTTTTTTAATAAAATCCAAATCTCTTAAAAATTAGCAAAACCAAAATGATAAAAATTGCCAATATTGAATTACAAGAGAATGTGCTGTTAGCGCCGATGTCGGGCGTGACTGATTTGCCTTTTCGTAAATTGGTAAAAGGTTTCGGCGCGCCGTTGGTGATTTCCGAAATGATCGCCTCGCGCGCCATGATTTTACAAACTCGCGAGTCGTTAAAAAAATGCCAAAAAGATGATTCACAATATCCAATGTCAGTGCAATTGGCGGGGTGTGAACCCGACGTCATGGCAGAAGCGGCAAGGCTTAACGAAGAAATGGGTGCCGATATTATTGATATAAATTTTGGTTGTCCCGTTAAAAAAGTTGTTAATGGTTTTGCCGGAAGCGCTTTGATGAAAGATGAAGAATTGGCGACGCGGATTATGGAGGCTGTAGTCAAGGCGGTGAAAATTCCGGTGACGATGAAAATGCGTTTGGGCTGGAATTCAGAAAATTTAAATGCACCGAGTTTAGCAAAAAAAGCTCAAGATGTTGGGATAAAAATGCTTACGGTTCATGGGCGCACAAGGTGTCAAATGTATAATGGCAAAGCCAATTGGCACGAAATTGCTAAAGTTAAAAATGCCGTTGAAATTCCCGTAATCGCCAATGGCGATATTAAAAATGCCGAAGATGCCAAACTCGCTTTGAATTTTTCGGGAGCGGATGGCGTTATGATTGGTCGTGCTTGTTATGGCAAGCCTTGGCTTATCGCCCAAATTTCGGGACAATTAAGCGGTAAAAAAATTATCGAAACTCCATCTTTGCTTGAACAAAAAAATATTGTTCTCGAGCATTTTACGCAAATGATTGAACATTACGGAGCACAAGTTGGAATTTCTTTGGCAAAAAAACATATTGGCTGGTATAGCTCTGGACTTGCCGGCTCGGCAGATTTTCGCGCCAAAATAAATATGAGTGGAAGCTTTAGCGAATCACAAAAACATTCCGAAAATTATTTTTTAGAAGCGAGTGAAGAAATAAAAAATAGCATTGTTGATTTTTACGAAAAACAATTTGAATATTTGAATATCTAGATTATGAACGCTTAAATTTTTAAAAATTTAGCGAATGGTTTTAGATAAGATATTAATTATCTTAACCTCATTTCAGATCCTAAAATCGATGGACCTCCGGGGTTTGTTCCAGGCTCTTCTCTTCTTTGCCTTTTGCTCCCCCTGCCTTCATCCGACTCATGTGATAATTCTCTAATTTTGTTATCCACTTTCTCTTTTAGATTTTCACCTCTTTCAATTTGTTGAATTTTATTAGAAATTTCAACGGCACTCGATGATAAATGATCTTCTATTTCTAAATATTGTGCTTTTAAAGTTTTTAATTCTTTTTGCCTCTCATCAAATTCCTCCTTGCCTAAAAAGATCATAGCAAAATCTTTATGAATCCCATTTAAAGAAGCTTCCGCAATATATTCACGAGCTTTATTTATATCACTCAAATCCCTCAAAACATTATCAACTTTATGCCATACTTTTGCTATATTTTCATCAGTTAGAAATCTTCTAATTATTTGTTCACAAGTTATTCCTTTGGAAATTCCCTTCCAAGCTCCTCCAGTTTTATCTTCTATTGATTCTTTATTTTGATTGTAAATTTCTCTTAACATCGCATTACCAAGTTCAATTTGGACCCCTTCACCAACCACCTCACCAGATTGACTTTTCAGACTCAGTATTTCTTGTTCAATTGTAGCAATTATAGCCATTCTTTTAGCAATATTAAGCTTTGAAGAAATATCTTGTTCAACAGCAAAATCAGTTAAAATAGCGGTCTTTACAAAACCCATCACTGGCTGATTGATGCAAGCTTTCAAATAATGTATCGAATTATTTTCTAGAACATCTAACACATAAGGATGATCTTTAATTGCTTTGGCAACTTTTTTAGCATGATCATATATTTCTTCAGTGTTACCTCGCTGAATAATATTTTCAGACGTAAAGCGCTTAAATAGTTTCAAGGTTGATTTGTCTGAATAAATTGGTGCATCTCCATTATCTTTATTTACCTCTAAATATGCCTGATCAAGCAAATCATAGCAAGAAGAAATCAAAGGATTAACAAAATGCTCTGGCCAACGTATTTGAAATCGAAAATTTCCAGCTTCGGCATGTTTTTTTTCAAGCTCCCTGAGTAAATTAATATTTTCCACAGAAAGATTGTCGCAAAGAGAAAGATCAAGATTTTCTAATTTATCCAATTTTAATATAGATTCAGGTAGGTGAGTTAAATTTTTGCAATAAGAAAGTATGAGTATTTTAAGTCCTTCTGGCAAAGGATCTGGCAATTTTGTTAAGGATTCGCAACTAGAAAGATTGAGTTCTTTAAGATTTTTGGGCAAAGGATCTGGCAACTCTGTTAAAGATTTACAACCATAAAGATTGAGTTCTTTAAGATTTTTGGGCAAAGGATCTGGCAACTCTGTTAAAGATT
>SXGQ01239483.1_pt1 | contig 33587 bp, 19 predicted proteins | sample 3178371 | NCBI WGS metagenome assembly SXGQ01 (sample SAMN11356859, study PRJNA531348) | freshwater metagenome | isolation source: freshwater sample F1-20 | place: China: Fuxian Lake, Yuxi | collected 2017-12-25 | reverse complement strand
TTGCCTGGACGGCTCGCTTTCGACGCCTCGCCCGCGACTACGAGCGCCTCGCCCCCACTTTCGCCGGCCTACACTGGCTCGCCTTTGTTTCTCTTTTCCTTAACACTCTTTTCCCTTAAAAATATTCCGGACAGGCTCTAGGGGGGATTCCTATCGGAGTCTTTGGCATGTTCAGGGGTGCCGAGTCCCCGCTCAGCCCCCGGGGCGGTCTGTGAACTATCGGCGGCCTTCCTTCAGTTCCCGCAGCATGCGCTTCAACCCGATATCCAGTTTGTGCGGCCCTTCGCCTTCCAGATCGGTATCCACAGCTTCGAGGCGACGGATTAAATCGAGCACTTCCTTCCGTGCGTATGGACCGCCCGCCGCTGCGCAAAAGTGGGTCCGGCATCCGAACGGGCGCGCTTCGTAAACGAGGCACTTTCCATTCGCCTGCAACATCGGGCACGCGCCCTCGATGGCCTGCTTCGGCGGCTCCGTGCGACCAGTGGCACGGAGTGCTTTCACCATCAGCGCCACCTCGCCCTTCGTCACCAGCGGCATCACTCCCGTCAGCGCAAACTGACAGCACTCGGTCCGGCGGATGCAATCGCGCTCGACCGGACGCGCCGCGAGTTCGGCATAAACGGCACGCACTTCGTCGAGCGCGGCCTCATCGGAATCGTGGTGTGGAAGTTTTGCAGGCATGGTTTGTTTTCCTTTCACGCGGACAGCCGGATTGTCACGGCAATATCCGCTCCATTTCTATCGTCGACGCCGACCACGGCCTCCACGTGCTCCTTTTTTCGCTCCATTTTCCCGCTGGCGTGCGCCGGACCGACTGCGCTCCGGCTGGCGGCGATTCAGTCCGCGATGATCACGAGCCGGAGGTTCTGGAGCTGTCGGCGCTGCGGGTGTCGCAGTCGTTTGATGCGTTCCCTTCACGATGGAAAAGTCCATCGTCCGGCGCTCATTATCCACGCGCACGACAATCACCTTGAACCGGTCGCCGAGCTTGAAAACCTGCTTTGAACGGCGATTCACGAAGCGGAGCCGCGGGCTGTCGAAATCGTAGGGCCCGTCAGGCAGAAGCACTGCGGGAACAAAACCGACCGTATCGACATCCGGCAACTCGATCAGCAGGCCGTGCGATTTTACATCACTCACGAAAGCCGCGAACTCGTCGGGCTTCGCGCTATCGAGCTGACGCTGGAAATACTCAAGCCGCTTCACGGTACGGCTGTCCCGTTCGGCATCGGCCGAAGTCCGTTCCGTTTCAGAAATGTGCTTCGACACCTCCTCAAGTTCCTTCCTCCCGCCCACACGCTCACGAGCAAGAACCCGATGTGCGAGTAAGTCCGCGTAGCGCCGAATTGGCGAGGTAAAGTGAAGGTAGTCAGCCTTTGCGAGACCGTAATGGCCAACCGGGTCCGGCGCGTAGGCGGCGCGCTTGAGGCTCTTCAGAAACTCCAGCTTCAGCCGATGCTCATCCGGCCGGCCCTTGATCGCGGCAAGCATCCGCACAACTTCGCGCCGCTGGGTGAGATCGCCCACTTTCATCCCGAGCGTCGCCGCGTACTGGCGGAAGTCATTCAAGCGCTCCGATTCCGGTTTCTCGTGAATGCGATACACACAGAGCGATGGCCGGTTCTTGATTTCGGCAGCTACCGCTTCATTTGCGGCAAGCATGAACTCCTCGATGAGCTGATGTGATTCGTCGTTCACAATTTTCTCGATGCGCTCCGCGCGTCCCATCTCGTCGAGATACACTTTCACTTCCGGGAAATCCATTTCCAGCGACCCCGCCGCAAACCGCTGCCGCCGCAGCATCGAAGCAAGCTCCCAAGCCGTCTTGACTGCCGCAGCAACATCCGGCCCGAAACCCGCGACCTTACCGCCCTGCAACATTTCGTAAGCCTGCCGGTAGGTAAGCCGCGCATGAACACAGATTACCGTCTTCGCAAAGCTCACCTTCTTCACCTTTCCCTGCGCCGTGTATTCAAAAAAGACCGAATGCGCCAGCCGGTCCACTCCGGCGCGCAGCGAGCAAAGGTCCGCGCTCAATCGAAATGGAAGCATCGGAATCGTGCGGTCCGCAAGATACGTGGAGTTTCCCCGCTTGCGCGCCTCGCGATCCAGCGCCGTCCCGGGGCGGACAAAGTGAGCCACGTCCGCGATGTGCACCGTCGCGCGAAAGCCCGTCGCCGTTCGCTCCACGGATATCGCGTCATCGTGATCCTTCGCATCATCAGGATCAATCGTGAGCACGAACTGTCCGCGGCAGTCCACGCGTCGCGCGATTTCACTTTGCGGAATTCCGTCCGGAAACGACGCCGCCTCCTTTTCGCACGCAGCCGGAAAATCCGTCGCGATGTCATGCGTGCGGATGATTGAAAGCATATCCACCCCTTTATCCGTCGGGCCTCCGAGCAATTCAATAATCCGCCCGACCGGCGCCGTCCGCGGGTCCGTCCAAGGCTCCAGCTTCACCACAATCTTGTCGCCCGCACGAACCTGCCTTGGCAGCGACGGGCCGCCGGATTTGATCAAAATGTTGAATGGCATCCGGGGCTCATCCGGCGCGAGGAACGTGTGCTCGCGGTCCTTTTGATAACTGCCCACAAACGTGTCTTTCACGCGCTTAACCAGTTTCACGACACGACCGCGGTCGCCTTGAGTGCGCACGACCTCCACGCGGTCACCGTGAAATCCGACGCCCGTGTCGCCTTCGGTAATCCATGCGAGAAGTTCGTCGTTTTCGCCAACCAACCGCGCCCCTCCGCCACGCATGTTGAATAGAAGCCTGCCGGTGAGAGGGGTGTTTTTCTTTGCTGCCATGACGGAAGGTTACAGCAGAACCGGCCATTAGCGAGAACGAATGCCTGGATGATGAGTTTAGATCTCGTCGCACAGTGCACCGTTATGGGAGTTTCGAGCCGTGATTCGCCGCCTATTCATCCGCATCGTCCTGCTAGTTCTTCTGCTCCTGTGCTGCGGCATCCCGCCGGCGATGGCGCAACGGCTCAGTCCGCTGGCCGCAACTCCGGATTGGTCGCGTCTGGAGGCCATGCAGGAGACGATCACTCGCGCGGAGTTTATGCAACTACTCGACACAGTGTTCGCACCAGGAGGGGCTTGGAACGGGGTCATCGAAGCAACCGAAACTGAGGCCGTGATTTTCAAAACGCTGAGCCCACCGGATTCGTTCAGGCTGCGATTTGCCGCGAGTGATGCCGCGCGTAAATTGGCCCCCAGATACTGGAGGAGCGCCGAAACGATTCCCGTTGGGAAACGCGTTCTTTCCAATGTGCGCCTCGTGCTCGATCCCGGCCATATCGGCGGGAAATGGGGACTGATGGAGGAGCGCTCTTTTGCCCAAGCCGGGGACAAACCGGTGCAGGAAGGCGACATGACTCTCCTCGTCTGCCAGCTCGCTGCAAAAAAACTCCGGGCGCTCGGAGCGGATGTCCGCCTCACGCGCGAATCGGCCGCGCCAGCCTCGCCTGCCAATGTTGATGCGCTTCGGCCGCAGGGAAGGAAGGAACTGGAACTACTCGGGGTAACGGAGTTCCGGGAGAACTACGACGGCCCACGCGACCCGCAGAAACCGCAGACTGTGCAGTGGCAGGCGGAGAAGTTGTTCTACCGCGTCGCGGAGATCCGCGAACGCGCGAAGCTCGTAAATGAAACACTGAAGCCGGACCTCGTCGTGTGTGTTCACTTTAATGCAGACGACTGGATTGATCCGGAGGCCCCCGTATTCACAGAGCGCAACGATCTACACACGCTCATTCACGGCGCAATGAGCGCGAGTGAATTGCGGTTCGATGATCAGCGTTTCGAGATGCTTCAGAAGCTTCTTACAGGCGCTCACTTGGAAGAATTGCGCGCTGCCACGGCGGTGAACGATTCGCTCGTGAAGGCGACCGGCCTGCCGCCTTTCACCTACACCACAGGAAATGCAGTCCGCGTGAATGCAAACGAGTTCCTGTGGGCGCGGAATCTCCTCGCGAACCGTCTTTTCAACTGCCCAGTCATCTTCCTTGAGCCCTACCGGATGAATCACGCCGGTACCTATGCACGCATCCAGGCGGGCGACTACGAGGGCCAGCGGGATTTTGGCGGCACCATGCGGCCGAGCATTTTCCGCGAGTATGCAGACGCGATTGTCGAAGGGCTCGTGTCACATTACTCCAATCTCGCCAGACCGGTCGCGAAGGTGCTCCCGCTCCCAGGAGAGACCTTTAGCATCGAAGGACGCCCGGCGTTCGTGATCCCGTCGAAGAATGCTCCACCCGGGAAACCCAAGCCCTGGGTTTGGTACGCGCCGACCCTCGATGATCTTCCCAGCTCGGCGGAGCGATGGATGTTCGAGCAGTTCCTCGAAGCAGGCATCGGAATCGCGGGTATCGACGTTGGTGAATCGTATGGCAGCCCCGTCGGCCGCAAACTCTATTCCGCACTCTACACGGAGCTCACGCAGAAGCGCGGATATGCCCCGAAGATGGTCTTGCTAGGGCGAAGCCGCGGCGGGCTGATGACCCTGAGTTGGGCCGCCGACAACGCAGATAAAATCGCCGGCTTCGCGGGCATCTATCCCGTGTGCAATGTCGCGAGCTATCCGGGCGTTGCGAAGGCTGCCGGCGCATACGGTCTCAGCCCGGAGCAACTGGAATCGTCTCTCTCCACGCATAATCCGATCGACCGACTCGCCCCCCTCGCCGCCGCGAAAGTGCCGTTCTTCGCCATTCACGGCGATGTGGACAAGACCGTTCCACTCGAAGCGAACTCGGAGCTCGTAAAGTCACGCTACATTGCGCTCGGCGGCTCCATGGAACTGATTATACCCAAGGGACAAGGCCACAACATGTGGAGCGGCTTCTTCAAATGCGAAGAACTAGTCGCCTTCGTGATGAAGAACGCGCGGCGATGAACGTGTCGGCTCTCGATTAAAGCATGTGGCCCATCTTGAGACGCTTGGTTTCGAGATACTTCGCGTTGTGAGGATTCGGTTTTGACTGAATCGGCACGACTTTCACGATCTGCAGACCGTAGCCTTCGAGTCCGACGACTTTCTTCGGATTGTTCGTCATGAACCGCATCTTTCGCACACCAAGGTCGTGGAGAATTTGCGCACCGACACCATAGTCGCGAAGCTCGGCGGGGAAGCCGAGTTTGAGATTCGCCTCCACCGTATCGAGCCCCTGCTCCTGAAGCTTGTATGCGTGAATTTTCGCCGGCAGGCCGATGCCGCGGCCTTCGTGCTGACGCATGTAAAGAAGCACGCCGTTCCCCTCGGCCTCGATTTGCTCCAGCGCCGCGTGCAATTGATTGCCGCAATCGCAGCGCATGGAACCGAAGATATCGCCGGTGAGACATTCACTGTGAACACGAACAAGCGTGCTCTTCCGCCCCGAAATCTTTCCTTTGACCAGTGCGACGTGGTGCGCTCCGTCCACCAGGGAACGGTACAAATGGAGGTCAAACGAGCCGTAATCCGTCGGCATCTTAATCACCTGCTCGCAAACGACGAGACGCTCGCTTCGCCTGCGATACGCAATCAGCGCCGCGATGCTGCACATCCGCAGCTTGTGCTTCTTCTTGAAGGCGGCGAGTTGCGGCAAACGGGCCATGGTGCCGTCTGCGTTCATGATCTCGCAAATCACCGCTGCGGGCTGGAGCCCCGCCATCCGCGCGAGATCCACGCCCGCTTCCGTGTGCCCGGCACGCCGGAGCACGCCACCCTGTTTCGCACGCAATGGAAAGACGTGTCCGGGCTGCACCAACTCGGACGCGACCGATTTTGGATTGGCGAGAATCTGGATGGTCCGGGCGCGATCGGCGGCGCTGATTCCGGTTGAGATCCCTTTCGCAGCGTCTACCGCAACCGTAAAATCCGTCTTGTGCGACTCACGGTTCTCTCGCGCCATCGGCTCGAGTCCGAGCGCGTCGGCACGCGCCTCGGTCATCGGCACACAAATCAAACCACGCGCATGAGTCGCCATAAAGTTGACCGCCTTCGGTGTCACTTTTTCCGCGGCCATCACGATGTCACCTTCGTTCTCACGGTCCTCGTCGTCAGTGACAACGATCATCTTCCCCGCACGGAGATCGGCGAGGACATCTTCGATGGAATCAAACTGTGGCGCTTTCGGCATTTCGCATGCGTAGCGCGGAAACCGCGTCTGCGAACAGGAAATTGATCAGCCGCCTCCGACGCTCACTGACTGCCGTTCGCGCCGTTGGTGCCGTTCTTGTAGAACTTCGTTACAAACATCGGCGGGAGATTCACGAGACAGTACTCGCTCTCGGCCTTGCCAAAATGATCGCAGTGACCGCGCGTGCGGAGCTCGTTTGTGACCTGATAAATGATAAAGGCCGAGTGATCCTTCGGCGCAAGAACGGCGTGCGTCTTTTCCAAAATCTCCCGCTTCTTCGTTTTCTCCAAAATGCTGAACGGAATGCCGGAAACCACGTAGTCGCAGTGCTGAATGCCCTTGTCTGCAAGAACCTCCGGCAGCTGCGCGCAATCGAGATTGTGGACACTCACGCGGGAATCATCCGCAAACTGCACTTTGAGATGCTCGGAAAGCTCCTTATCGAGTTCGAAGAGCAGCAGTTTGCTGTCGCGATGCATCCGCTTCGCGATCTCGCGGGTGTGGCAGCCCTCGCCTGGACCGTACTCGGCGATGACACGCGGCACGGAGTGATCCATCTTGTCGGAGACGCGACGGATCAGCGTTTTCGAACTGGGCACGATGGACGCGACCTGGAACGGATTCTTAAAAAATCTCTTTAGAAATATAGCGCTCATCGAAGGGTTCTTGCTCTCAATCGGCGGCGGACTGTAGTGACCCGCCCATGCATGGCAAGTGCGGACGAACAAGAGCGCGAAATTCAGACAAAGATTGAGTGATTTCGAACAAACCGTTGCCATTCCTCGCAGCGGGACATAAATCATCGTTCATGTTGCAAGCCCGCGCAGGCCTGAGCACTCAGCCCGAAGCCAACGAAGACAAGGAACGCTATCTCGGCGTTTATCGCTGGATGCTGCTCGCACGCGTCCTTGAGGAGAAACTCGCCATCCTTTACCGCGGAGGAAAGATCACCGGTGGCGTCTTCCTCGGTCGCGGTCAGGAGGCGCTGAGTGCCGCGCTCGGTTCTGCACTGAAGAAAGGCGACATCTTCGGCCCGCTCATCCGTGACATGGCGGGAAGGCTCGCGTTCGGCGAGGACATCACTGATGCCGCGCGCACCTACCTCGGTTCCCGACTCGGACCGATGCGTGGGCGCGACGGAAATATCCACCGCGGCGAACCGGCGAAAGGCTACTACGCGATGATTTCCCACCTCGGGGCGATGGTCGCGTCCGTCGCCGGCGGACTCTTTGCCCGCCGACTGAAAGGTGAGACAGGCGTCGTGGGTGCTACATGCGTTGGCGATGGTGCGACTTCAACCGGCAGTTTTCATGAAGGGCTGAATATGGCCGCCGTCGAAAAGCTTCCCCTCGTAGTGATCGTTGCGAACAACCAATACGCCTACTCGACCTCAAACGCGCGACAGTATGCCTGCGAAGACCTCGTCCAGCGCGCGCTCGGCTACGGCATTGCCGGCTACAAAATCGACGGCACCGACCCGACCGCATGCATCGAGACTGTATTCGAAGCCGTGGCGCGTGCCCGCGCCGGCGACGGCCCGCAGATGATTGTCGCGGACCTGCTCCGCCTTGTCGGGCATGGCGAACATGATGATTTTCACTACATGAGTCATGCTCTGAAAGTGTCTCCCATCGGCCGCGATTGCCTCGACGTGGCACGCGAGCAACTGATTTCCGCCGGATGGGCGACGCCCGCGCATTTGGATAATCTGCGCGATCAGGCGTCCGCCGAAGTCGAAAACGCCTGCTCCACCGCACTCCGCGAACCCCTTCCGGATCCCAATCAGGAAGATTGGTGCGCACTTCACACCCGTCGCCTCGCCGAAGGCGCCGAGACTTAAACGAAGAGCCCGTGTTTCAAAAACAACCAACCACGCGCACCAGCGCAGCCATCACCTACCTCGAAGCGATTCGCGCAGCGCAGCACAAGCTGCTGAGCGACGACCCGCGCGTGTTTATCTACGGGCAGGACATCGCAGATTTCGGCGGCGCGTTCAAAGCCACCAAGGGCCTCGCAAATGAGTTCCCCGGACGTGTGCTCGATTCGCCCATTTCGGAAGACGCACAAGTAGGAATGGCGATTGGCGCTGCGATTGAGGGAATGCGGCCAATTATCGAGATGCAGTTCGCCGACTTCTCCACGTGCGGATTCACGCAGATCGTCCAGCACGCGGCCACGCACAAATGGCGGACGGGCGTGCCCTGCCCGATTGTAATCCGCCTGCCCAGCGGAGGGACAGCGGGCGCCGGTCCATTTCACTCGCAGAGCATGGAAGCGCTTTACGCGCACTACCCCGGATTGATCGTCATGACACCGGCAACGGTAGAGGACGCCTACACAATGCTTCTGGAGGCCGTGGAAATCGACGACCCCGTGATTTTCTGCGAGCACAAGTATCTTTACTACCACCTGAAGGCAGACGGCCTCCCGAGCACCGCGATGCCCGCGGGGAAGGCACGCGTCGCCAGACCCGGACGCGACGCGACAATCGCGACCTACAGCGCGATGGTTCACGAGTCGCTCGCCTGCGCGACGGAACTCGCAAGCGACGGATGGGAAATCGAGGTAATCGACCTGCGCACGGTCAAGCCGCTGGATACCGACACCATTCTCGCAAGCGTCTCACGCACTGGCCGGTTGCTCGCAGTCGGCGAGGCATTTCCGTGGGGAGGCGTAACAGCGGAAATCATCGCGCGCGTCGCGACCGAGGGGTTTGATTTACTCGACGCGCCCCCGATGCGCCTTAATGCGAAAGACACGCCGGTGCCGTATCACCCGAACCTCTGGGGCACGCATCGCCCGACCGCCACATCCATCATGGCCGCGATGAGAAAGCTTCTCGGCGCATAACTCCACGTTTTCAAACATGCCACGCATTCCAATCATCATGCCGCAACTTGGCGAGAGCATCGCTGAGGCGACCATTGTGCATCTCCCATTCAAGGTCGGCGACGAGGTCCAGGCCGACCAGGACGTGATGGAAGTCGAAACACAAAAAGCCACCATGGGCGTCCCGTCCCCCTGCCCCGGCACCATCGCGGAAATCTGCGTCGAACCGCAACAGAGCTACCCGGTCGGCGCCGTGCTGGGCTATCTTGAAGTCAGCGAAGAAGACGCCTCCAGACTCGGCGTGAACGTTTCCTCTTCAGTCGATGCAGCTACGAAGCCTTCGGGAACAAAGACAGAGCCGGCACACGTGATGCCGACCGTACACGGACTGCCGGTTCCGGCGAACGCCGGCGGAATGGCATACATTTCGCCGCGCATGAAAGCGCGCATGGCCGAACTGGGCCTTCACGCGGCGGATCTTGCAGGAATTGCGGGCAGCGGCGCGGCAGGCCGGGTGACAATCGAAGATCTGGAGGATTTCCTTTACCGTCTCGACGAACACAAACAAAGCAAGGCGTCACCAATGCGGGTGGCCGTAGCCGACGCGATGCGTCGTTCATGGACGCGTCCGCTGGCGACCGTCGGACGTCCCGTCCAGCTCGGCGCGATGCTGGCGCACCGCAAAACGCAATCTGCGAAAGCCGGTCCGGCACTCTACGTTCTGCGAGCACTGGCGCTGGCCCTCGGCGAAAACAGCGCTCCGGCTGGACGGCTTGTCGGTGGAAAAATCGTGCATCCAAAGGCGATTGACGTCGGCTTTGCAGTCGAAGCCGACGACGGAGTGCTCGTGCCCGTGCTTCGAAATGCCGACAGGGTGCCACTAGCGCAACTTCTACCCCGCTACGACGAGCTCGTCGAACTCGCGCGTCAACGCCGACTCCCTGCCAGCGCGCAGGGCGGCAGCATCGCCACGATCACGAACTTCGGAACATTCGGCCTCACGTGGGCGACACCGATTCCGCTCCCGGAGCAGACCCTTGTTCTCGGCCTCGGCGCGGGACGACAAATGCCGCACTGGGATGCCGCAAAAGGACAATTCGTTCCCGTGATGGAAGCGGACCTTACGCTCAGCTTCGACCACCGCGTGCTTGATGGAGGCGCGGCCGGACGACTACTCGCGCGGATCGTCGATCTTCTGCAGAATCCCGGGACACTTTGATGAACTCCGACAAGCTGCAAACCGCCGCGCTCGTAGCTGCAGCGATGCTTCTGGGCGGAGGAGCCGCATTTCTAATGCTCGAAAAGCGGGAATCGAAGACCAGTATTCCCGCTCCCGCAAAAATCGCCGCGGAACAAACGGAGCCGTCTGCAATTTCGCGATTCACTTCATCGCACGACGATGAACTGGAAGCCGCGCTCGCGGATGCCCGCAGCCACCGCACCGCCGGAACCCTCAAGGCGCTCGCGACGACTGCAGACGAATTCGCGCGAGCACTCGGCGAAATCAATTTTCGACTCCATGATTTCTCGGTTCGATACGAGGAGGTCCCCGATTCGAGCGCGCCGACTTTCGCCGCGTACTCCGATGAGTTGAAATCGCTCACAGCGGACCTTGCGAACCTGCTTAGCGATGATTCGCTCATGGAGAAAATGGACGCCGATGACCCGAAGTCACTCGCACACCATCAATCGCTCATGGCCGCCGGGGCGCTGTCGCTCGATACAGCGACGGCCGCAAAAATTGAGGCGATTATTTTCGCGGCCTACGAGAAATCACTTCCGCCCGAGGCGAACGGCAGAGAGTTGACGGCCGAAGAAGCCGCAGAATTCGATGCAAAGTTCGACGCTCTGACCGACGAAATCGAGAAATCGATACGCCCGCTGCTCAACGCTGAGCAAACGGCCTGCCTTGATTCGATGGGGCCCGATCAAGTGCTCTTCGGGCTCGAGCAGGAGTAACCCACTAAACACCAACCGGATGCCACGCGGTCTTCATCTCGACCGTATCGACAATCCAGTAAGGGGAATCCGCCTTCGCGCTTAGCCACTCAGCGACTGCCAAGTCACGGGCCACGTAGCGCTTAAGATTCAGCGCACTCCCACGACGGAGAACCTCTCCCACCGCCTCGTCTCCGGAGCCATCGACTATGGCGTTCACGTCCATGTGACTCGCAAAATGTGGCGCGAGTTCCGAGCGCAAACCGGTGAGAATATTGACGACTCCGCCCGGCATATCGCTTGTCGCAAGCACTTCGGCAAATGTTACAGCCGCCAGCGGCATGGTTCCGCTCGCAAGCGCGACACAAGCATTGCCGCTGAGAATCACCGACGCCATCAGCGACACAAGGCCAAGCAGCGCCGGTTGATCGGGGCAAACAATCACGACCACGCCGGAAGCCTCGGGAAATGTGAAATTAAAGTGCGGCGACGAAACCGGGTTCACAGCGCCGAACACCTGCGGAAATTTGTCCGTCCATCCCGCATAATGCACGAGCCGGTCGATGCATGCATCCACCTCGGCTGCCGCACCCTTTGCACCGGCACGGGCTAGCTCCGCCACGAGTTCCGCACTGCGCATTTGGAGCATCTCGGCCGCACGATACAAAATCTGCCCGCGAAGATAGGCGCTCGATTTCTCCCATCCCGGCTGCGCCTTGCGGGCAGCCACCACTGCATCGCGGAAATCCTTCCTCGATGCGACACAGTAATTGCCGAGTGTTTTCCCGTCGGGCCCGAAAACCGGGGTCACGCGCCCGCTTTCTCCGCGGGGAAATTTGCCACCAATTGAGAGCTTGTAGGTTTTCAGGACATCGAGGCGAGGCATGCTGGCGAGCATTCACGGAAGGGCCGCAGTTTCAACGCGGAAATCGTGCAACGCGCATTTTCATTCCCAAATCCCGCCAAAGAAAAAACGCAGGAGTCGCCTCCTGCGTTTTTCGTAGTTTTAAACCAACCCAGTGCGGCGCGGATTACAGCACTGCGCCTTCCTTGTTGGTGGGCATGTAGCGGTAAAACACCTCCAGCATCAGAATGCAGAGGGTCGTGCGGTAAACCTGACCGGTCTTCGAATTTTCGTCCTGCGGCCCGTGGGCCTTTCCCCCCGGCGCCGGCCAGCTTCCATCGGGGCTCTGATTCTGGACGATTTCATCTTGGAACCAGCGGTTCCACTTCTGCCAGGCGCTTCCACCGAACATCAGGCAAGCCTGCGTGTGATAATACCAGGCATACAAGTCGGCGTGTTCGCTCTTATACTTCACGCCACCCTGTTTTTCAGCCGTGTCGAGCATCCACTCCATGCCCTTACGCAAATCACCACGGTCGCCCTTCCAAAAGAGACTGCACAGAATACCGACACCCGTCAGCGAGTAGCGATCCTCGGCCTTCCGGTATCCAAACCCACCATTGTTGCCCTTCACGCGTTCAAGGTTTTTCATCGCGCGATCCAGCGCTTCGTCAACGCCGGGTATCTTGAGCTGGGAGAGGTGCGCAGCTTTGAGGGACTGAATCTGCCAGCCTGAAACCGATGTGTCGCTCTGCGTCTTATCGTAAGCATACATCCAGCCACCATCCGGTCCCTGTCCCTGGACAATGTAACCAATGGCCTGTTTGAAAAGTTCCATCACGCGCTCGTCTTTCGTCATCGTGTAATACTCGCCGAGCGCGTAGGTGCAGATGCCGTGCTCGTAAACACCGGGCTGTGTGAAGTTGTCGTCCATGCTCAGACGGCCTTGGAATTTCGTGCCGTTATCAAGAATCCACTGCACGGCCTTATTCACCGTTACACCATACTGAGCCGACTCACCGGTTTCGCCGTGGCCAAGGAAGCACAAGAGGGCGAGTCCCGTCATCGCGCCCTTATTTTTGTCGCCCCACGAACCGTCGCCGTTCTGATTCTGCCGCAGCCACTCAAGTCCGCGAAGGACCGCGAGTTCACTGGCAGGCTTCATATTATTCTTCTGCATCGCAGAGGCCCGACCCGAACCGACGCGCCCGCGCATCGTGCCCGGAAGTGAGCCCAAACCACCGGACAGACCCGCCGCAACCTTACCGGTAGCTTTCGCGAGGTCGGCGGTATTCGGAGTCTGAATGTTCACCTTTACTGCTGCCGGAGCCACCTTGAAGCTCGAGGTCGTAGACGTGGTCGAGAGAATGTCCACCGTCGGAGAATTCAGACTCGGAGTCGGCTGCTGGAATGATTCGACCGGAACAGAATCCTGCGGTTGCTGCTCTGCGGGAGGCAAGTCGCTCGGCGGAGCGATGAGACCATCGCCACCCTCGGCGACAAAGTCGTCGGCATCCTTCTGCATCGTGAAAAGCACGATACTGCCACCGAAAATCACGAGCAAAACGTGCATCGTGAGCGAGAGAAAGAAGAACCGCGACTCGGCGAGTTTCTTCTGAATTTTCTCGGCTGTGGTTTCCTGATGAGGTTCGTGGATTGCGTCCATGGGTAGATTAAATCGAAAGGTTGGAGAGCTGTCAAACAGCGCTACGGATGGCAGCGTGCTTTTATTAGGGGTGCAATGAAAAAAACTTTCTTCGGCGCAGGGAAATTCGCGGAATCCGCAAAAAAAACCCACCAAGCGCCGGATAAAGCGCGCCACCCAAGGCAGCGCGATTGTTGACGGCATCAAAATCCGCACCTACTTTGGCGGGGTCCAACATGCAGAAACTTGAATTCGGAGAAGCCGTCGAACTCATTACCGAAGCCGACTCCCGCTACCCGCGGGACGCGTACTTCTTTCTGAGGGATGCGCTGGACCAAACGGTAAAGCTGCGCAAACGCCAGCTTGGTGAGGGCGGGCATGTGACGGGACAACAACTTTGCGAAGGCATTCGGCAGCACGCGTTGAAGCAATTCGGCCCGATGGTTCCGACTGTCCTCGAGTATTGGGGTATCCGCAAAACCGATGACTTCGGAAACATGGTCTGGAATCTGATTGAACTCGGTGTGTTCGGCAAAACCCAGAATGACTCGCTCGACGACTTTAAAGCGGTCTATTCATTCCACGATGCCTTCGTCGCGCCCTACCTCCCAGCGGCGACGCCCAAACACGAGAACGGCGGCAGGCGGGTCGAATCGCTGAAGTCCTAGGATTCCGGCCGCACCCGCGGGGTGCGGCGACAAGAACACACTCTCCGTTCCATGGGCCGTTTTGCAAAAACGCTTTCCGACATCGATTCCCGGCTCAAAGCAGGAGGAACCTACGATCTCACGAACCGTATCGCGGCTTATCGTTCGGCGTTAAAAGATGACGCTGAATACATCTCCAGCCTCGAACGCAAAGTCCCCCGCCCCGGCCTTGCGGAAGGCCACGATCGCGCGGAAAGCCTCGATGATTTTCTCGTTCACATTCTCGACCAGGCCGCTGAGTCAATTCGGCCGCAGGTAAAGTCCCTGCCAGAAATGATGGTCGTCGCACTCGGCGGCTACGGCCGGATGGAATTGAATCCGATCAGCGATGTTGACGTGACCTTCATCCACGGCGGCGGCGCGAAGTTCCCGCCGGGCTTCGAGGAGATCGTGCGGGAGGTTTACGAAATCATCAGCGGCTGCAATTTCACCCTCGGACACAGCACGCGAAGCCTGAACGAGACCATCGCCGAGGCGAACGCCGAGATGCAGTCGAAGACCGCGATGCTTGAGTCCCGCCTTCTTTGGGGATCGAAGGCTCTCTACGACAAATTCCGCGCACGCTTTGAGAAGGAGTGCATCGCGGGCAAGGCGGCGGAGTATTTAAAGATGCGCGTGGAGGACCAATCGGCGCGGCATTTGAAGTACGGCGAGACTCCGTACATGCAGGAGCCAAACATCAAGAACGGGTGCGGCGGGCTGCGCGATTACCAGAATCTCCTGTGGATGGCGCGCGTGAAATACGGTGTCAAAACCACCGCGGAACTCGTCGAGCGAAAGTACCTGAATGAAAGCGAGCAGGCCGAAATCGAGGATGCTTACGAATTCCTCTTCCGACTCCGCACCGCGCTGCACAAACTCACCGGACGGCACACGGATATCATCGTCACCAACCAGCAACTTCCGCTGGCAAACCAGTTCGGCTACGCAGCGGAGTTCCCCGATATTCTGCGGCGGACCGAGGCCTTCATGCGCGACTACTACCGCCACGCTCGCACGATTTTCGAACTGACGGAACTGGTATCCGAGCGCCTCGCGCTGCCCACCGCAAAACCCGACAAACCACGCGGGCTTTTCCGATTTCTCCCGTTCGGCCGCCGCAAGCCCACCGAGAGGGAAACATTCGACGGATTTATCGCGACGGGCGATCGCATCACTTACGAAAACCGGCAGATTTTCAAAACGGACGTCACACGCATGATGCGCCTGTTCCGGCACGTGCAACAGCGCGGACTCTCGATGACGCCCGAACTCCGCCAACTCGTCCGCAGACGGCTCAAATACGTGGACGCCGAGTTCCGCTACTCGCGTGCAAATGCGGAGGTCTTCACCGAGATTCTGCGGCACAAGGGACAGGTCGGCGCAACACTCCGACTCATGCACCGGGTCGATTTTCTCGGCCGATACATGCCGGAGTTTGGAAATCTAACCGCGCTCGTGCAGCACGAGTTTTTCCACCGCTACACGGCCGATGAACACACGCTCGTGTGCATCGAAAAACTCGACAGCCTCCTCGACAATGAGGACCCGAAATTCGACGGATACCGCGAGCTTTTTCAGAAACTCGAAGACCCGTTCATTCTCTATCTCGCGCTCCTTCTGCACGACACCGGAAAGGCCGCAAACGTGCGTTCCCATTCCGACGTGAGCGCGATGAACGCACAGTCGGTTTCCAAGCGATTCAAGCTCGGCGCAGCGCAGCGGCAATCACTCATCTTCCTCGTGGATTGCCACGATGAGCTCGCAAAAACCGCACAAACACAGGATCTCGACGACATGGCGACCATCGAGGAATTCGCCGGAATCGTCGGCACGCATGCGCGCCTCGATGCACTGATGCTGCTGACGGCCGCCGATGGACTCGGCGTGGGCGACGCAAAAATGTGGAACGACTGGAAGATGTCGCTGATGTGGAATCTCTACAGGCAGACCTCAGCATTCATGGCGGATGCGGCCGCCTACCGCGAACAGCGCGCAGGACAGCGCAAGCAGCTTCGACTCGAAGTCGGTCGGATCCTTTCAGACGGGGATTGGGAGCAGGAAATCGATGCGCACTTCAGCTCAATGCCGGACCGGTATTTCCTCAGCGATCGTCACAACGCCGCTGTCATCGCCGGCCACATTCGGCTCTTCCGTCAGTTCCTCTCCGAGCATTGGGCCGACGATAACGCAATCCTCGCGCCCGGTGTCGAATGGGTCCAGCATGAGAACGCAGGCCACAGCGATCTCCAGGTCGTCACGTGGGATCGCCCGCAACTTCTCGCCCGAATCTGCGGCAGCATCTCCGCAGCGGGACTGAGCATCCTCAGCGCGGATATCTTCACCCGGGAAGACGGTCTCGTCCTCGACACCTTCCGAATCTCGACCACGCGCTTCGAGGCGATTACGGACAGGCGCGACCGCGTTCTGGTGGAGAAGTATCTCAACGCCTCACTCAAAGACGAGGAGTTCGACTTTTTGCCGCTCATGAAGAAGGCGCTCGGCCGCGTCGGAAGCACGCACCTCGATTTCCCAACGCGCATTGCCATCGATTCCCGTTCGCACCCTCAATTTACAGTCGTCGAGTTGGTCACCCCGGACCGACTCGGCCTTCTCTACAACGTGCTTCACGCAATCAGCGAAGCGGGCTTCGAAATTGGCGCAGCCCGAATCGCCACCGAGAAAGGCGCGGCGGTGGATACATTCTACGTGGGAAAACGCGGCGCAAAACTCATGAATAATGAAACGGCTTTGGAAAAACCCGTTTCCGACGAAGACCTCACTCGCATCCGCGACGTGATTGTGAGCGCTACGGCCTCGCCGCACAAAGCGGTTTGATTTTGCTACTCCCGCACGTCCGACAATGTGCGGAGAAACGCCACCAGCGCCTTCTGCTCATCGGCGGAGAGGGCGATCCCACCTTTCGGGTGCTTCGCAAGATTCGGATCCAACGTCGCAGTTCGTTGAACTCCGCTGCTGTAGTGCTCCACGACTTCCTCAAGCGTCGCGAAGCGTCCGTCGTGCATGTACGGCGCCGTCCGCTCGATATTACGCAGACTCGGTGTGGCAAACTTCCCGCGATCGGAATCCTTTCCTGTCGCGCGGAACCGGCCCGTATCCTCGGTCGGAGAAAGTCCGTTATTGTGAAACTGATGGTCGCTGAAAAGCGGGCCGCCGTGACAATGAAAGCAATCAGCGCCGCGCTGACCGGTCCGCGGATCAAACTCGGTCATGAACAGCTCAAAGCCCCGCCTCTCGTCATCGGAAAACGTCGCTGCACCGCGAATCGCGCGATCAAATTTTGAATCACCCGCCAAAAGCGTGAGCATGAACTGCTCGAGCGCGAGGCCAATCTTCTCGGCAGTCATCTCCGGCGCTCCAAAAGCAGCCGCGAACATTCGCGGATAACTGGCGTCCTCCCCGAGCTTCCGGATCACATTCTGCACACTCTCATCCATCTCGGCATGATCCTCGATCGGCATCAGCGCCTGCGTCCGCAACGACGGCGCGCGACCATCCCAGAAAAAGGAAGTCTTCCACGCGAGGTTCATCAGCGGCATCGAATTTCGAGTTCCTTTCCGTCCATCGACACCAATGCTGAATCGCCGTGCGTCCGTGAACACGAAGTTTGCGACATGGCACGATGCACAGGAAATCGAACGATCCCTGGAAAGCGCCGTCTCGCTGAATAACGCCTTCCCCAACGCCACACGCTCTTCAATCAAGGGATTGTCCCGCGGCAAATCCGGCAGCGGAAAAGTCACATTCATCGTGAACCGATAGGGCGTGTATTTTTCCGGAAGATAGAGTGGCTTCACCGGCGCCGGGCGCGAAATCGCGGGCTTCGCCGAAAGAACCTGCACCACGCGAAAAGCGCCCGGCAGGTTCGCCACAAGAGCCGCCGCAACCGGGTCACCGTCCCGTGAATGCGTCGCGACGCCATCCTTCGCAAACGAAAGCGCTCGCGGAGCATTCAGCAGCACCGCGAGATCGAAATCCAACACCAATGCGGTATCCGCCGTCAGATCCAGCGGAACTGCGAGACTGACACGCGTCCTGTTCGGATCGCGCGCGAGATGCAGCGAGAAGCCATCGAGTCCCCCCGCGCGGTAGCGCCCTTCGAGCGCTAGAAATATGTATCCCGTCTGCCAGCTCCAGTGCAGTCCATTCAGATTCGGGTTCAGTGGATGCTCCGGCGCGAACTGCGACGGTTCCCGGATATTTGCCGCTGGATCGGGTCCAATGTGAAAACGGACCGCACGGTACTTGCCGGGAGGAATCATCTCAATCCGGCAGGAATCCCGACGGGTTCCCGCATCGATCCATGCGTAAGAATCGGGGAACTCCACCCATCCACCATCCTCCCGCTCAAGCGCAAACCCGCTCAAAAGATAACTGACCCGCGTGAACGAAAGCGTCTCCTTCGCCGTATTCTGAAACCGGAGGGAATCAAGAATAAGCCCTTCGTTCCCGAATTGATGCCGGAATGAAACTTCAAGCGACGCCGCACGGCTGATTCCAGCACAAAAGAGAACCGCCAGAAGCACGAGCATCACACTCCGCCCGAAACTCCGGTGCTCATACGACTTTGAACTATCGTGACTCATGCCCTGAAGCCGGAATTGATGCCGAGCGAACGCATCCTCAACCACAAAAACACCACGGGCGTGACAATCAGAATGTGAACAAGACTACTGAGCATTCCGCCGAGAATGGGCGTAGCAAGTGGCTGCATCACTTCCGAACCGGCGCGCTGGCTCCACATGATGGGCAGCAGGCTGGCGATGATCGTCGCGACCGTCATTACTTTTGGCCGAAGGCGGAGGCGCGCACCTTCTTTCACTGCAATAATGAGGTCGGCTTGCGAGAACGCACCGACGCTCTGCTTGCGGGCGCGTTCCACGGCCTCGTCGAGATACACGACCATTACGACACTCGTTTGTACGGCAGTGCCGAAAAGCGCGATGTAACCGACCCACACGGCGACGCTGAAATTCCAGCCGAGCGCGTATTGCAAAAAGACACCGCCGCTGAGCGCAAAGGGAATTGCGAGGAGGACGTGCGCTGCTTCGCGGGCTTTTCCGTACAGTTGAAAGAGCAGCGCGAAGATGATGAACAGAACCGACGGCACGATGAACTTCAGCGTGCGCGCCGCGTGGAGTTGATTCTCGTACTCGCCGCTGTAATCGAGCGTCATGCCCTGCGCGGCGAGCTTCGGCGCGAGTTCATTTTGCAGGCGGGATTTCACCTCCTCGACAAATCCGCCGAGGTCGCGCCCGCTCACGTTAACCTGCACGTATGCGCGGAGCTGGCCGTTCTCGCTGGAGATTTCATTCGGGCCTTCTACGCGTTTGATGCTCGCGATCTGGCCGAGCGGGATGACTTGTTTCGATGGCGTGGTGACGAGGACATCTTTGAGCCGGGTCAAATCCTCGCGCTCGCTGCGTTGCAGGCGCACGGAAACCGGCACGCGCTGGCGGCCTTCGAGCACGGTGGTCGCAGTCGTTCCGCCAAGCCCTGCTTCGACTGTTTCGAGGACATCCTGAGCCCTCATTCCGACTCGTGCGATGGCATCGCGATTCAGCGCAATCTCGATATACGGCTTACCCTGAATGCGGCTCGGCGTGACGCCCGTCGCACCGCTCACGCTTTGAATAATCCGCTGCGCGTCGAACGCGGCCTGCTGGAGTTTGCCGAGGTCGTCGCCGAAAATCTTCACGCCGAGCTGCGAGCGGATGCCGGTGGAAATCATGAGGACGCGACCCTCGATGGGCTGGAGAAATCCGGGAATGGAGCCGGGCACTTTGCGCAGTGCGTCCATCATCTCGGCAATGAGCTTCTGCTTAGTCATACCGCTGCGCCATTCGCTCTCGGGCTTGAGCATGATGGTCGTTTCTATCATCTCCACCGGCGCTGGGTCGGTCGCGGTTTCGGCGCGTCCGAGCTTTCCAACGGCGCTACGCACCTCGGGAAAGCTCGCGAACACCTTATCCTGCCACGCCATCGCGCGCTTCACATCCGAGAGCGATGTGGCGGGCGTGAAGCTCGGCATGAAAAGCAGGCTGCCTTCGTTGAGCGGAGGCATAAATTCCGAGCCCATGCGCGGAACGAGTGCGAGCGCTCCAGCGAGGATGATCGCGGCGCAGGCGATGGTCGTCTTTTTCCGCCGCAGGGCGAAATCGAGCGCTGGATCGTAGAGTTTCAGCAGGACACGCATCACGATGTTCCGGTCTTCCGCGTGGAAGGGTCCGCGCACGAGCCAGGTGCTAAGAACGGGCACGATGGTCACCGCGAGCAGCGTGGAACCGAGCATCGCGAACGTCTTTGTGAATGCGAGCGGGTGGAACATTTTACCCTCCATCCCACTCAGCGCGAAGACGGGGATGAACGCGAGGATGATGATCGCCATCGCGAAAACGATGGGCCGCCCGACTTGCTTCGCCGCAGCGAGAATGGTTTCCGCGTTTGTGTTCCCGGCCTGCTCGCAGCGGCGGATGACGTTTTCCGTGATAACGATGGCGGCGTCCACGAGCACGCCGATGGCTATGGCGATGCCCGAGAGGCTCATGATGTTCGATGTGAAGCCGAACTCGCGCATGAGAATGAACGAGATCAAAATGCTCACGGGCAGCGGGATCATCACGATGAAGATGCTGCGAAAGTGAAACAGGAAGATGATGTGCGCGAGCGTCACGAGCACGAGTTCCTCGATGAGTGCGGTTTTGAGCGTGTCGATGGTTCGGTCGATGAGCTCACTGCGGTCGTAGAACGGCTTGATGCTCACGCCCGGCGGAAGCGCGGCGGAAATCTGCGCGACCTTCGCCTTCACCCGCGCGATGACTTCGCGGGCGTTTTCGCCGGTGCGCATCACCACGGTTCCGCCGACGATTTCGCGGCCGCCGATGTCGAGTGCGCCGCGCCGGAAATCGCCGCCGAGCTCGATGCGGGCGATGTCTTTGAGCAACACGTTTTCCATCACCGCGATTCTCTCCAGGTCCTCCGCGCTGCGGATCACGCCGATTCCGCGCACGATAAACTCCATGCCGTTCTCCTCGATGCTCTTTCCACCGACGTTGAGATTCGACTGGCTCACGGCCATCATCACCATGTTCAGCGACACACCGGCGGTACGCATTTTTTGCGAATCCACTTCGACCTGATACTGCCGCACGAATCCGCCGACGCTCCCCACTTCCGCCACCCCGGGCACCGCGTTGAGATGATTTCGCACGAATGAATCCTGCACGGAGCGAAGCTCGCCGAGGTCATATTGGTGTCCGGCCGCGGGATCGACTTCGAGGTAGTATTGATAGACCCAGCCGAGCCCCGTAGCGTCCGGGCCAAGCTTCGCTTTTACGCCATCCGGCAGCGCGTCGCTCTCAAGATTCAGCCGTTCGAAGATTCGCTGACGAGCGGCGGCCTTGTCCGCGCCGTCTTCAAAAATCACGTTGATGAGCGAAAAACCGAACATGCTCGTCGCCCGTACGCTCTTCACCTGCGCAAGCCCTCGCAGACTCGCGGAGAGCGGCATGGTGATTTGGTCCTCCACCTCCTGCGGGCTCCGGCCCATCCAGTCGGCAAAGACGATCACCTGATTCTCGCTCAGGTCCGGCAGCGCATCCACGGGCGTTTCGCGCAGCGCCTTGATGCCGAACGCCACCAGGAAAAGCGTGGCGCATACTACAAGGAAGCGGTTCCTCAGCGACCATGTGATGAGCGCATCGATCATCGTTTCACTTCCGTTCCGCACTCCAGCATCTCCGCGCCAAAGTATGGGTTTCGCGGTTCGCTGCCGGATTGAATCCACGACGCAGCCTCGGGCGCGCCCTGCCAGAGCTGGCCGGTCATCGAGCACCGGAAGACCCGCACGTCGGGAATCCCCGCCTTCACCGCGAGCGCCGCGAGCTCCTGGCTCCACGGGAGGAAACTCTTCCGCAGCGTCGCGAGGTCTGCACTGGCGACCGGCGCAGGCGTTTTCACAGGAGCATCCGGCGGCGGCAGTTTCGCGACCACCGCATTTGCTGAGGACAAATCATCCTTCGCCAGCGCGGCGGAAAGCGCGGCTGCTGCGCGGAGCAAATCGACGAGCTGTGGAGAAAGTGGAGCGGTCTCCCCGGCAGGCTGCACAGCCATCGCGTCGAGCTGCGCCTGACTGTCGATGAGCATATTCCCCCGCACCACAACGCGCTCGCCTTCGCGCAAGCCGTCGAGCACTTCCCACAGCGAATCTTCCGCGCGCCCGAGCTTCACGCTGCGCTGCTCGTAAGTGCCCTCAGCCTTTTCCACAAACACGCGCGGCGAACTCCCCGGCCACAACACCGCGCTCCGCGGAATCACGGCGACCTCCGGCGCTTCGAGTTCCACCGTGCCCTGCGCAAACGATTTGTTCTTCAGCTTTCGCTCCGGATTATCCAGCACCACGCGCACATCGGCGGCGCGCATCATTTCGTTGATGCTCGGACTGATTCCCGCGATGCGTCCGCGCATCGTCTCGCCCGGCAGAGTCGGCGTCGTGACGTTCACAAGCTGCCCGACTTTCACCAGCGGCAGGTCCTGCTCCGGAACTGCGAACATGAACCACATCCGCGAAAAGTCCGCGATTTCAAACATCCGCTCGCCCTTCCTCACATACTGCCCTTCGTGCACGTAGCTCTTCACGATCGTCCCCGTCAGCGGCGCGAGCATGCCGAAGTAAATATCATCCGGCTGCCGCTGCGGGATGGTCTTAATCTGCTCCCACACCAGCCCGTGCTGCTCCAGCTTGCGCTTCGCAGCTTCGGCCGCGGCCTCGCCCTGTGCCAGCGCAGCTTTGTATTCCTCGGCGGCGGCGAGCAGCGTGCGGCTGAACACCGTGGCGAGCGGCTGGCGACGCGTCACCTGCTGACCCTCGTGATTCATCGCCAACCCGTCGAGCCGCCCCTCCACTGGCGCGCTGATGACCCCGTGGCGCGACTCGTCCTCGCCGATCATCCCCGCCACACGCAGCGTGCGAACGAGCGGCTGCTTCTTCACCTCCACCGTCTGCACGCCCACGACATTCGGACTGCCCTGCGGCAGCATCACCAGACCACTCGCCGCGTTATCGAAACTCGCGCCACCCTCGTACACCGGCACGAGGTCCATACCGCAAACCGTGCACTGCCCCGGCTTGTCGGACTTCACCCACGGATGCATCGGGCTTTGGAAAAACAACACCTTGCGTCCAGCCGGAGCCGTCGTAGTCCGATGCGCCATCGTCGCGCCAAACCAGCCGCACGCCGCAGCAATCGCAATGAGTGCAAACCGTGCAAATTTCATGAGTGGAAGAAGAACAGCATAACGCTTCGACCATGATGGGAAATGGGCGACGGTGCATCTGGAAAATTGTCAGCGGGATGTAAAGGACGGTGGCGGCTAGTGGCCTTTCGTTTCTGGCAGCTTCCACACAGGCCCGTCGCCGGGGAAGTATGCTTCATCATCGCTCCATCGTGGTTCGTAGCCCCGAAGGAAATTACGGTACGTCTCCTGGAGCAATGTCCCGTCCGAACGATAAAGACGGATAAACCCATCAATTGCATCCGAACCTTGTCCTGGTGGCGTGCCCAGCCAACCGCTCATAGTCCAAACCCGATAGAACTCGATACGGAACCTCCCGTCAGGACTGTGCGATGTCCATCCGGGAATCAGGGTCGCGGAACTTCGCCACATCCGATAGACGCCGATGCAAAGAAGTAATGCAACGGTGACGGCGATACCGAAAACCTTGGTTATTCGTTTCATCGCTCTTCGCCACTGGCGGCACTATGGTGCTTCATCGTCGCCGTCATCGTGGGGCGTATCCTTTACTGGTCACCTCACCGGTTACGGCATCGATCCCGACGTGAATGTTGCAGCCAGTGCACATATAGTTGGTAGTGACGCACCAACGTCGCCGACCAAAGAAGACGAAGCGCCGATACAGCTTTACCTCAACTGGCTCCCTCCAAAGCCATCCATTTTCCGCAGCTACCGCACGGGCAATTTGAAGTATTTCGTCCCGAGTCATAATATCTTTTGAGCGTGGTTCATTGTCGGTGCATTCCTCTGCGCTGCAAAGACGTGAGCCGTGGATGCAAGTGGTCGCGCACGAGTGCCGCGATGATGTGCGCGAGGCCGAACAAAAGCGTCACGGTGAGAAATAGAATTCGGGTCATGGAACTCATGGCTCGGAATTCCTCTATCCCATATGGGGTGCGCCCCCAATCGGAATAGATTTCTGCCAGCGACAACCCGAGACAGAACAATCCGAAAAAGAAAAGCCACGCGAACGCCGACTCGCTGGGCTGAGGCCGAGACACCGCAAACAGTGAAATGATGGTAAAGACGGCACACCCGAGAAGAACCGAGCCGGCATACTCATCAAAGAACTGACCGTCGCCGAAAGACTGATCCGCTGAGGACACAGCGATGGCCATGCCGATAAAAAGCGGGCACGCAAACGTTGCGAATATCAGAGCGCGCATGGTGTCTGCTCGAGATCGTGGAATGGCGGGCGCATGTCGGCTTTTGTATCGCCGCGCGGTTTTCAAGCGAGTGATTTCACGTTGGCAATCCGCTCACACATCCGGGATTGGGAGTTGAGCGGGACTATTGCGTCACGAGTGCGCGATAAAACCGCTGCGTCGCTGTGCCGACGGGCGTGGTTTCGCGGATGATGAGCTCGGTCGCGGTGTTGCTTTCGATGATGAAACCATTGGTCCCCCACGAGCCGGCGTCGAGACTGGATTGTGCGGTGGTGGTCACGTCGGTGGCGGCGGGGTTTTTCGTGAAGCTGATACGGATGTAGTCGCTGCCGCTGATGTTCACCTTGCTGATCGTTGCGGGGTTTGGGCTGCTGGAATTGGGGTTTGTGCCGAGGGCGTACTCGATGAGGTTGACGAGGCCGTCCTTGTCGGGGTCGAGCATCGCGGCGGCGTCGGGGTGGCTGGCGCCGCCGGTGAAATTTGCTATCTGCCATGTGGCGAATGCGGTGGTGACTGCGAGGCTCGCCGGACGTGTGGTATTGCCGGTGCCGTTGGTGGTGTTTGAAAAAGCGATGGAGTCGCTGTAGCTGCCGATGGCGAGCGTGTTCGCGGTGGCGTTGATCGTCGCGGTGACGGTGGTATTTGCACCGGATGCGAGCGTGCCGTTTGTGCTGCTGAGCGTGACCCACGCGGCGGATTTCGAGGCGCTCCAGGTCATGGTTCCGGTGCCGGTGTTTGCGATGGTGTAAGTCACGCTCGATGGTGAGAAGACGCCGCTCCCCACGGTGCCGGTGGAGGTGAGCGTCGATGCGGGAGTCACCGTCAGCACGGGCGCGGCGGCAGCGACCTGAAAGCTCCCCGAGCTGCTCGCGGTCCCGGCGGCGCTGTCTGTCATGGTGACGGTGTAGTTTACAGTCGTGCCGGTGGTCTGCGGTGGAATCGCGCCGCCGTAAATGCCGTCGCCCGCGAGGCCGTCGCCGTGCGCTCCGTCGTCAAACATCGTCACGACGGTGGGCGGATTCGGAGTGGTGGTGACAACGGTGATGTCGTCGATCCGGACCTTTGGTGGCGGCGTGTTCGTCGCATTTCCCGCAAACTGAAAGCGGATTCGCAATGTGCTGACGCGCTCCGTCGCCGAGAGGTCGTAGTGGAACAACTGGAACGCGTGATTGCTTCCGGTGAGCTCGCTCTGCCGCGTCGTCCACGTCGTGCCGTCGGTGGATGTCTGGAACGTCCAACCATTTGGCGAGACGAGGTCCGCCGCATACACCCAATACTCCACGAACGCCGCGGAGCCGGTAGCATCGATCGCGTTCGTCGTCGCCGCCATGGACTGCGCTACGTTGGCGGTGCCTCTGCTGAAGTCGAGTCCACACGGATTCCCCGCGCCGTGATTTGCCGCGACTGTTTGCTTCACGGTCATGCCGCCAGCGCCCGTGTTGGTGATTGTCCAAGGATACACCGCGCCGGTGCCGGTCCAGGGATTCGCCGCCGCAGCCGCCATCGTTTCCGCAAAGACGGTATTCGTCGAAGTCCCCGTGCTGTAGCCGAGTTGCACCGAGGAAACTGTCGCACCGCCTGATGGTGTCACGGCGGCGGTGACTGTGACCGTGTCTGTATTGGTGGGAACCGATGGCGCGATGGTGGTCGGCGAAACAGTGGCGGGACTCCCGGCTGAAAGCACGAAGCTCGTGCTCGTTGTAAACACGCCGTCGGTGACGCTGAGCGTGATCGTAGAGGTCCCGATCTGTCCCGCTGCCGCGGTGACGGCCACAGTCCTCGCCGTGCCCGAGCCGCCTAAAACAACATTCGCAGCGGGGACCACCGTGGTGTTTGAAGACGACGCGGTGACTGAAAGAATCGCTGTATTCAACTCGCCATCGCCCACGGTGAATGCGAGCGCGCCGGTCGCTCCGCCCTGCGGCACGCTCTGGTTCGCAACTCCCGAAATCGTCGGCGGCGTGTTGAAGTCCGGGAACTGCGTGGCAAGCGATGTATATGCGGCCTGACGCGTGGAATTCATCGCAGCGAATCCCGCGGCGATGAGGTTTGTCCCTTCGTATGGGTCCGCGTTGAGATCGTAAAAGCGCTCGGTGCCATCATTCAAACGCACGAGCTTGTATTGCAAATCGCGCAATGTGCGACCCGCGTCGCTGAGCGACGGAAACGCGAGGTCCCAATAGTCATCGAACACCCTCGTTCTCGTTCCGGGTTGCCCTTGCAGAATGGGCATCAGGCTTTGCGAATCGAGCACCGTTCCCGACGGAACCGTGCTGCCGACATTGATCCCGGCGAGTTCAAGAATCGTGGAATACAAATCCACGACATGCACCAACTCCGTTGACGTGCGACCGGGCGACACCACACCCGCGCCCCGGATGATCATCGGCACGCGAATCCCGCCTTCGTAGAGCGTCGCCTTCCCTCGATTCGCGGGGTATGGAGCCTGCAAGGTCGCTGGCGGAGTTCCATTGTCGCCGATGAAAATCACCGTCGTCGTCGCGAGGTTCACTCCCGCAAGCAGACGCCCGATCTCGGTATCCATCGCCTCGATCGCTGCGTTGTAGTGGACCAGCGAGTTTCCGGTGACCGGGAGAGTCGCCCAGTTTGCCACAGTCGTGTCGTAAGTGTGTAGATTGTCCGGCGGCTTGTGATAAGGCGTATGGGGCGCATTGAACGCTACCCACGTGAACCACGGTTTCCCCGCCGCAGTCTGAGTGCTGATGAAGGAAAGCGCATCGTTCACATTGTCCGTCGTGGCATACGTCGTTACGGTGCTGCTGCTCGCCGAGGCTCCGCTGCCCGTGACTTTCGTCCAATTCATGTAGTCGTCGATCTCCCCAATCAGCGGACCGGAGAAAGAGGGCCATCCACCGATGAGGCACGGTGCGGTGTTCGCACCGCCGAGGTGCCATTTCCCGACGTGCTTCAACTGGTAGTTCAGCCCGGCGTTCGCAGCGAAGGCGTCGGGGAGCGTGAACTCCGTTGCTTTCAGCCCATTGTTCGATGCCGGGCCACCCGCAACATTCGCAGTGCCGGTACGGGAGCCGAATCGCCCCGTGAGAACCGACGAACGCGCGGGAGAACAGACCGTATAGCTGTACGCGTTGGTGAACTTCACCCCATTCGCAGCAAGCGACGCGATGTTCGGCGTCGGCGCGAGCTGGACTCCCGGTGCCGTGTTGTAAACGGCGCTGGCGTCGAGACCGAAGTCGTCCGCGATGATGAGCAGCACATTATTGCCGGCCACCGCGGAGCTCGCGAACAAAAGCAGGCACGCCAGCCGAAGAATCCGGTGGATGTGCATCGTAACTCCTATTGCGTGATTACGGGAATCGTCACGCGGTAGAATCCGCGGGGCTGGGCGAGGCGCGCGGCGTCTGTTTCTGTAAAGGTCGCAGTGCTGCCGTCGCTGGTGACGCTGCCGATGTCGGTCCACGTGCCGGTGGTGAGGTCGCTCAGATACTGGAGCGTGTAGGTCGTGCCGGGAGTCGCGCGGAAGTCGAGTTGGATAAGACTGTTGTCGCCGGTGCGCATGAAGCTGGAGATGGCGAGCGCTTCGGTGGCGTTGTTCTTCACCACGAACTGGCCCATGAGGCCTTCGTCTTCGTGGTTTGAGAAATGGCAGTGATACATGAAGGGATTGGTCTCGCTGGCGAATCCATCGAACTTCGCGATGAAGCTCACGGTCTGGTTCTGACCGATGAAGAGCGTGTCCTTCCAGCCGTCTTCAAACGCTTTCACGCCGGCGTTGTTGCCGCCGGTGCGGGAGATGATTTTGAACTGGATGTCGTGGATGTGGAACGAGTGGCTGAAGGCGGAGGTGTTGGTGATGTTCCAGCGCTCGACTGCGTTGAGGTTGAGGTTCTGGTTAATCACGTTCGACGAATACACGAGGTTGTCGAAGCTGAACGGGAGACCGCTGCCGGGGAAACCGTTGGTGATGGTGACGGTGCGGGTGTTCGTCACGTCGGTGAGGCCGTAGAATGTGTTCGTCGTGAGCGTGGCAGGACGCGTGTTGACGGGATTTGCGGTGGGGTTGCCCACGTTGATGCGCAGGATGTTGAACGTGGTGTTGTTGAGCAAACTGCCAAACTGACCGGTGGTGGCTGGTTCGCCGCCGGGGAAGTCGTTTGCCTGTCCGCTGTTGAACGCCTGCAAGTCGAACGATGAGCCGACTGTCGCGCCGGTGAGATCGACCAGGATTTCCGCGCGCTCGCCGACTGCGAGAACGAGGCGGGTCAAGGCGATGGGCGCATTCACGAGGCCGCCGTCGGTGGCGATCTGGTAAAAGGTGCGGCCGTCGCTGAAGCCGAGGTTGTAACTGCGCTCGATCTCGGCGTTGAGGATGCGGAGGCGGACGTACTGCTTCGGCAGCGTGATCTGCGGACTGAGCGTTCCGTTTACGAGCATGTAGTCGCCGTATGCACTCTGTGTGACGCCTGCGAGTCCCGTGACAAACTGGTTCGCAGCCCAGCGGCGGCTGGTGAGCGCGAGCGGGATGTCATCGACGCCGTAAGTGCGCGGAAGATTGAGCGCGGACTCGATGGGATCGCGGATGATGATCATACCGCCACCGCCTTTCGTGAGCTGGTCCTGCGTGTGTTCGTGGAGGTGCGGATGGTACCAGTAAGTGCCGGCGTTGTTATCCACTTTGAATTGCGGACGCCACGTGGTGCCGGCGGGGATTATCTGGTGCGGGCCGCCATCCATGATCGCGGGGATGTGGAAGCCGTGCCAGTGCGTGGTGGTGGATTCGGCGAGATTGTTGGTGACGTTGAGTTGCACCCAGTCGCCTTTGTTCATGATGAGCGTGGGGCCCCACATGAGCATGTTGTTGTAGCTGATGGTCGTGGTGTCGGCGGTGTTTTGAAATGCCGTATTGCCGAAGCGCTTCGCGGAATTGTGGAGGTTTAAATTGAACGTCGTTCCGGTCATCAGTTCGGGAATAATGAGCGGATTGTAGGTCTGCGTGGCGGTGAGGGTGACATTCACCGGTGCTGTGGTCGTGACGTTTCCAGCGGCATCGTAGGCGACAGCAGTGATGCCATTCGTGCCGTAGCCGAGCGGGATGGAGACGCTCCACGTCGCAAAGTTGTTCGAGGTCGTGGCGTTGACGCCGTTGACCGTGACGTTGCTCACGCCGGAAAGCGCATCCGAGCTCGTTCCGCTGACAGTGAGCGTGGCTGTCGCCGTGGAAAACGCCGACGCGGGCGACGTTATCGCCACAAGCGGAGCGACGCTGTCCTGCGTGGACGAGACGACGTTACTCGCCGCCGAGGAGCCGATGGCATTCGTCGCGACGACGCGGTAGTAATAGGTCACGCCGCTCGCGAGATTCGTAAACGTCGCGCCCGGGCTGGTGACGGTCTGCGACACGACGCTCGTGGTGAATGCGGCATCGGTCGCGATTTGAATCGTGTAGCTCGTCGCACCGCTAACTGCCGGCCAGGAAATGCTCTTGCTTGCGCCCTGGCTGAACAGCGGCAGCGCCGTGAGGACAGGTGCGGAAGGCGCGGTGTTCGAGCCGACCGCGAGACTCACGGAACGCGTTGTATTTCCGGTGCCGTTGGTCGTATTCGTGAACGTAATCGTGTCGCTGTAGCTGCCGACTGCGAGCGAATTTGCGGAGGTATTGATGCTCGCGGTGACTGTGGTGTTTGCACCCGCTGCAAGTGTGCCACCCGTGCTCGAGAGCGTGACCCATGCGACGGTCTTCGCAGCGGTCCAGTTCATCGAGGCATTGCCGGTATTCGAGATCGTGTAAACCGCGCTCGATGGTGTGAACGGCCCGCCAATTGTGCCCGTCGATGTGAGTCCAGTCGCAGGTGTAACCGCAAGCACCGGTGCCGCCGCGACGACAGTGTATGAGTTATTCGCAATCGTCGTGGTGACCGATGCGCTGTCGGTCGCGGCGATGGTGTAATTGACCGTCGCGCCCGTAGCCTGCGCCGGAATCGCGCTGTATCCGTAAACGCCGTCGCCCGCAGCGCCGTCGCCATTGAGGCCGTTGTCGAGCATGTTCACCGTCACCGGCGAACTGCCGCCACCAACGACCACCGAGATGTCGTCGAGATACACCTTCGGGACATTCGACATTCCCGGCCCGGCAAAGCGGAAGCGCAGCTTCAATGTGCTCACGCGTTCCGCGGCGGAAAGAGTGTAGGTGTATTGCTGATACGCGTGATTCGAGCCCGTAAGTTCGCTCAGCCGCGTGGTGTATGTCGTGCCGTCGGTGGAAGTCTGGAAGTCCCATCCCTGCGTGCCAGTAAGGCCCGACGATGCAACCCAGAAGCTCACCGTGCCCGATGTGCCGGTGGCGTTGATGTTGTTCGTCGTCGTCATCGTGCTGTTCGCGATCTGCGGAGCATTTGCAGTGATTTCCATTCCGAACTGATTCCCCTGTCCGCTCGGTGTGTGATTCGACGCCGCGGATTGCGCGAAAGGCGACTGCGGCGGTCCGGCAAATGTGATCGTCCACGGATGCACCGTGCCAGCGCCCGTCCAGGCCGTCGCCGCTACGGTGCCCATGGTTTCGTTAAAGACCGTGGTTGATGCTGTCCCGGCGTTATACGTGAGCTGTGCGCTCGAGATCGTGCGCCCGGCAGACGGTGTGATGTTCGCTTTGATGACCACTGTGTCCGCGCTCGTCGGAGAAGCAGGCGTCGCGGTGATGTTCGTAATCGTCGGCGCTGTCGGAACGACGGTCAAAGTAAACGTCGTGCCGGCTGTCGCAGCACCATCATTTGCCGTGATGGTGATCGCGGCGCTGCCGGTCTGCCCGGCAGCCGGGGTGATTGTCACCGTGCGGTTCGCGCCGCTGCCACCGAAAACGATGTTCGCATTCGGAACGAGTGTCGTGTTTGCCGAGGATCCGCTGAGAGTCAGGCTCGCAGCGCCTGTGTCCACATCTGCTACAGTAAAAGGAATCGCAGAAGTCGCCGTGTTTTGGTTCGTGCTCTGGTTCGCAATCGACGAAATCGTCGGGGCCGTATTCGTCCCGGTGACAGTCAGTGTGAATGTGGTGTTCGTCGTTGTCTGCCCATCGTTCACGCCGACAGTGATTGTCGCGGAGCCCGTCTGGCTCTGCGCGGGAGTCACTGTCACCGTGCGACTCGCGCCGCTGCCGCCGAAGATGATATTCGCGTTCGGAACGAGCGTCGTGTTCGACGAAGAACCAATCATCGTCAGGCTCGCAACTGCCGTTTCCGCATCGCCCACCGTCACCGCCAGCGCGCTGGTCGCTGTGTTCATCGCCACCGATTGCGCGGAAATTCCCGTGATGGTCGGCGGCGTATTCGGCGTGAGCGAATAGCTCGCGATGGTGCTCTGAGCGACGGTCGCCGCGGTCTGACCATTCGTGTCGTAGGTCGCAAGCGCCGTGCGGTTCACCCGGGCGTATTCCGTTCCACTCGAGCCGAGGGCCGTGTAGCTGGTGCTCCGGGAAATATCCGTCGCAACAAGACCGGTCGCCTTGCTCGTCCAAGTCGCCTGCGTCGGCGAAGCATCCACGCTGTACGTGCCGCCCTCCACCGCGCTCCATGTCACCGTAACGGTGTTGCCGGAGACGGTCGGCGTCGTCGGAATCGCGAGCGCCTTGTTTGCTCCGCCGATGAAATGCTGCGTGAGCGGCGTGTCCGCATTCATCACCGCCGCCGACGAGGCGCCGCCCGATGGCGTGCCATAATAAGCGCGGCCCGTGGTGTAAGGATACTGCGGCGTGCCATCCGCATTGATTGGCGTGAAGTAAGCCCACGTGCCTGCGGGATACTCCGGTGTCACGCAGAAGCGGACATTTTGCTCGTTCAGATCGAAATCACGAATCGTCGCGCCGGTTGTCTGCGTCTGTCCGAGGTCGCCGCGGTAGTCGAAGTCCTCGATGTAGTGCCCGAGCAGATACGTCGCGTTCACTGCCGGACCGTATTGGTTCGCGGCAAGCGTCGTGCGGTTTTGCACGCGCTGCGCCCAGAGCGGGAGAACCTGCCGGACCGTGATCGCCGTCGTTCCGTTCGTTCCATCGCGGAGCGTAAAGCCCGAGACCATCCGGCGGATTCCGCTGCTTGGGTTGGTCGGATCGCTGTAGCCGTAAGGTCCGTAAACCGGCAGACCATCCGCCGCCCAAGCCACGATTGGCGAGTGCGCGGTCGGTGTCGCTGCGCTTTCGGTGTAGCGATTTGTCGTCGGATTATAATCGACGTGGTCACCGAGTTGATAACGCAGGCCGATGGGATGCGCGTGATAGTGGTAGTTGTTTCCCGCCTGGTGCGCGAGCGCCGGGTCGAAAGTGACACCCTCGTTGTGGTATCCGTCGCGATTCCAAATGCCGTCGCCCGTCAACCCATTCGTCGGCGTAGCATCCTGCGCGCTCGCATTTACGTAAGAGAAAGCGTCGCGACTATCGAACATGGACACGCCATTTACCATCCGCCCGGTCGCTCCGAGCCCCGTGAGCGTTTTCGTGGCGGGAATCACCGGCGAACGAGGAATGCGGTAAACGACAGCCGTATTCGACGGAAAATTCGGGAAGTTCTGCGTCTTCGCCGCATCGAGGTACCACGGCCCCATGATGTGCGATGCGAGACCCGATGTCCGGATGTAGATCCAGTTCGCGGAGTAATTGATCTCGTTAACGTCCGCATAAACGGGATTCGTCTGAGTGCCGGACCCACGACTCCACGTTGTCGAAGTCGTCCCAGCGGTTTCGTTCGCCGTGCTCTGATAGATTCGCGCATACTTCCCGGAGTTCGTAGTGAACCAGGAGGTGAGTTGCGGATCGGCGTGAACGGATGCGGTTGACAGCGCGAGCAGGACGGCTGCAGAACGGGCAAAACGAGTGGTGAGAGTCATGTGGATAATTCCGGTGGTTGAATCGGAAGGTTGCACATCATTGTTAAGGCGCAATGAGACGGGGAGACTTTGATTGTAAAGACCGAGTAAAAACCGCGGAACCCAAACTGCGGGAGCAAATCCCTACGCCACCTCGCCCGCCGCGTGTCCGCTGGCCCAGGCCCACTGGAAATTGTAGCCACC
>SXGQ01691554.1_pt1 | contig 33594 bp, 48 predicted proteins | sample 3178371 | NCBI WGS metagenome assembly SXGQ01 (sample SAMN11356859, study PRJNA531348) | freshwater metagenome | isolation source: freshwater sample F1-20 | place: China: Fuxian Lake, Yuxi | collected 2017-12-25 | reverse complement strand
GCCACGGGTTCGACCACCTGCGCGGCTGCGACTCGCTCGACGGGTGCCGGTGTAAAGTCCGACACCTCCTCGGGTGTGTAGACACCGCTGACCACGTCCGGTGCGAGCAACCGAACGGCCTCGCTAATGAGTCGCGCGGTTAGCATCTGTCTTGGGTGCCGCTTGTAGTTGTCCTTCAGTTCGCCACCCTTCCCGATGGCCACACCCGAAGCCACCAACTCCTGCATGGTCACCTCCATCTCCAAGTCGTTGTCCCTGTAAATCCACCGAGCTTTGACGCGCTCGGCGGTGCGTGTGCCCCAGATCACTTTCCCACCGGCGGCGACGAACCGTCCGAGCATTGCGTCGGCCTTCATCGACAGCTTCCCGTCGAGCAGATGGTAGGTCTGCGTGACCTCGAATGGTGTAAGCCCCGAGGTGAGGCATTGGAGAGCCAGAATGGCCCCCTGTGCGGGTTTGGTACACCCGAACATCCCAGAGGCCGCGAAGGCCTCACCGAGTTGCATCGCGGCCCCAACTGGGTCGGCGACGTTGTTAAACAGTGTCAGTTCTTTCATGTTTCTTTCGTGTTTTGTTTTGGTTGTTTTTTACCGCTCAACCTGAGCGGCGAGGATGAGCAACGCATCCGCGTTGTTCAAAGTGACTTTGACCGAAGGAAAGCGTCTCTGAGCCTCCTCCTTCAGCCTGTTTTTCCAGACCCGTTGTTCTTCTCCGGGTCTCTTCTGAAATCCGATGACTTTCTGCCACTTCTTCGGCGGCACCATAAGGAGTGCAAATCCCAGTGACATGGCCACCCCTTGAATAAACCCAACGTTCCGATGAAGGACCGCGAGCGACGAATGCCCCGCGCCGAAGATGGCCTTGGCAGGGAGTTCCATCACCACAGTCCGCGCCCCCGCTGCTTGCAGATTGCGCAGCATGGTGATGATATCGCCGTCAGTCTCGGGCATCTTAACGGCTCGGAACCCGTCCACGTCCTTCCATGCGATTCCCCCGTTCACTCCGGGATCGATTGCTATGATCATGAGATGCGGATGATGGGTTTGCGGCGTTGCTTGCCTTGTGGCGAACAAGCGAGACACAGTCTGCGGCCCTGCACCTTTGGAACCGGCCCCGAGCATTTGCGGCACCGAACACCGGGAAGGATGGCCACGTGGAGGTGAGTGCTTTTGAGGAGCAAATACCGCCCCGATTCGATGGCCATCTCGATGGAGTCCTCGTGTGCTTTGAGGAGTTTGGAGAGGTCTTTATTCATTCTCCTCCTCTCCGAATGCGGCGATAAATCCGATGGTGTATGAGAGCAACAGAAGCACCGCAAATCCCAGTTGAAAGAACGGATAGTCGGCGGTGTGAGCGATTGCGACGGCATCGAAGGATGCCATTGCAAATAGAGGGAGTGCGAGTTGTTTGTCGGTCATAGGTTTGTGAGGTTGAGTGCCGCGATGGTGTTAAGTGAACGGGAAATCGTAACCCGCGACAAAGTGTTAGAGAATCGCGGAGGCTTGAGCGAGGGTGACGTCACGGCGTTCGCTCCAGAGAGCCTGACCGCGCTTACCTGTTGCCGTGAGCAACACTGAGACGTAGCCCGGAATCCTCGATGGCATCGGAGCTTCCATCGTCCCCGTTCCGTTGCTCCCGATTGGATAGGGTGCAGGTGCGATACGGCACTCGGTGCTGTCACAGTTCGGTGCTCGACGAACTGCCATGCGCTGAGATTTCGCCCATGCGCGCGCCTCGGTGGCGGTTTTGAACTGTCGTCCCACACCCACGGAAGGGTGGAGGGGTTCGAGGGTCCAGAGATTGTCGACGGTGTAGAGGAGTGCTTTCATGGCTTGAGATTGTTGGGGGTTTTGTTGGGCTTTAGATTGCGGTGAAAAGACGTGCTAGGAACGCGATGCGTTCTCGGTCGTGGTCATCGGTTGCGTTGACTTCCGCACGCAACCACTCCCCGACATTGTCGCGCACCCACTCTGCGAGTCCTTCGGCGTCAGGTTCACCTGTGGGGGTCGCCTGAAGCATTCCTTCGCGGTCGAGAAGCGAGAGGTACTCAGTTGACCAGTTGTTGTTTTTCGGTGCCCAGTCGAACCCATCCTCGGTGAGGATGAGTTCGCTTTGAGGGTTCTCGAGAACTTTGGTGATGATTTCGGTGAGGGTCATTTTGTTGTCTTTCGTTTGGGGTTTTCGCTCTCGGGCAACCGCGCCCTCGAACTTCCTCAAGTAAACCACACCCCCCGAACCCGCGCAAATGTTTTTTTTCTTTTTTTCACTCCTTACCAAGTGCTTTGCGCTTGAAGCGTTTACAAAGCAAACGGTGCCGCCCAACCTCACTCGGACGGCACCGCACAACCCCAGACAAACACGTCTGAAGGGTGAAATCGTCTCAAACTGCGCGAGCGTGTCAACAGTCTGACCTAAAGGTCTCTCACATAGTCCGTTATCTCTGCCAGCGATTTGCGGATGATTGCCCTCTGTTCCGGTGTAAGTGCGTCACGGTCAACCTTCTGTGCCCACCTGCGGAACCCGTGAGCGACTCGCTCAACGGTCGGTATCTCTTTCGTGAGTGGAACCTTGCACGCTTTGACGCGGTACTTGGTTTTATTCCATTGGGTCTCAGGAAGTTGTAGCCACGCTTGAATCTCGGTCTGAAGTTTTGAGAGATTCGCGGCAGTCATGCCGAGGTCTTCGGCGGCCTCGGCGAGCGTAGACCACCCGATGAGGCTTTGCAGGTCAGCGGCAAAACAGAGAGCCACCGTCTTGGCCTTCGCATCACCCGGTCCCATCAACCAAGCGAGCACTCGATGCAGGAACACACCACCCGTGCGGGTGTCCACCGTTGCGGCGACCTTTGCCACCTCCTGCTCATGCCATGCCGAGATGGATCGAGCAACATCGATGGGAATGTTGAATTGGTCGGCCAGTATCTCGGCGGGAGAGTCGAGGTCTGATGGGTCGAAAGTCAGGAGTGCTTCCTGATCGCTTGCTGCAAGTTCGGTGATCTCTTGAATGTAGCTCACGCCACAGCACTCTCAAACAGAAGTGCCTCTGCGTCACGCCTCTTTTGCAGTCCGGTCGTATTTGGCCAGAGTCGCTTCATCGAGCGCAGGAGGTCAGGAACATCATACAGGCGACCATCTCGGAGTGCATTCTGAATCCCTAGCATTTCGGCCCGACGGTCTCCAGCGAGTGCGGCCCCACGATTGAAGACCAAAGAGATGAGCGCATCCCGAGCCGGTGGCGGCAGGTTCTCGGCTTGCGGATAGATTCGCATTGTCTGCATATAAAACCGAGGGACGGTGATGCGGGTAAACACGTCGAGAGCTTGCTTCCACGTCAACTCAATCGTCCGAACTGCATCGCGCGAATGAAGCCACAACCGAGCGGAATCCCCACGAATCCCGAGCGCACCCCTGAGCAAGTCGAATGAGGTATCCGCGAGTACCGGCCCCCATGCTTCTGAGTATTGTGCCTCGGTGTTATAGCCAAGGTCGAACCCGACACCGATGGTGATACCCGACTGCTCCCCCGGCCACGTGGGGCGAGAGAGGAATTTGCGGAAATACGATTCTCCACCCCCGACTTCGTAATCGAGGAGGAGTTTTAATCCTTCGGATGAGAGGTTCATTTGCGCAGGTCGCGGACGAGTTGAATGGTTTTGAGCACCGTATAAATAAGTGCTGCACCGGCGGCGGCGATGCTGACCAGTTGGTGAACCTCAGTCAACCCGATCGCGAGTGCGGCGAAGTTTACTACCGGCACTACTAGGATGTCGTGGGCGTTTGTTTGTTCTAGGTTCATCGGGTTTCGGTGGGTGTGGTTTTACGAAAGTGACGAAGTGCCACGTTGCGGCCACGACGAATGTGACGCCGAGGCCGATGTTGAGAATGATTTCAGAGATCGGAGGAGTGCTGAATGTGACGATGTTGAGCATCGCGCCGACGGCCACCAGCGATAGCCCTGCCTTGAGTAGTCGCGCGAGCCACGGTGACCGATAGATGGCCGATTCGGGGCGACCGAAAACGAACACAACGAACGCGATGCCACCTGCGGCGATGAGTGCGTTAGCGGCCCCGTTTGCGAGGGTAAAAAGGTTCGGGTTCATGCTCAATAATTGGATGTGGTATCAACTTCCGTGATGCGTACTCCACCGCGCGAAGTCCGACGAATCCGAGAAGGAACGCGATCGCGTACTGTGTCCGCTCCCCCTCGACCTTCACCAGCTGCACGACAACTGGTGTGAGGTAGTTCGCGGCTGCGGCACCAGCGACGAGTGAGGAGATGGTGCTTCCGAGATTGCGAGCGGCATCTTTGCCCGTGGTCAGCACGGCACCGAAGAGTCCAGCGGCCAAGAGTGCAATATCGATGCCGTACTCCTTTAGGTTCATTTGCGCTCCGGTGGTTTGGGAATGCTGGCTGCGCTGCCGTAGTAGAATGAGACGACCATCCCCCATGACGTTGACAGCGACCCGATGAGCATGGTGATCCCTGCATTGTCCCACAGGTCAAAGTAGCCAGTCATCAACCCGGCGAGCACGGCGAAGAACCCAAGCGTGATGACGAGTGCAAGAACCGCAGGAACTGCTGAGTTGAGTTTCGCTTGCATTGCCCGAGCACTATCTCGGTCCTGCGTTGCGAGTTTCTCGAGGTCGATGTCGAGTTCTCGCATTCGGATCGCGAGTTGAGCATCTGCCTCGCGGAGTGCGGCCACCTGTTCGCCTGTGAGCGTTCCCGCATCAAGTGCGGTTTGCACCTTTTGAAGAGTCGGCTCAGAGATGCCAATGGCCTTTCCAACAGCCTCAACAGCCATGCCACCGAGTGGTCCACCGAGAGCGCGGCCGATGGTCGGCAAGAGTGCTTTCCAGTCGAAAGTCATTTCTCTTTACGGAATACGTTGATGGCGGCGTAAACGCTCACTCCTGCCGTCAAGATGGCCTCAGCCTGATCTGGTGCCAGACGCACGCCGAACACGGTCAGAAGTGCCACTAAACCGCGCCACGTTGATGGCTCCAAAAGCCTTTGTATCAGGTAGTTCATACAGTAAAAAACGGAGCGGTTGGGGTGTATCGTAAAGCGAGGAAGTCGACCTGCGCGATAACGTTGGTTGCGACGGCGTTTTCGCGGTTGATGTGGATTTGATGGGAGGCTTTGAGGGTGGCCAAGTTTGTTGGGATTGTGGCCACCAGTGTCCCATCGACGAACGCCTGAACCGATGTGCCGGCCGCGTTGATCTTGAAAGACGCCGTGACGAACTGGTTTAAAACGAGGGTGCCGACGGTTTGCGCCGTTTCCACTCCGGCGATCCGGAGAACGATTTCGAGGGCTGTCGTTTTTGCACGAAAATAAACGCCGTTTCCGTCGGCATTGGCTGAGGTCAAAATGCCGGTTCGAAGCGCCCCCAGAACGGTTGTCGTGTCAAACCAAGGCGTTGACGCCATCGCGATCCGGGCGGAAAAGAAAATCTCTCCGGCTCCGAATGTGATTTGATTTGCGGGAGCGGAGACGCGTGCGTTTTGGTTAGTTGCGGCGGCTGCGCCTGTCGCCATTTGGAGGACGCCGAACTGATTGCCGGTGATTGTCGCGGAGGTGTTCACCCCGCCTGTGACGCCTGCGATCATGTTCCCCGCGAGCGAGGCCGACGTGAGGAAGTGTTCGAAAAACTCGTAACTGGCGCCGAAGCTCGAACCGGTGGCGGGCTTGTTGATGAGGTCGTTGTAACTGCCGGTGCTGGCCACCGTTGCGAGACTGAGCGCGGTGCGTGCTGCTGCGGCGTCAGTTGCGGCGATGAGGCTTTTACCAGTCGCCGTCGCATCCTTCAGAAGTTTGTTTGAAACCTTCACACTATTGTGTGTCCCATCAACACCGAGTAATCCAGACCGTAGCCAACAGACCACTCACGGTTGTGGTCCTCGTACCATCCAGCCCCACGGTGAATGTCGAGGAAATCGGCAAACGCTCGCTCAAACTTCGGTTTGACTGCACCGAGCGAGAAGTTTATTTGCGCGAACCTGACCATCTGCTCGCGGTTAATTGTCGGCACCAGTCGCATCGCTCGGAGAATGTCACCCATCGTCATGCACCGAAACCCGTTCACGCCGTCAACGATGTACTCGGTCATCGCTCCCATGTCGGTGCAAATCGGAACGCACCCTGAGAGCATCATTTCGACTGCCGTTCCCCCAAAGGGTTCCCAGTAGGTGGAGAGAAGGAACCCGCATTGCGCCTTGGCCATCAGTTGCTTTCGCTCCTCAATTCCGACGTAGCCCACAAACTCGACGTGGTCAGGCCATTCCGCGAGTCCGATGGAATGCGGTCCACCTTGTCCTGCGACCACTAGCTTCATCCCCATCCTTCGCGTCGCGTCGATTGCAAGGTCGAGGCCTTTGTTCGTGCCAATGCGCCCAATGAAGAGTGCGAAGTTGTCGCGTGACTGCGTCGTGTCGAAGTTGCGAACGTCGAAGTAGTTTGGCACCACGCGCCAGTACCATTTCGGATTACAGAACGAAACGCCGTCAGTACCAACGTGCGCGGCTCGAAGCGGGTAAGATTCGTAACAACGGTAAGGTGCAAATGCGTAGCCATTCCCGATGCCGGGTTCGACAACCAATAGATCACCGTCCTTGTTGGCCACATTCGTGGCTTCCTGCGTGCCACCCCAGAACGCGAGCACTAGGTCACCCTTGCGCTTGCGGTTTCGGATTGCTTCACCCGCGTGCAGATTAAACACCCGGTGCGCTAGGTCTTGTGCTGAGTGCTTGAACTGGTTCTTGCGCCAGTCGTGGTCTCCATAGGTCTCCCGAAGAACGTCGGCAGAAGTGACGTTGACGTGTTCGTGTGCTGCGGTCTGAGATTCGGGGTGTCCGTAGTGAATGGTCCGGTATTCGGTCGAGTCCTTGAACATTTCCAAGAACTTCAGAACCTTCTGCGTGAATGCACACGCTGAGTAGTCGGGGTGAGTGACGGTGTGTGGAACGGCTAGGCAATGCAAGGTGACCATCCCCTGACGTTACCGATTTTATTCGTAGTAGGGAATGAATTTGCCACCACCGGCATCCAGCCATCCTGCGGGAGATGATGTGTTGTTCGGCGTTCCGCTCGCGACCGAGTAGTTCGGTCCCGTTGCACCAGTCGGTCCTTCAATTCCGGTTGCGCCAGTTGGACCAGCTGCGCCATCTGGCCCCGTTGCACCCATTGCTCCAGTTGCACCAGTCGACCCGATTTGATTTGCATCAGACCCTGCTGGCCCTGACGGTCCAGTTGCGCCCGTGTCGCCCTGCACGCCAGTCGCTCCAGTCGCTCCTACTGGACCTGTTGTTCCTCCAATCTCCCTCCAGTAATTTGTATCTGAGGTTGCATAGGTAGCCGGTGCATTTTGGATGCAAACGAACAGCTTGTCACTTACCGTCGCGACTTCACCGATGCGGTAGTTGTAAGCGGTGTTATACTCCCGAGCTTCGGCTACTTTAAACCAGTAGTCAAAACCTGCGGCTGGACTCTGATTCGTGTTGTTCTGAATGCATTTATAAATGCGATCGTACTGATAAACAAAGTCACCCGCAACATACCCGTCGCTGTTGTTCCATTCGGCAATCCCTCCACCTCCACCCGTTCCCGGAACACCACTCGGACCCGTCTCGCCTGTCGCACCCTTTGCTCCAGTCACCTCGACGGCCACCACGTCAATCGCAGCACCGTTTGCAGGTGCCACGTCAAATACGATTTGCGAGTTGGCCTGACTCGTTCCCGTAATCGCGAATCCTGCGCCCGTTGCGTCGTGGCGTTGGAATGCTCCGTTGATGTAGACGAGGTAGCCCGATTCGTCGTTGTTGGGACCATCCCATCCCGAGATGGGACCGAACTCGGTCAGCGTGCCGTCGCCCGTGAAGCGTGGCGAGTAGATGCCGCCACCGAGCACGATGCCTGTTGGCCCCGTCGCACCACTCGCACCACTTGGCCCCGCAATTCCGGTTGCACCCGCTGGACCTTCTGGTCCGGTAAAGCCCATAGGACCAGAAGGTCCTGTTTCACCTGACGACCCTGTGGCACCAGTTGCGCCGACCATCGCGGCATCGCTTCCCGGCGGCCCCGATGGGCCCGGTGGTCCCGTCGGACCAGTCGCGCCTGTCGCACCAGTCGCGCCATGCTCACCAGTTAATCCTGTTGGTCCCGTCGGTCCAGTCGCTCCGAAATCCCCCTGCACGCCAGATGCACCAGTCGGACCGGGTGAACCCGTCGCACCCTCTTGGCCAGACGGTCCCGATGGTCCGGGTTCTCCGTTCATGCCAGTTGGACCGCTCGGCCCCATCGGTCCTTCCGCACCAGACGGCCCTGATGGACCCGTCGCGCCCGTTGCACCGTCAACTCCCTGCGGCCCTGCAACGCCACCGCTCGCGACGAGGATGTTGATTTGCTCTCCGTCTGGAGGTGCCTCGGCGAAAGTGACGATGCCCGAACTCACCGTGAAGTCGGTGCCAGCGGTTTGAAATACCCCCCCGATGGCCACGATGAAATGTTCATCTGTGGACGATGTTGACGTGGTGGTGAATGCCGTCTGCGCTCCGTTGCCCGTGAAGGTATTTTGCGAGAGTGCGAATGAAGAAGACTGCCCACCGGCCTCAATAGTGATCCAGTCGGTTCCTGCTGCGTTGGGAAAGGAAAGCGTCTGGTCGGCGGTGTTGACGAGGAGCACGCCAGCGGGGATTCCGCTTAGTGACGGATTCCCCGTGGTGCTTTTGCGAAGTTGCTGGATGTAGTTCGGCATCTGTTCATCCTAGATTTCGCCACAGTCAATCGAGATTCCAGCACTCGCGCCAACTGTTTTCGACGCGGAAGTCAATCGACCATATGTGTCAACCGTGAAGAGGATGCCGTCAGTCGTTGCACTCACTCCGGTCGTCGCTAGGTCAACGCCCCCCGAAGAGACTGCGATGCGCGATAATGATGCGGTTTTGACGCTGAAGGTCGTCCCCGTCTTTTGCAGACCATCTCCTGCGTCTGCAATCCCCGCGCTCGAGAACTGCGTGAACGTGAGCGCGGTCGTGCCGATCGTGATGGCCCCCGAGGTCGAGAGCACCCAACCCGTCGAACCGTTCGCCGTCCCCTGTTCCACGAACACGAATGAACCCGAAGAGAGTTCGGTACCGCTGTCCGCATCGGCGCGACGAGTGAGGATGAAAGGAGCATCAGCGGCACCTGCCGAGGTGACCGTATAGATGCCATTCTGGAGACCTGCGGCTTGGTTCTTCACCAACACGAATTCCCCAGCGTTCATCGCGTGAGAATCGATTGTGAGTGCCCCGTTCGCGTCGGCGGTGAGTGTCGCACCAACCCCGCTGGACCCGTTGTTGTACGTGCAAGCGGGAAGTGCGGCAGTCGTGGCAACGTGCGCCGATGCTTTCACGTCGAGACCTTGCGCTACGTCATCCACGTACTTCTTCGTGGCCAGATGAGCGTCTGCGGTCGGTGTTGCGGTGGACGAGATGCGACCGCTTCCGATGTTGAGGTTCAGCGATGAGTCGAGGATGACCACTTTGCTCGCGGCCCCGGTGCCCTCGGTGACTCCCGCGAGTTTGTTGAGTTCTGCGGTCGTGACGGTTGCCCCGTCGAGCTTGTTCAGTTCGCTCGCGTCTGCGGTCACCTGAGTCCCGCCGATTTGAAGGCTTCCCGTGTAATTGACGGTGCCGTTGAAGGTTTTCGTTCCAGCGATTGTCTGGTTCCGGTTCGCCGTCGTGACCATCCCCTCGGATGTCGCTGAACCTTCGCCACCTACTGGCACCACGTCACCCGTGGATTTTTTGATTAGCAGTTGGTTGTCGTACTCTTGCCAGAGTAGCTCACCCGTTTGGAGTGTGATGCCCGACACCCCTGTTGAGGTGATGCGACGCTTGGTTTGGATAGTGTTCGGCATGGTCTTTTATTGGTTAAACTTGGCCCCCGTCGATTGCTGCGCCGAGGGTTGAAAGAGAAGTGTAAACTGTTGAGCCAGAAACAACGCCGACGATGTTACCGTCAGTCGCAGTTCCTCCGATAACGGTCCCTGCTCCAATGTTCGCACGCGCTTGAGCTTGCTGGGGACCAGTCAACGCCTGAGACGTGAACAGAACTGCTGATGCGGCGATGTTCGAGGAATCGAAAAAAGGGAGACTGACAGGTTGAGACGCGCGACGGTTCGTGTTTTCGACCTTCCACCGAAGTGCCCGAGTCGTGGTGAGGTTCCCGCTATAAGCCCAAGCAATCTCGGCTTGAAGCACGACCGAAGGAACATCGGCCACCGTTTCATCCCCACCAGCGACGAGCACCGTGACACCGTAGCCTGACGACCGAGAGTGCGGTGCGATCCGTTGCCCGAAGGTCGATGCGGTGGCGGTGACGATGTCGAGTGCTGACGATGCAACGAAAGAGAGGTCAGCATCGAGTGCGGTGGCGATTTTGGTGGCCATGCTCGCGGCATCTTCGGTGCCTAGAATCGTGACCTTAAGCAACCGTCCACCCGTCGGTGCTTCCGGTGCGGTCGTTGCCGAAAGCCCCATCCACACCCGAACAGGTCCAGATGCGTCTGCGAGGTCGAAATAGACACCTGCGGCTGTCGATGCTGTCGTCTGAATCGCGACCACCTCGGCGGCGTCGTATGGGTCCACGCCGAGAAGTCGGTCAATGCCACCGCTCGCGGTGTTTAAGGTCGCCCGGTAATCGACCGCCGAACCCGTCACGGTGCGAGTCCAGTTGGCAAACGAGAGGAGTGGGTTGGCGTCGAAATCACCTTTCGGCTTCACGCTCAACCGAAGACCAGAGGATGAACCCATGTCCACGGTTGATGTCGAGGAAATGGTGTTTCTGAACTCGATGGCGGTGGGGATTACATCACCATTGCGCAGCAAAACCTCTTGGTCGTCTGAGCGGCGAAGCCCCCCGACGTATACAAGGCCAGAATCAAGAGCGACTGTAAGCGTGAGCATCCATCATTTGACGACTCATCAACCGTCAGATTTTGGCGGGAATATGCCCGATGACGTGCTGAAGGATGGTGACTTGGTTGTTGATGATGTTGATGGTCGCGATGAGTGCCTTGTACCGAATGCCCACACCTTCGACCATCGTGATGGCCAGAGGGTCTGTCGTCGGCTCAACGTACACGTCGACCAAGCTGACGCCTCCCGCCTCAAACTCACTAACTTCGAGCAACCACTCGACGACGATGCGGCAGGAGTTGGTAACGGTGAGGAGCTTCGTGGGAAACTCGAATGCCTCAATCCCGCCAACGGTGCCGTAATAGACATTGACTTGGTCTGAACCACCCCCGAGGGAAGTGACTTGAAAAGGGTGCGGTCGCTCGATGGGACTGCCGCCCCCGGTATTGTCGGGAATCACGCGGAGCACCTGACCCCGGGGTGTCTGGTCAACTCGCACCTGCGGCGTTTGTTGCACCCGTAACCGTGGCAAGTAGTCGATGATTTCGTTGATGACCTTGGCAAGGGTGCCTCCGGTCTTGAGTCGAGGAATGGTCATGGGCAAGGGTCTGGTTGGGCGGTCGCATTTTCAGATACCGATGCGAATCCGACTTGAATGAATGGCTTTTGAAAGTCGTTGTACGGTGCAAAGAAGATGGTCTGCGGCGGCTTGGCATTGTCGAGCGGCTGCGCCTCGGCGTGCCACGTGGTTTCATTCTCTTCGGTTGCCGTTTGGCTAACGTACTCAATCCCCCCGCACTCCTGCGTCACGGTGCCGAAGGTGCGGTCGTGGTAGTGCTGCCGAAAGTAACTGTCCACGATACGCCACCCTCCGAGGTAGTAGGGAATGGTGAGCGGGTTTGTCGGTGAGACTATTTGCTCAGGGTCAAAATCACAGTTTTCGCGTTCAGCGTCGGCCTTGAGGGTCAACTCGGCGAATGACCCGAGGATGAACGAACCCGCAGGTGGAGTGCCTGTGTCAAAATCGATGTAGTCGGTCATGGCGGTGGCGTCGTCGCGCGGGTTAAATGATCCCTCACCGTCGACCACTTCCCACGCTTTGAACGTGAACGCTGAGACCTTCCAGTTGTCATTCTCCTTGATGCACCGGAAGACGGGTATCTCAACCTGTGTGTCCAAATAGTAGTCCTGATAGTCTCCAAAGTCATTCTCTAGAACTCCGGTCGAAGTGATGGTATCTGCTGAGATGCGCTGATCCTGCTCGGACCAGTCGCTTGAGCGCAGTTCGGTCGGTATTAGCCACCGCAGAGGCTTCCCGTCGAAAGGTGTGTTGGGTCCCTCCATTGCGATCTGTGAGACTGAGCCATCGGTGCCGACGTTTCGGAGGAGTGAGAAGATGACTTTGTCGATGTAGTACCAACCGGGACGCAGTTCGGAATACCAACGCACCGGGGTCGAGTTGTCCACGGGTGCGCAGTCCTGATCGAGTGCGCCGGTCACTTGGTTGGCAAACTTTCGCTTGGTTGCATAAACGCGGACCTTGCAGATGGCCACGACGTCCTTGCGTGTTCCGGTTAGCTCATGGCCCATCATGGTCTCCTCCGGGTCGATGAATGGTGCGGTAAAGCCTATGGGGGTCAACCAGTACGGCACTTTGATATAGGTGCGCTCGGGGTCGCCGGGATTCTCTCCCTCGGCGATGTGAATCGGATTCCAGAGGTCAGGATTTACCACCTCGGCGAGCACTTGGTCCCACATCGAATAGGTGCATTCCGCGAAATCATAAAACGGATTCACACCTTCAACGACAAACTGCGCCGTCAAAGTGAAAACCACAGCAGTCCCGAAGGTTGCTGAACTCACCACCGACCCCTCAACCGTTCCCGAATTGAAAGTGTGCTCGGTCGGTTCTTGTTGCAATGCCAACAGGTTGTCCGGTCCACTACCTTCTCCGTCGCCGATGGTGAACAACTTCACGACCTTCCACAGAATCGAGCGGTTGTCATAGTCGCTTTCATCAGTCGGCAGTAAAAGGTTCGCAGGAACCTCGAGTGTTAGCAGTCCGATTTCAACGGGTGCCCCTTGGCCATCGACGCCCATCTCCGAACTGACCGTGTGGCGAACAAACAAGCATCTCTTGTAGGTTGAGGTGTTGACCTTCAGCGTCGTCCCTCGCGGCCCTTCGTTGACCTCCACCTGCGGCGTTTGTTGGATGCGCAGACGTGTCAACTCATCGATGATGGAATTGACCGTGTCACCTATCGTCCCACCCCCAACGATGCGCCGAATCGGTTTCACGAATAAAACGCGGTGGACCAGCCCCCGTTGCGTGAGGCTTTTGGTGAGGCTTGCTTGTAGATGTAGGTGAACTTGTACCGACTCCCGAACGGTTCAGCACTCATGCCGACGAGGAGCCAACTAGTTGCCCCACCCCAGATGCCCGAGTTCTCCGGGTATTTAATTTTGCCCATGTCTTGGTCAAACTGCACATTCTCCCAAAGGTCAACCCATTGCTCCTTTAGAACCGACCCCGACCCGCTGATGAACTGCTCAAGACCTGCGTATTGTCCCTTCAATTCAACGAACCGCATGGTCCCCTCGGCGTCATCGGCCTTCACCCAAACTGCATTCGTGAGGTTTGGTGCGTCCGGTGTCCCCGCGAGTTCTTCAAAGTCGGGGTGTGCGGTGATTGGTTCGCGCCCACTTTGTGCGTCGATGGAATAGCGTTTGTCATCGGGATCGGCATAGGTCTCTACGTAGGTCTCCTGCACCGAGGTGATGCCCGTTTGTATATCGTAGGTTGCCGAGCGCGAGATGGTGTCCCACGTGGTGGCCATCTCATTCAGCGGTCCCTGTTGGTTCATCAGGTACTGAAGCTGATTGCCTGAGTGGTAGAGTGTGACGGTCACCAGTTTGTTTCCCCATTCGTCTATCGTGACCTCGCGTGGCCCATTGACCCACGTATCCGTCGACAGGTTTCCTTTGAAAATCACACTCATTCAGTTGGATAGATAAGGGGTGGCCAATTGAGTGCGCCGATGAGTTGCGCCGAGATTCGATATGCTGCTCCGTGAGGTTGTTGCGAAATCGAAGAGCACAACCAATTAAACGACGAGTTGTCTTCAAATCCCTCCGTGGATGGGAGGTCGTAAATCACCCCGGGCGAATAGGTGCCGACCATGTTCGGGTGCAACCATTCAACGGTCGCAGTCCATTCCGGTGCTAGATAGCTTTCGATACCTGCGTGAATCGAGTCGTCCTTCCATTGGATGAACTTGTTCGCCCCGTTCCTTTCCTCCCAGATGGCGTGCGTGGTGATGGGATCCTCAACCGTCCCCGCGATTGCAGCAAATGCAGGGTTCGACGTGATGGGTTCCGAGGTCACCGATGCTTCGATTGACACCGCATTTCGAGTGAACGCTTTTCCCCTATACGATGCCTGAGAGATGACGTGCGCTTGATTGTGAAAGTCGGTGTTCTCGGTGACGCTGACTCGTCTCAGCGATTGGTTTGCATAGGTGAGTGAGAGAGGCCATGCGTATCCCTGCGCACCATGCATTTCAAAGGTGACCTCAAACGCACCCGACCAGTCAATCTGCGCCGAGACCGCAATCGGGTCACCGAAGGCCTTTTGGTGGACGACTTGGCTCATGTTGCTTGCAAGTTGAATGAGCCCTGCCGCTGTTGGCCACGAATGAACTCCTCTTGCCCCCGAGAGATTCGCAGGAGAATCTCTTGAATCATCCCTTGCGACTCTTGGAACGATGTCGCGGCTTGCTCCGGTGTGGCAACCGGTGGCGGTGCTGGTGGTCCGAGGACTGGCATTCTTTGAAGCATGGCCTCGCGTTGCTGCTTCGCTTGGTCACGTTTGAACGCCTCCTGCGCTTGAACGAATCGAGGCGAACTTGCGAACCCGCCACCGAGGTCTCCTGCGGCTTTCAGCCCCGGTGCCTTGCCTTCCATCCCGATTAATGGACCAGCAGCGAGATTCATGCGGCGAGCACCTCCACCAATCTTTTGCAGCGACGTGAAAGCGTCATCGGTCTTCGCGAACCCCTTCCCCTTTCCCTTGTCTTCTGCTGCGGCTTGTCCCTGTTTTGCAGTGAGTTCCGAGGTGCTCTTAAGAGATGCAGACTGCTCGCGGATTGCTGTTGCGTTCTTGAGTGCTGCATCAGTGAGCTTTGCCAACTCCATCCTCAACTTTTCGTTCTGGTTCTGAAGTCGTTCGGTCGCAGTCGTTTGCTTGTTGAATCCACGCTCAAATGCCGCGAGCACCGATTGTCCCGGAGTTCCCTCGGCGAACGCTTCCGAGTTGCTCGGTGGAATAATCGCCCCGTTAACGAGTGACTCTTTCGTGTTGTAGGTGATGCGCTTGCCCCCTGCAAAGGTCTCACGCACCTCCCCCGGTGTGAGCGGAGTCGGGTAGCCTGCGGCGTTTGCGGCAACGATTTCCTGCGCCTGCGCTGCGGTCATTCCACCCGCCTGTGGTGCCATGTAGCTCTGCGAGGTCTGGAATCTCTGCTGCCCTGCACCCATGCCTTGCAGAGTGCGTTGACCGAGGCCCGAGGTATTGCCAGAACTGAAGATTGCGCCGACCAACTCGCCGAGAGCGGCGGGAATCTGTTTGATGCCGTCGAGCACGTAGTTGAGCCACGCCTTTGCGGTGTCGAGTAGTGCGGCCCCGAGAGTGTTGCCAACCGCACCAGCAACCGTTCCGAGTGCGTCGACGAGGGTTGCGGATAAAAGCCCACCGAGGCCCGTGAATGCGTTGCCCTCGTCGAAGATACCAGCGATCCCCTGCAACGCGCGGACGGCTGCTTCCGTGACTTCTAGGAAGGCAATCTTCCCGCTGGTCACCAGCACGTCCCAAAGGGTGCCGTTTTTGAGTGCTCCCTCGATAATTTGAAAAGCGTTCACTGCGAAGTCCACGGCCTTGCCAAATCCCGCTGAGAACTGGTCGCTGAACTGCAACGCCTTCGCGGTTGCGGCGGCGAAGATGTTGCCGAGTGCTGTTCCGATTGGTGAGAACTTGCCCACCAGCGTCTGCGCGAACTCGATGAGAGGTTTGAGTCCAGTTGCGGCGGCGAGTCCGAGGTTGCGCTTCACCTCCTCGACATTGTCCGCGAGCGTTGAGAGGAGACCATTGAGCGTCTGTCCCTGCGCGGCTGCGGCACCACTGAAGAGTCCGGTGGTGGTCAGCTGCTGAAGAGCGTTGACCATGTCCTGCGCCGAAATAGACCCCGCCGTGAGTGCCTTTTGAAGTCCTGCGTCGTCGAGGTTTAACGCCTTCTTCAACTCCTCACCGATCGGAATGCCCCGCTCAAGAAACTGGAGGAAGGTCTCCGTCTGCATTTTTCCGACCGAGAGCGTTTTGACGTAAGGCTGAAGGATTTCCGCGAGCGGCTTCTTTGTCCCTGCGGCGATGTCACCGAGAACGCGGATACTCTCCTTGAGTTGTTCGGCAGGAACGCCAGCTGCGGCGAGTCCTGCCCCTGCGCTCGAGATTTCACCGAGTTGAAAGGAAGTGGTGGCGGCGTATTTCGCCAACTCTGCGACCGCACCCTGTGCCGTCTCTGCTGATTTGTAGAATGTCGTGAACTGCGCGACGACTGCCTCGAACTCACCAGCGACCGAGATGGATTCTTTGAACGTGTCACCGAATCCACGGAGTGCGGCACCAACTGCTGAGACCGCACCCTGTAATCCTGCGAAGAGTGCCTGTCCCGACGCAACGGCGGCGATCTGCTTTGCGAACGAACCCATCTCACCGAGTGCCGAGTTGAGGCCTCTGCGGAAGTCCGAGGTGTCAGCCCCGATTCTGATGATTGCGCTGCTCATGGGAGTTTAGAGAGTTTGGTTTCGAGGTAGTTCTTCATGTCGGCAAGCACGTTTGCCATCGCTCGGCTGACGATGCCTTTGCGCTCTGCAAACTGAGCAGAGTCGGGACGATTGTTGGTGATTTCGAGGAAGGTGCGGAAGAGGTCGGATGATTTCGAGACCTTGGCCGAACGATGCGCACTCCCGATCTCTTGAAACTGCTTTCCCTTGATTCTCCAACCCCATGCCCCTGCTCGACCTGCGGCGTTCTCGCGTTGCTTCACCTCGGCTGACCATGCCTCCTGCGATGCGTTTCTCTGGAGTTGCGTGGTCGCTGACATTATCTTGAGCGCGGCCCTTTCGCCTCGCTTGCCACCTTTGGCGACGGCCATCTTCATGCGCTCGACCTGCTGCGCGAGTTTGCTGCGTCGCTTCATCACCCGCGCCATCGTGCGCTTGCTGATCTTCAGGTTGCCACTCGCCTTTGCCCGTGAGATCTCCGCGAGCGTGTCCGGTCGAGTTGCAAGTTGGAGTTTTCGCGCCTCGAACACGACCGAGCGAAACTTTTTGGCGACGGCTTGCTCAACGGTGAGTTTCGAGTTTGACGCGTACTGCGTGAGAACACGGTCGAACTCTCGAAAGTCCACGGTTGCACTAAGGAAGCCCATCACAAGTGTCTCCGACATCCACCGCCAACTTGATGCGGTGTCCCTGTGCTTCGAGATGCGCGGCGAAGAGTGCGTTTGCGTCCTGCATCGAAAGGGCGAGGATCTCGCGCGGCTGCCACCCGTACACGTTCGCAAAGTGGTGAACATACCGCGCGACGATTCCCGCCCGACTCAGTTTCCCGTTGCGGTATCTCCCTCGACCGTCACCTGCGACCCCATTGCCTTCTCAATCATCTCGCGGATCTGCCCCGCGATTTGCGTGAGGTCCGAGAGTGGAATCGGTGGCAGTTTGAGTGCCGCCTTTAAGATTCGCGCCTTATCGCCTCCCAGATAAGCGGCAGTTGCCTCGGCTACCTCTGCCTCCGGTGCGCTGTGCAGATAGATGAACCCGAGCACGTCGGCCATTCGCGTCGTCGGTGCGGTGAGGATTTCGTTCCCCGTTAGTTCGAGGAGAGCAAACGTCTGAAGAGTGAGCGGTCGGCATGGAATCCCCGCGATGGATTCCGAGGTGTTCGAGGTTCCCGTGATGAGGTGTTGGATGTCGGTTAGCATGGTTATGGTTAGGTGTTGGCCGTCTCTCCGGCCTGTCACACCACTTAATAAGCAGGTGTCTCTTCTCGATCTCTGATCGGCAGTCACACCACTCTTATGCGTCTCCATCGGAATTACCCGTGATAGAGAGCGGCAGGTGTCGCAAGATTTATTACTCCACGATGTACCTCCCCTGCACTGGCCGATACGCCCTCTCGAACACGTCCTTGGGACTCCAAGAGATGTAGCCCTTGAAGTCGGAGTGGTTTGGTTCGCCGCCGTCTGTGTACTCGACGAGATAGCCTTCTCTTACCGGATTCTCGTTTGGTGGCATTGTCCAGCCGCGCAGGTCGTTGTACTCGCCAAGCGTCATTTGTTTGGCGTTGATGATTTTAACTCCGATGTAGGTGTTCATGTTTTTTTTGTTGTCTCTGTCTCTCCAGAGCGTCACGCCGTTTCTGGCTCAACCGTAATCGAGCCACGCAGTGCGTTCGCGGAATCTATTCACGCAAAGGATTTGAAGGTTTTGAGAGCTTCAGGGAGTTGCTCGGTCGGTGCGTAGAGAATCCCGCGCCTGAGCTTCTGCCGGGTTAACTCCTGCGAGGCCTGAGCGAATGATGCGAGGGTGCTCGCGTTCTCACAGATGGCCACCCCGATGTAACTCTGTTCGGGATTTGCGGCTTTTCGCACCCGGTTGATCTCGTCGCGAACCTCGAGACATGAATGGATGATGGCCAACTCGGCGAGCACTCGAAAGTCAATGCCCTCGGGTCGTTTGCCTTTCCCGAGCGCGAAGTAAGCGTTGGCGATGGCGTCGGCCTTGATGGCAATCTGCGGCTCCCCGCCGAACCCCTTCCAAGTCCCTGCGACTGCAAAGTGAAATGTCGTGCGAACCTCGGTATCTCCGTTCGGTAGTGCTCGACGCTCGACCGTCACGGGGTTCTCGGCGTGCGGCGGGATTCCGATGGTGGCCAGTGCGACGGCGAGTCGTTGGTTCCCGGTGGTGTAGAATGAGGTGATCATGCAAGGTGAGAATCCGGTTTTGAAAAGGAGACGCGACTTTTCCCCGTCGCTTCCGGTAACTCCTCGGGGGTGGGTATGATTAGGTGATTGCTGCGTATGCCACCGCGGTGACGGTGGATTTCGTGAGGTCTTCGCTCGACTCAATCGCTTCGGACGAGGTGACGATGACAAGCCCCGAGACGAAGCTAGAGATGAGCGTCGGCAATGTCTCCTCGTCGCCAACATCCGGGGACGTGGCCTCGTAAGTCTCAAAGTTTATATCGTCCTTGAGCGCGTAATAAACAACTGCACCGAATCCCCCGTTGCCGTCGGGGATTTCTTTCTTCGATGAGGTCTTGTTGACCGATGCGGAGGTGATGAGCGTTGCCGCTGTGCCCCCCGTCCCAAAGGTCACCGCTGTTCCTTTTATGATTTCAGCCATTTTCTTAAGTGGTTGGAGGTTAGGTCAAACCAGCGTAGAGGGTTTTCGAGACCGTGAGCTTCGCGACGTCTTCCGCACTAAAGGTGCGGTTGACTGAGTCGATGAAAGTGCTTGTCCCTGCGGCACTCCCGATTGTTCCGCTGAACGTGCCCGAGATGTACCCGTCGAGCGTGATTTCGGTTTTTAGGTTGTAAAGAGCCAGCGATTGAATGTCGCCATTCGGCCCGATGATTTCTTTGCTCGCACTAGACTTTTTGGCGTTGTACTGCGTAACCAGCATCCCCGTTTGGGTCTGCGTGGTCCCGAGTGTGCCATAGTCCAGCCCGTTGTCGTGGATGGTTGCCATGTTGTTTTTATTCGGTGATTTCGAGTTGATAAGCCCAGAGCTTGAACGCGAACGAGTCGAGCTGAACCTCGTCGGCGAAAGTGGTGTTTTGATTCCCCATCACGAATCCGAGCACCTTCGCGGTTCCGTAGGAAAACTGGTCAAAGTCTGAGTAGGCCACGGGGTTGAGGAGTGCGGCTAGGACATTCTGCCGAATCTCTGCCGACTCCTCGGCGGTATATGCGGAACGGTTGACGCGAAGGATGGCCTGACCGTCGAGGATGAAGATGCGCGAACCAGCGACCAGTTCCCGCGCGATTTCAACGCCCACGAAGATGGATGCGGTCTCCTTGACCTCGTCGGTATCCGAGGTGAGCACCTGCAAAGTCGCGAGGTCGTCGTCTTCCTTCATGGATGCGACGATTCCAGCGGCGACGTCTGCGAGGAAGTTGCTCATTGGTCCTGACGAACTAAAAATTCTAGGATGGGGTTCTCTGGCAAACTCTTCACCGTCACGACTCTGTATTTCATGCTGTCGATGGTGAATTGATTGCGTCGAGGGTCTCCACCTTTGCCGAACTCATCAAATGCCGTTCGTGCGATTCGCACCGTCAACTCGCCCCCGGCGTTCACGCCTCCCTCTTCCGGAATGGTCGTGTATTCGCTTTCAGAAACAACCGCTTGCACGGTCTCCCCGTTGAGCAGGATAGACGCGCCCATGTTGTTCGCGGCGTTGGCGAATGCTCGGCTGAGTGCGTTGGAGAATGCGGCTTTCATGCGTACGCGATGAACTCAAGACCTGCGCCCTTAATTTGCGGGAGGAGGCCACGTTCATCGTAGATTCCAGCGTGCGGCGGGGTGAGAGGTGCTGCCGTGATTGGTGCCGGGTTCGTTGCCTTTGGCCCCGAATCGTAATGCGCCCGAGCGAGCACCGCGAGACCAGCCGGTGTGTCGAGGCCGGTGTACCGCTGAACCTGAGAGACTGGTGGCACCATATAACAAAAAGGGGAGACGGGGTAACCCGTCCCCCCTTTCAATTCGATTCGTTAGGCAATCGTGAGCAACTCACCGGCGGTCGAGTCGACCACCTTCTCGGCGGTGTGCTGACGCACTCGGATGACGCCCGAACGGCGTGCTTCGTCACGGTAGGTTTCTACCGTGAACAGGTCGCTGGAGTCAGCGGTCCACGTGAGCGTACGCCCCGCGCCACCACCAACGAAGTCCCCGCCCTGCACGTTCCCGACCCATGCGCGATTGCTGCCCCAGATGAAGCCACCAGAGAACGCTTGCCCCTTCTTCGAGGAATCGCTAGCGGCAGAAGCCACCAGCACCTTCTCAAGTCCGAGGTTCGCGGCAATCAATGCGGCGTCGATGTTGCGGAGGTCGCCCGTACCGACAGACCCGAAGATGTAACTCTGCATCTTCGCATTCTTGCGGAGGAGGTTGTACACTTCGAGATTCACGACCAGCGTGTTCGCTTGAACCCCCTTCTTCGCCAAACGCTCGAGACCAGCGAGGATGTCGCTGACTGGATCCGCTGCGGAATTGCTCCACACCGTCCCGACCGTCGTGTTGTTGAAGTTGGACGTGTTGTAAATCGCACCAGCAACCCGGCTTTCGTGAGCCAGTTTGATGTTGCGGAGTAACAGCTTCGCGATGGTCGCCTCGGTGTCGAGGTAACGCGAGAGGTCTGCTTGCTGCGAGTCGTCAATCAACTCCTCCAACCCGCGATCTTCGCAGAGGTAGGTGTCGGATGTGAACGCGCGAGAGATGCGGTTGTATGAACCGTCCTGACTGCGTTTCGCTGCATCAGAATCAACACGCATGAGATGGCCCGTTGCGGATTCCATCTTGAGGTATTGACCTGCTTTGGCTGCGACCGACAAAGGAGGCATCACCAATCCACCGATTAGACCGCTATCGGCCCCACCGGCTTGGATTACCGCCTGTTGAATGTCGCCACGAAGAACTGCGCCTGTGTTTGCGTACATGGTATTCTAGTGGTTAAGAGTGAGCGTTGACGCAGAGAGCCACCTCGATGACGTCGCCGTCAGCGGTCGCGGCTTCTAGTGCGATGCCGATTGGATTGTTCGATGATGTTGCAGTCGCGAGAATCTTGCCCGATGCGGCAGGATAAACTGCTGCACCAGCGGTGATCGCGCCACCGGCTTTCATTTCGTGAGTGCCACCTGCGGTGTTGAGCTTCACGGTGACGATGCCGCTCGCGGCTGCGTCTCCGATTGCAACCCCGAGCGCGGTTCCATTAGGTGCCCCTGCTGCTACAGCGAGGCCCGAAGAAAGAGCAATGCGTGTTCCGACCGTGATGGCCGAAGCCCCCACAGGGAATGCACGAAAGCCCGAGTCATTTTGTGCCATGTTTTGTTGTGTTGGGTTTATGGTTTGAGGATTCCCTGCGCGACGAGGTGCTTCCTCATGGCCTCGGGGTTTTTCCGTAGTTCGGAAAAATCGGTTACCTTTGCGGGTGCGACTTCCTCGGCCTTAATGCCGGGTGCCACAGGCCCGAAGGATTTTATGAGAGTTGTTAGTGCTTCAAACTTGGTTTCGACCGCTGAGAGAATCTTGTCCTCTACCGCCTCGAAAGCGGCACCTGCGGCCATCTCGGCGGGTGCTTCCGGGGTCGCTGGTGCTTCCGGTGCTTCTGAGGTTTCTTCAGCGACGAGGCTTGCGAGCATCGCTTTTATTTCGTTCACCGCTGCTTCCAGCGCGCCGAGTCTGTCATCGACAGTAGGTGCGGCTGCTTCGGCGGCCATCGCTTCGGGTTTTGGTTCGTCCTTCATGCTTTCAACTTTTGGTGGTTCATCAACTGCGACCTCAAAAAGCCCGTCGGGATTCGCGGCAGGTTCGTCCACCAAGTCCACCGAACGGAGTCGAGTGCATCGTGCCATCTGTTGACCATTTGCGGTCTCTGGCTTGCCCTCGAACGCGATTGAAAGCCCCACGGCCTCCGGTGTCTTCTGCGCGATCTCGAAGATGAAATCCCGTCGAGGTGAGGAAGATAGGAGCTCAAGGTCTGCGAGCACCTTGTCCTCATCGATGCGGAAGTTCGTCAACCGTCCCACGATTTCCTCAACGCCAGAATCGTGTCCGACCTTCACCTTGATTCCGTTCTTGGCCCCGTTTCCGCACCTCACGACCTGCGCAAGTGTGGTCTCATCCACGATGAGATCGTGCCCCTTCGCGATACCCTTGGTTATGACGCTGACGCCGAAGATGGTCGACTTCTCAGCGTCGATGCTCGTCGGGTTGAGCGTTTGAAAGCGTGTGGTTTTCATGCCTTTCTGAGTCTTGTTTCGAGTTTGCGCTTGTTCGCGTAGTACGCGCGAATCGCGGCGATTGCTTCCTCTTTCGTTTTGTGATGAGAGACGACGGTTTCGTTGGGAATGGTCTTCACCTTCACCCACCCTGTCGGAGTTTTGCGTACGGCGTACGGCATCAGCTTGGGATTCCCTCCGGGTAGTCGTCAATCCACACGTCGACGCTGACACCTGCCTTCCGCGCGGCGTCCTGCTTCTGCGTACCACCTGCAAAGATGAGTTCGTCGAACCCTGCGCCCTCAATCGACTTCTCAACTTCGGCGCGTTGCTTCGGTGTGTCATCGCGACGAGTGATCATGACGGGGTGGTGTCCGCGCGACTTGGCCATCTTCACGAATTCGCGCCAGAGTGTTGGGTCTGCTGACCACGTCTTGTCGAAGTCGATGGAGATGGTGAGTCCTGCGGCGAGCTTCACCCATTTCCCGTCAATCTGTTTAAGAGCGTACCGCATCAGGCTTTGTTGAGTCGTTCGACGATGGAGTTCGCCCACGTTTGCCCGGCGTCACCACCCCACCCGTCCCACGCCTGACGGCCTTTCCCGTAGTCGTCCCACGTCGAACCCTGCTTGTCCGATTGGTGTCGGTCGAAATAGGCTTTCATCCTGCGGATTGTCTCCTCAGAAACTGGTCGCCCGTTGGCAAGGTCACGTGCCCGAGCGATGCCCACAGGAGTCATGCCACGCTGAGATGCGGGTTTCTTCGCGCGTTCACGGAGTGCTCGCGCGGCTGCTTCACGTACACCCTTCGGCGGCGTAAACGAATCCTCGGCAAACTCGGTGACGTCACCGATGGCACTCATCTTTGCTCCATCCTGAGCGGCAACGATGAGCGGGTCGGCCACCCCTGCGGCGGCGAAGATTTCCGCGCGACGCTTGGCTTCGTTCGCAGCCTGAACGAATGCCTCTTCCCAGTCTTCACCCTTGCTCGCGTAGTATTCTGCGAAGGTCGTTCCACCCTTTTCGAGTTCAGCGAGTTCGGCGTAGGTCTCGCGCCCGATGTCGGACGATGGCCACGGTGGAAACTGCCACCGATGCGCTCTCCAATCTGGATGCTGCGGAATGAGTCCCTGCGCGATGCCGTACGCGAGCACGGCCTCAACAATCGGGTCGAGGAGTCGGGAGACCAGAATCGTCTGATACCTCGAACAAACTCGCGCGGCTTGTTGGGAGTCGAGTCGAGCGGTCACCCCGCCCAGCTTTGAAGAGTCGATGAAGAACCCATACGGAAGTCCGAGAGCATCGGCGAGATGCCGCTGGAGGCTTTCGAGGAACCCGGTGAACGTCACGCTCGGACGGTTCGAGATGAATCCCTGCACATCCTCCCCCGGTTTGAGGTAGTGGATTGTGCCGGGTTTGATGCTCTCGATGGCGTCACCCGTTGCGGTCTGCGAATCCCAGCCCAATCCCTCGCCCGTCGGCGTCTTGATGATGCCCGTCTGATTGCTCGCCCACTTCACCGCGTTCTTCTCTCCTGCGAGAATGTCCACGATGTCGCGGCAGGTTGCGATGGCGGGTGCGAATGCACTCACCCCCCGATAAGAGTCGTGACGCTGAGGGTCGAACAGGTGCAAGCACCGTTCGGCGGGAAGTTCCTGCTCGTCCACGTACTGCGCCCCCATCGATCGGCGGGTGATGGTGTAGGCCACCGGCTTGCCCGTTGCGACGTCGATGCGAATCCCGCCGATGAGGTCGTCGGTGACCAGCGTCTGGTACGGGTTCCCGATGCGATCGGCCTCGATGAGTTGCAACTTCACCCCGTCCTCGGTGAGCGATTTCACCACCAGACAGTCTCCGTCGCGCACAAACGAAGAGAAGGCCAACTGCATGAGCGCGAGGAAGTCGAACCGACCAGAGACGTCGGCGGTCTTGGCCCATGCGTTGAAATAGGTCTCGTAAGCGGAGTTCACCGCTGGATCCGAGGTGCGACTCTGGAACCTGAGAGAACCGATGGTGTAGAGCGTAAGCTTGCGCAGAATCCCCGAGACCAGCGGGTGGTTGTTCTCGAGGTCTCGAGCCTCCCAAATCAGCTGAATCCTCCCCCGAGTGACGGTGGAGGATTCAGCGTGGTTTGAATAGGACGACGGCGTGAGTGCTCGGCTTTCGGACGGGTTCGCACCCTCCCAACGGAATCCCCGAACGGCGTTTTTGATGCGAGAGATGAGTTTCATCTGAAGGAGGCCCTCACGCGATTGCGCGGGGTGGTTCTAGAGCGTTCGCGGAGGACGGTTGAACACGCTGCCAACTCCATTGCAATCTGCTCGCGGTCACGTTGCGAGGAAGTCCCCGCTGATGACACCGAGGTGTACGGGTCAGCAAACTCGGCCTGTAAACGCGCGAGTGCCTCCGAGAGTTGAACGTCGGTGAAGCTACGGAAAATGCCTATGTAGTCGACGATGTCGCCCATCACTCCTTAGCCCCCTCATCAACCGTCACCGCTGAACCACCGAGCGTCTTGGTTGCGAGTGCGGCGAGAAGTTGCAGAACCTCGCAGTCGAACAGGTGGTTGTCCTTTCGGATCCGTCGCCAGACGTAAGACACCGCCCCGCGCCCGTCGGTGCGTTCCTCGCGCCTCTCGGCGGTCACCTGCGCGAGATACAAGTCCCCCGCTTTCCTCGAGAACTCCCATTTCGGCCCCGCACCCGACATAAGATGCGCGAGTGCATCCTTCAGAAGTGGGTTTGAGAAGACGATGAGCATCAGATGCTTTTTCTCTCCGCGCCCGACCATTGCGTCGACTCGCGACCACATGAACGGTTGCCTGACGTTGTTGACCATGTAGCCCACCGAGTCGTGCCCCTTGGTGGCCTTCCAACGGCCCCCGTGTTTAATCACAGCGGCGTAGACTGCCTGAGTGTTGAAACCCGAGTCGATGAGCACGTCGGATGCGCTGACGTTGTAGCGTTCGGCGATGGTGGCGAGGTCGTCGATCTCGTTGACCTGCCCGAAGTCGATGAGACGCGAATCTCCACCGATGAACCACTCTCGGACCACGAACCACACCCCGACCATCTGAACGTCGGCGGTGAGAAACACGCGCCCCCCGGTGGTCTGTTTGAGTTCGTAGTCGGATCCCTGCATGGATGAGAGGAAGTCGACCATCTTCTCCTTCAGAGAATCGACCCACGGCTCTCCCATTGTCTCGGCCTTCCAAGTCTGCATCGGTATCGGGTTCCCGTAGTCCAGTTGCTTTTTCGAGATGAGAAACTCCTCGACGATGTCGCGCCACCGAACCCACGGAGGGACGATTGAGGACCACGTGAAACTCACCTTGTGCCGTGGTGCGATGCCATTCTGAGCGACCCACTCCCCACTCTCGACCAGCTGCCGTCGCGTCACGGGGTCGTCGGTGTGCCCGTGTCCGCACGCTGGACACTTTAGGGTAATGGTTTGCGCGAGCGGTTCAAAAAGCCACTTTCCGTCGGTTGTTCGGGTCCGGTCACTCTCTTCCCACTCGAAATTCTCCCACTTCGGGATCCACGGTTCCGAGCATCTCACGCACCTCCACCGAAGATGCCGCTGGTCCCCGTCGAGGAATGCTTGATGGACTGCGTCGTTCTCTCGGTCGGGTGTCGAAATCTGTACCACCTTGCTGTTCCATTGCGCTCGAACCCGCTTCTTCACCAACTCCAACGCCCCCGGCGGGTAGTTGCGGACCTCGTCGAGAATGAGCCATCGAATCGGCACCGATTGAAGTTTCGACGGTGACCCGGCCCCGCGGACCATCAGCGGCATGGATGCGAAGTCGATGGTGCCCTTCCGCTTCCCCGACCGCTCCCGCGGCATCATTCGGCGAATGCTCGGACATTCCATGAGCGTCGGGAGGAGTCGAGTTTGCATGAAGTCCTCGGCTTCGTCCTGCGCTGCAAGCACCCACATCGCGGGTCCGGGGTCCTCAGCAATGGCCCACGCGAGCAGGACCATCAACGCCTGAGTCTTCCCAGACTGCGCCGAGCACATCACCGAGACCTCCCTCACCTCGTTGTCTGCGAAGACTTCCATCAACTCCTTCGTCCACGGTGCGGTGCTCGAGCGATACCGCCCGGGGAATGCGCTGGTCTTGTCGACCCAGACGTTGTCCTCTGCCCATTGCCACGGCAGTCGAAGGTCTCGAGGTGCGAAGATTTCTGAGACTGTTGAGAAGAACATTATTCGGCCTTAGTTTCGTCGGTTTCTGTCACGGCTTGCTCGTCGGCCCACCTTCTGATTTCGACGTAGGAGTTGGCGATTTCCGCATCAATCTCCGATTTGATTTGCGCGGGTGTCATGCCACCGATGCGACCGGCTAGGGTTGACCCTATCTTCAGCTGCAACCGTCGGCAGGTGTCGAAGGTTTGGAAGAGTTTGGTGCGAACGTCGTCGCGGTGGATGAGTTCGCCCTTCTTCTGTTGAATCTCGAGTTCGAGCTTCTGGTTCTTGAGGTGAACCTGACGCGCGATTAGGGTGGCCTTGTCGCCAACTGCATCCTCACGCGATCCGTGCGCGGCCACCCACTCCTTCCACTCGGCGATGGGGTAGAAGCCACTCGCGGAAGCTGCTGGTGCGCCCTTTTTTAGCCAGACACGAATGGTGTCGTGCGACACTTCGAAGAGTGAGCCAAGTTCTCGAAGACTTTTCGCGAAACCTTCGTTTTGCCGCTTAGGTTTCTTCGGTTGTTTCTTAGGCATGGGTTTGTAAGGCACTAAAACTAGTTTCAATCACGGTTACGTCGAGGTTTGCCGACCCCGCGACGTAAACCACCCCCAAAAAGAGATTCCTTGTATTTTTGGACGGTTTTTTGTCTCAAATCGGTCAAAAAGCCCGTTTTCGTGTCTCATTCCTGCACTTGCTCGGTTCCGTTCTGATTCCGTTTCCTTCATCGCTCGATGCTACCACGTTAATGTTGTCATTAAGTTATCTCTTATCTAATAACTCTGCACTCAGCACTCGAAAAGCTTTGGCTGCGGTTGCTGGAACGACTCCGTTTCCCAACATTCGCAACTCGTCGGTTTGATTGTCACAGGAGACGCACAACTCGCCATAACCCACCCCACTGGTAGTCCGAGTAACGTCTCCACCCACCTTGGGTTCAGCTTGGCATTCTGCTTCGTCTGACTCGCTATCTGGTCGTTGAGGTTGCGACTGCGTTCTGGGTTGTCCCACATCTCTGCGCCCCCACTCCGGTTGTCCCTCGTCTGAGGCGTCGCCCACTGCGGGTTCTGCACTGCCACCACATGGCGACTCAATGTGTTTTTCCCCTCTGCAATCCGCGCTGCCGCTGCTTCTGGTGTCGATGCTAGATGACTGTCGCCCACAGTCGGTGTCGCCCAAGATTTCGCCTGACTGGTGAGGCTCCCGTGACAGTGTTCGCTCCTGTCGCCCATGCGTTTCGCAAAGTTCTTGTCCTCCCCCGGATCGTTTGCCCTCGGAGTCAACCACTGATTCTGGACAACTCCCGCTTGGTTCTGCACTGCCACCACATGGTCGCGCAGTTTGTATCTCCCCGCACAGCCCTCGCGCATCTCCATCACCCCGCCCTCTCCGTCCGACGAAGTCGGTGTTCGCCACGACTCTGGGCGGCTCCCACCAGTGCTGGGGTTCACCGGGACGGCTTGGCCATACATCGCCACAGCATTCGGCAAAGTGTCCGCTGGGTGCCCCTTGCGCTCCTGTCTGCCTGAGCCACTCTCTCCCTTGTAGTCCCTCGCCGCAGCGGTAGGCCATGACGAAAACTCGTTTGCGGCGGTGGGGCGCGCCAACTTCTTCCGCGCTAAATAATCCAAACGACACTTCGTAACCCAGTTCTTCCAAGTCACTAATGACTGTGGAGAGTCCCAACGTAATGTGCCCCTCGACGTTTTCAAAGAAGCAGATTCGTGGGCGCAAAAGGCGAACTCCATCTGCGATGGATGGCCAGAGGTGCCGCTCGTCTTCGGCTCCGAGTCGCTTACCGGCTGCGCTGAATGGCTGGCAGGGGTAGCCACCAGACAAGATGTCCACTCGGTCGCGAAAGTCGCTCCAAGGGAAGGATCGCAAATCGCTCCAAATCGGAGCCGGGTCAAGCGACCCGCATTCCATTCTCGCAAGAAGAAGTTCGACTGCGGCACATTCGATCTCCGCATAAGCGACTGTGCGCAGATCCGGGAGCACTCGTTTGAGTCCGAGGTCAATACCTCCGTATCCGGAGCAAAGACTGATGTGAGTTGGTTGATGATAGGTCTCGGTATTATCCACATGATTTTTGGGTTTGGTTCCTACACTCAGCGGTGCAAAAGCGATGGTTTCTGGTCCTCTTCTTAAACCTCGCACCGCATCGGTCGCAGTTATGCGGCCCGTGCTCGACGCCACGAAGCCCTCGCTCGACGTGCCAGCGGCGAACGGATTCTAGGTTGGCCACCCTCGAGCACTCCGGTGAGCACCGCAAATGCACCGAGCACCGTTTCATAAACTCCTTCCCGCATTGGTCGCACTCGATGACCCTGAGTTGATTGTCCTCCGGGGTGCGGTTGGTGAATCTCGACCTCACGGCTGCACCTCCTTCCGAAGCTCGGCTATGAGTGCGTCGGCATGAGCGACACTCAACTCGGCAATCTGCTTGGGAGACGCATCGTCAAACTCTGGATTAGCGCAAAATCCCTGCATCGCCGCTCGCGCCATCGAAATGCGCTCTCTCTCCCAGTCGATTGGTTCACTCACGATTGCACCTCCTTTGCTCCCTCGAACATCGCGATCTGCTCGGCGAGGTGCTCGCGGAGTTCCTCGATTTCGTGCTGTTGCAAGTAGAACTGCACGTTCTCCCATATCTCGAGTCCCGCTTGCCGCAGGTCAGCCAGTTCGGCTTTCAGTCGTTGTGTTTGCTCGTTCATGATCAGATTTCGCTCGGGGTGACTCGGCGTGGTTCCCTTTTTATAAAGGGCGGCTCTTGAACGTGCAGGATTTTGCCTGAAGCATTCTCTAGATCTTTGCATGCTGCCCAAAGTGACAGTCTGAAGTCCTCTCGGATGGCCTCATAGACGAGTGCTCGCTCGACAGCGTCGAACAGGTTGTCTGACGCCGCTATAATCTTCCCGATGAGCGCGAGTGCGTCAGCGGTTTCGGAAAACAATTCTTTTGAGGCCGATAGTCGCCTGAGCTTGTTGGCCATCGTTCGAGTGTTCCGCTCGGTGAGTTGTTTTAGTGTGTTATATTGCTTTTTGGTCATGCTGTTTTTAATAGTGTGCCACCTGCCTGACGGCCACGGTGTGTGGTGTTGTGTTTGTTGGTTTTTGCATTGGTTGGTTTTGATTCGTTTCTAAAATGCCCCGCAATCGAGCGGAATCGGCCCTTCCTCGCGCCGCAGATGCTCGGCAGGGTGATGACCGCAGAACGCGGTTTTTGGATTCGATTTGATACCTTTCTGTTCTTCCTCCCCCCTTTTCCCGTCGTCGGCCCCCACCACCCACCCCACCCCACCCCAGCCCCCACCACCCCACACCCCCCCCCCGAGGGGGGTGTGGGTGTGTGGTGGGGGCGGTGGGGTTGGGGGGTGTGTGGATGGGGACGACAGGAGGGAGGAGAAATGAATAAAAGAGAGTGCATGGTGCGCGGTGCCTATTAGATTGCGTGTTTGTTTATTCCGGTGCCTCGTCGCGATGACGCTTAGGCACGCGGCTTTTGTATTCCCTCGATGCCGTGAACTTCCCCGGCTCTTTCTCCTCATCCTCCTCCTGCGGCATGGGTGCAGCGTATCGCCAGAAGACTCCCTCGGCGGCATGGTCGATGCGGATCCGGTGTGTGTGTAATCCCTCCTCGGTAGTCATCCCTGCGCGTTTCCCCCGTTTGCAGAGAGTGAGTGAGAACGCTCCCCGAGTTCCGTCTTTGCGATCGGGTTCCCGTTGCAGGACGGCCACCTCTCGCGACCAGTTGGTCAACTCGCTCGACCCTGCCCCGAGGTAAGCGATCTCCGATGCGCTTTGCGGTTTGGCATCGTTCTTCGGCTTGCTGGTGTGGTGGACCAAGATGACCACGGCCCCGGTCTCGTCGAGGATGGGTTGAAGGGTGTTGCGAAGAAAGACCGACATCGACTTCTGGTCCATGACGTCTCCTCCGAAGTAGGCCATCAGCGGATCGATGATGACCACTTCCAGTTGATGCTCCTTGATGAGTTGCCTGAGAATTCCGAGGAAGACGCCACCCGTCTTCGTGTTTTCGCGGAAGAAGCGGAGGTTCTGCTGTAGTGTCTGCCCGACGCCAGAGACGCCCCTTCCTGCGGCGCATAGCCACAGTAGAGCACCCTCCATTGCTTCTTTGACGTCGCCCCAGTCATTCTCGGCTTGGATAATACCCACTCGCATGGGTCTCTCGGCGGGGTGCTGGATGCCGAAGAACGGAACCCCCGTTGCCATGGCGGTTGCGAACTGAAGGACGAAGGAAGATTTCCCGACACCCGAGGAGGAGACGATGGTTAGAGAGCCACCCTTGCAGAGCCACCGGTGCCCGAGGATGCACGTCGGGTCGGGGTTGATTTCGACCGCGCGGAGCGCATCAAGTGACATCGCTTGCGGCAGGTCGCGTTGACGCATCCACGCCTCAAACTCCTCCCACGTCTCAGGCCCACACCTGAGCGAGATGAGCCTTTGCCATTGGTCGCCACGTTTGCACCCCGGTAGACGAGAGAACCGTCCGGGGTTCTTATTTGCAGGACATGGCCCCGCATCTTCGAGGTACGAATAGACGACATCCCTGCGTGCCTCCCACGTGCGCTTGTCCGGTGCATCGACTCTCACCCACCCGTGGAACGATCGGCCACCGCTCGAGATGATGGCGGTGAGCGGAAGGTTCGAGGCTTTGAGCGTGTGCAGCTGCTCGGCCTCGGGTAGATCGTCGAACTCGATGAGCACGTGACGAAATGCTGCCACGTTGCTGTCTGCTCCGGTGACCGATTCCTTGTGGTATGGGTTAATGCGGATCCATCGGCCACTCTCTGAATCACAGGTGAATGGGTTGTCACCGGCCTCAATCTGCTCGATGAACCACTCGAGCGGCTTGAATGTACCGTGAGAGCCCGGTCGGTGTTTCCCGTCGTCCCCCTCGGCGGCCTGAGTGCAGACACAGATGATTTCCCCCGGCATGAACGCGACCTTGAGGAAGTCCACCGTCGAGTTCCGGTCAATGGTCGGCAGGTCAACAGGTGGCAGTGCGTTCCGACTGACGATGAACCGTCCAGTCGGTGAGATGGTCTGGTGCGAAGTCTCGAGCTTCGCCCCTCGCGGGGTCGAATGCGGTTTCGACTCGGCCTGAGTGAGCTTGTGCTCAAGTTCCCGATCGGACCACGGCGGGGTGCAGGTGTGATTCCACTCCGAGAGGATGGTCATCGCTTCGGCGCGGTGGAGTGCGAAGTCGTTGACCAGCACCCTTGCGAGGTCGTAGGTGGTCGAGTGTCCACCTTGTCCGCTGACTGCCCCCGGAACCTTCGCGGCGTAGGCTTTCGCCCTTTCGTATGGGGTCAGCATCTTTCGGCGAGCAGGTGACGGAGTTTGACGTTCGCGTTGACGAGTTCCGCGATGATTTCGCTTGGTGAACCGTTGGCCATTAGCTCATCCCGTATCGGTTTGACTACCCCGTGACTCGGAAGGAGTGCGATTCGTCGCGCGGCCTCGGCGATGAGTTCGGCGTGAGTTGGCACCTGCTTTGCGAGTTCCGCAAGCATCCCGGATATGATGCCGGGTGCGAGTTGTTGAAGGTCACTCATGGCAACATCACGGGTGGAGGTGGTAGTGGTGCCCAGAAGACGACGGTGGCGGGTACTTTTAGACCTGCCCAGCCCTTGCTGAGTCGGTGAGAGACTGCGCAGAATTCGCGCCCCCGTTCGACGACGGCGACGATGACCGGCACGTCACGCCGTGGGAGTTCTAGGTTTGCGTCCCTCCAATGGAGGGTAGAGGTTGGAAGAGCATTCATTTGAGGTTGTGTTTGTTGGCACCCACCGCCACGAGACCGACGAAAACGGCCACTAAAGCGGCGGCGATTATCCCGGCCCCGAGGCGGTGAAGTGGGTTCATTTTTGGGTGAGGAGTTGGTCGAGTTCGGCTTCCCGACGAAGTGAGGCGTCGAGTTGCCTTTGGAGTTCCGCGTTCCTGCGATGGAGCACCTGAGAGGCTTGCGGAACCATTCCCTCAAGTTCCTGCACCCTTAGCGCGAGTTCCTCGGCTCGAGTGCAGTAACTTTCGGCGAGGGTCCACGGGTTTCGCTCGCGGAAGTCGGCGAGGATGCGCTGGAGTTGCGCCTTCTCTCGGTTGGGTTGCACTCCCATCTCGCCCGTCGTGGCATCTTTGAACACGACCGTGTCGGCCATGTCGTCGAGAATCTCTTGCAGGTATATCGCGATGACGGCGTGGTCAGTCATTTGAGCACCTCCCGAAGTTTGTCGACTGTGACTTTGAACTCGGCGGGGTCGATGAACTCTCTCCGGGCTGAGTCGATGATGACGAGAGCCTTCTCCGTGAGTTCGGTGACCTCACATTTTTGGAGCACTCGCTCGAGCGTCCGTGCATCGTTGAGCATCCCGTCGTACCATCTCCCATAGTTCCATTCCTCGAGCGAGCACATATAACTCCAGTC
>SXGQ01265294.1_pt1 | contig 33614 bp, 20 predicted proteins | sample 3178371 | NCBI WGS metagenome assembly SXGQ01 (sample SAMN11356859, study PRJNA531348) | freshwater metagenome | isolation source: freshwater sample F1-20 | place: China: Fuxian Lake, Yuxi | collected 2017-12-25 | reverse complement strand
GCGACCGCCCACGGCCAGCCCCGCGACACCGCGGCCGCCCACACCCCCGGCCAGCGGCCCGAGATGCTCCAGCCGGCGGCGAGCGCCGCGACGAGACCGGCCGTCACCAGGCCGCGGGCCGGCACCGTCGCATCGGCGTCGCGAACCGCCCGGATCGTCACGCCCTGATCATCGGCGGCAAGTGCGAAGACGCGGTTTGATCCGTCGCCGCGCGGGGCGATCGCCCGCTCCCACTCGGCCTCGAGCCGGGGCCGGTCACCCGACATCCGCAGCGTCGCGAAACCGGCGAGACGTTCCCGTTCGACATCCCCGGATGCGGCGAGCGCCGTCTGGAAAAGCGCGGCCACACGCTGCCGTCCCGCACCGATCGCCGCCTGCCACTCGGTGGGGGAGATGAGTTTCGCGGGCTCGGCCATCCGTAGCCGCATGCCTGGGGGCGCGTCGATCGCCCACAGCACCGACCGGGCCGGCAAACCCTCGAGCCGGGGCGTCTCGAGCCGGATGGCCACGCCGTCCTCGAGCCGGCCGCCGACCTCGCCCGCGAACACGGCCAGGATGGACCGCGGCCAGCGGATGTCGTTCAACCTCACATCCCAGGCGTCGCCGCCCTGCGGCACGGCCTCCATTTCACGCCCGTCGACGAGCAGATCGAAGAGTCGCAGGCCCGGGGGCATCCGCAATCGGACCACGGGCCGCTCCGTGACGAGATCGAACCGCGCGGTTCCCCAGACCCGGCCGCGGCGGTCGATCGTCACATGCATGGTCGTGAGTTCGACGACGTGGCCGATCGGCGTGTCTTTTCCCGTCTGCGACGTCACCGCAGAACGCGGGCCGGTGCCCGGCTCGACCGTCGTCTGCGCGCTGAGCACGTACTCGGGCCCCGGCTCACCCGGCAGCACCTCGCGAAAGTCGTCGGCATCGCCCCCCGTGGTGCCGGTGGCTTTCGAATTGGCAGGCTGCACCTGCACGGCGACCTGCGGCGACGAGCGACAGGTGACCGCCAGCGGCACTTCGCCCGGCATGACCGCCCGCGCGAGCGGCAGGCGGCCCCGCGGGTCGGGCCGGCTCGGAAGGCGGCCGTTGAGCGTGAGGCGGAAGCGTCCCGTGCGGGGCCGCTGCAGCACCACGACGAGTCGCGTGGCCGATGGCCGTGCCGAAAACAGATCGACCGCGGCCGCCTCGGCCTCCGTCTCTTCCTCGAGCATCACCCGGTCGATGATGCACTCCGCCGGCAGCTCGATCGGCAGCTCCGTGAGCGGCGCCGACTCCGCCGCGATCAGGCAGGTGAGGCTCAGGCCCACATGGTCGGAGCCGAAATCGACCACGAGCCGCTGCGATCCCCGGGGCGGCTCGGGACGTCGACGCACCGCGATCCGCGGCGGTGACCGCTCGCCGCCACCCGGGTCAAACGCCACCGTCCCCGGTTCCCTGGCCGGGGCGTCCACCTCCGACCGCCACACGGCGACGGCATCGGGGCCATCCTCCTCGCGCGGCCGGAGCAGCGCCGCTCCGCTCGGCAGTTCAGGGGTCACGTCGAACCGGCCGGGCGCGATGCACCGCACGGTGCGGATGTCGCTGACGACGTCCTCGAGCCACACGCACGGCACGTCGAACACGCCGACCGGATCGACGTGCGGCCTCGTGAACTCGAGCTCGACCTGCAGGCGTCCCGGCGCCGGCTCGGCCACCTCGACGGCGAACCTGCCGTGGCCGAGCGGCAGGCACGACACCCCGGCCGACTCGCCGTCGCGATCGGGGATCGGCTCGAGCCCGGGAGAGGCCCTCACGACGACCGCCGGCACCACTGCCGAGCCCCCGCCGAGTTCATACCGCGCCCGCACTCGGCACGAATCCTCGCTCCACCGCACGTCGTTGGCACTGACGGCTTCGGCGATGGCGGCCGGGATCGCGGTGCGGGGATCGATCGTCCGCGTCAGCCGAACACGCGCGGCCCGCGACACATCGAACGTCCCGGCGGCCGCCGCAGACTCCCCGACGCGATGCCACGGACCGGCCCGGTCGGCACGTTCGCACATCACCCGCCGTGGCTCGAAAGCCGGACCACCGGCCGTGGCCCGCTCCGGCGGCGGAAACCGCAGGGTCGATCGCGGCGCCGGGGGCAGGTCGGCGACGAGTGTCTCCACGCCTCCACGCCGCGCGGCCCCCGGGATCACGTCGAGTTCCACGCGATGCCGACCCGGTGTCATGGCCACGATCCGCGCGACCGCGTCAGCGGCGGCAAGTTCGATCGCCACGCCAGCGCGGCCATCCTTCGCGGGCAGCCTCCAGCGGGCACCCGCGGGGGATTGGTCGAGCACCAGCACGCCACCACGATCGGCATCGACGTCGAGCACCATCCGCCAGTCTCCGACCGTCGTCCCGCCCGCGGTCACGGTGCATTCCAGCACCCGCACCGCCGCGGCGGCGGCACCGTCGTCGGCGGCGAGCATGCGAAACAAGGGCTCGGGCACGAGCGCCGTGCCCCCGGACTCGTCCGGGGCGAGCAGCACCCGATACGGGGCGATGGCCGCGGCGTCTTCGTCCGGCGGCCCGCCATGGGCCGCGGCAGCGCCCGCCGCCACGCCGATCACGACGAGCGGTGCGGCGATGGTGCCCGCGGCCCCGCGGCGACACGCACCCCATCCCAGGCCGACGACGGCGCCCCACCACAAGCCCCGGGCGATCACCGCGAACGGCTGGGGGAGCCAGAGGGCCGCCACCGCCGCGGCGACGGCGCAGACGACGGCCGTCGTCGGACGCCGGCGCACGATCCAGCCGCAGGCTGCCGCGGCCACGAGTCCGGCGATCACCGCCGAGGAGGCGATCAGCCCACGACTCGCGACGGTGATGCCGAACGCGGTTCGGACGGGCAGCGACACCGAAACCCTGCGGAAGCCGGTGGGAGTGGCGGCCTGCGGCGAGACCACGGCGGCCCGCGGAGCGGCGTCGAACAACCGGTCGAGCCAGTCCGGGGAGTGCCCCATGTCGGCGCCGGACGTCACGAGGTCGATGCCCGGCGGCAGCATGAGCTGCAGGTCCCTGTCGAGGACCGGCACGTCGAGCGTGCACGCCACCGGGTCGATCCGCCAGATGCCGTAGGCGGGATCGCGGGTGGCGATGCCCCGGATGACGAGCGTCAGGCGACCGCGGCCGGGAGGCAGGGGGACGGAAATCCCGCCGGCGGCGGACGCCGCGTCGAAGGGCACCGGTGCGCCATCGATCTGCACCTCGTCGATCACCAGGCCGCGGGGCACCGTCAGCACGGCCTCCTCCCGACCACGATTCTCGATCTCGAATTTCAACTCGCATTCGATCCGACCGGATGCATGGCAGAAGCACGTGGTCGATTCCCTCCAGGCCCACGCCCGCGCACCCGAGTCGTCGGCTGGGATGAGCTCCGCGGCTGGCTCGTCGGAAGCCTCCTCCCCCAGCGAGGCTGGATCTCCATACGCCAGTTCCGTGACCGGGCCGGCCGGTTCGCGGTCGATCGACACGCCGGGGGGCACCTCGCGGAGCCTGCGATTCACGAGCGTGGGCCGCGACCGGCTGCCGCTGCGGATGACGACCTCCCCGCGGGCCACGGTGCTGCCCTCCACCCAGGCCAGCGGCACCCCGACGACGGCGTTGAACGGGAGGGTGCGGGTGGCCTGGAACGTGACGGCGCCTTCGACCGCCGGACGAAACTCCAGCAGCCACGATTCCTCGACGCCCGGTTGTCGCCCGAGGTCGCCGCGCCGTCCCTCGGCCGCATCCATCCGCCGCGGCAGCAACGCACCGCCGGCGGGCTGCAGGAGGGACCACTCGAGCGCGTCGCCCATCGGCCCGGAGAAGTGCACGACGATGGCGTCGATGCCGCCCGCTTCGGGCCTGCAGGTGAATGTGAAGGTCTCCGAGAGACGCTCGTCGAGCGCGAGCATCTGCAGCGAGATCTGGGCGTCGAGCGGCGGACGACGCTGGACGAGCCGCGCCTCGAGGGCCGGGGCCCGTGCACCGCCGCGAATGCGGCCCCGGGGCGAACCCGGCTCGACCAGCGGGGCGAGCCGGCCCTCGGCGGGCAACAGTCCGATGGGCTCCCCGGCGACTTCGATGACCGCCTCGGGGCCGACGCGGAAGTCGATCAGCGACGACTCCGCGAGTTCCCCCTCCAGCCGCACCATGTCCATGTCGGTGGTCATGAACTCGCCTCCGAGCGGCACGCCGCGGCGGTGTCCGGTGATCCGAAGGCCGAGGCTGCGGGTGCGGGTCGCGGCCTCCGCGAGCCCGATGCTCAGCTGATTTCCGGCGGGCGAGCGGTTGACCCGCCAGTCGAGCGGCAGGCCCGGCACCGGACTGCCGCGGCCGCCGGGGAGCGGATCGGCCTGTGGATCGACGGCGGACCAATCGACCGCCTCGACCGAGTCGATGAACCATCCCGACCCCACCGCGGCGGTGAGCCCGAAGGCTTCGCCGGCCACGACGCGCATGTCGCACGCCGCGCGGCCGAGCACGGTGGCGGGCGAGATCTCGACCGTGGTCACCCGGGCCGCGTCGATCTCGGCAACCCGGGGTCTGAGTTGAACCACGACCCGCGCGGCCGGTGACTGCTGCTCGAAGTGCATCTGGGCCGCCGCGGAGCCGGCGGCGCCGCCGGCGTCGACGGTGGCATCCGGCCACCCCGCCGCGATCCCGGGCGAAACCGCCACGCACTCCTCGAGCGCCGTGGATTCGACCACGAAATCGGGATCGACGACGACGGTCAGGCCGCCGCCCGCCCAGCGCTCGGCGGGAGGACGCACCTGGGGCACGACCCATTCCCCGCGCTCGGCCAGTTCGGCGACGCCGGTGATTTCGATCGGGGTGCTGGTGCCGGCGAGCGACTCGGGCACGTCGATGAAGAGCGTCCGCGATTCGACCTCGCGGATCGCGGGCATTGCCGCACCGCCCGCGGCCGCGAGGGGCAGCCTCACGCCGATCGGTTCGAGCGCCACATCCTTGCGGAGGGTGATCATTCCGGCCCGCCACGGCGAATCGGGGACGATGCGGGTGCTGATCTCCGCCTGCCTCCCACGCAACACGGCCCGGGACCACGACCGCAGCCGCGGAGCCGGCGTCTCGATCGGAAGGATCGCGAGGGTCACGTCCGCAGCCCCGCCGATTTCGATCGTCCAGGTATTCCTCCCGTCACCCCCGGACGCCTCGGCAGCCGGCGGCGTCACGATGGCCGGCGCAGGGACGGCGACGACGAGCGGGCGCAGGCCGGGGGGAAGCGTGAGACTGATGCTGGTGGCCAGCGAAGGCACCATCGGCAGACGGTAGTCGCCTCCGCCGGCCACGACCGGCGGGCAGACGAACCGGCAGGAGTAGTTCCCCGGGCCGGGGGTTCGCATCGCGACCCCGCCATCCGGAAGCCCGAAGACCACGACGTCGCCGATGCCCGCCGATGACGTGAGGGTGCCCGGCGAGGCGTCGATGGCTCCCAGCGGCATCTGCGTCGTGAGCACGCTGGCCACCTTGCCGAGTTCGAACGAGAGCGAGCCGACGAGCAGTCCTCGTTCGTCGATGGAGGCCGTGTAGCAGGCAGAGTCGGCGAGCGGTCGGGGGAGCCGGACACCGCCGCCCGGTTCCTCCAGGCGGGCCACGGCCCGTTCAAACTCCGCGATCGGCATCGGCACGTGACGATCCGGACCGAGCGGCACGTCCTGCAGCCGGCCCTCCGGCACGTGCACGCGGATGAACTCGACGGCCGGCAGGCCCGCCGTCGCGCCGACGGCCGCGGCGAGCACACAGGCTGCCACGCGGATGCGGATCATCGCGGCCTCGCATCCGTGGCGGTCGGAGCGTCATCCATCGACGGGGCGACGATCAACGACGCCGCGTTGGGGCGGGTGAAGGAACTCGCCGGCTGGCCGACGGGAATCCGCCAGCCGGACACGACACGGCCGACCCGCTGCTGGGCCGCGGTCTGGATGGCCCAGGCCGCGACGGCGAGCAGCGTCCCCGGCACCGCCGCCTGCGCGACGAGGGGGGCCACGCCGGGGGCCGCGGCGGCCGCGAGCCCGAGACCTGCCGCGGCGGCGATCACCACCGGCAGTCGCCGCGCGGCAACGCGATGCACGGCCGCGAGCCCGCAGGCCAACGACGCACCCGAAGCGATCAGGACGACGAACCATTCGGGCACGAGCCATGGAGAGACGGGCCCGGGGTCGCCGATGCCCGAAAAGACGAACGTGTTCTCGTTCAGCGGCGGGGCCGAGGCGAGTCCGGCGGCGCGGGTGTCGGCGAGTGGTCGCTGGGCCGGCGCTCCCCCCGCGGCCGCGGCGATCCACGCGGCGAGTTCCGCCGGCGTGATGGCGGCCTCGAGCCGCCAACCCCAGGCGGCCGGGATCCAGTGTTGTTGCGACGTCCAGCGTTGCGGCAGACCGAACACGTGCTCATCGGGACGAACGTGAAGGGTCCAGTAGAAACGTCGCTCGACCACGGGCCCTTCGAAGACCGGTGGCTCCAACCGCACCGGCACGGGGAGCCCGGCACGCGCGGCAAAACCGGGCCAGCCTCCTTCGCGGGGGGCCGTCGTGCGAATCTCGAGCCGCCACCGCCGCACCGGATCGACCCGCGGGAGATCGACGACGATGCGGCCCGCGGACCTGACGGCTCCCGTCACGAGCTCGCCGTCGAGCCGGACTTCGGTGACGAACTCACCTTCATCCCACTCGTCCACCGCAGGGCCGCCCGCCGCGGGCAGCGACAGCACGATGCGATCTTCGGCGGCCGAGATCACGTAGTCGCGGATATCTTCGCGGATGCCCGGCAAGAGCCTCGTCTGCAGCCATGCGGCCTCCACGACCATGCTTCGGGCCACGTCGCTGCGGCGGGCCGAGATCGCCAGCGGGAGTTCACGCTGCGGCTTGAGCGACGACCATGTCTGCGTCGCGCCGCCGAGGGTCGGTCCGACGTCCCGCTTCCAGGCGTCGCCGCGCACGGCCGCCGACAGGGTTTCCGGCACCGCGATGGCGATGCTCTGCCGGCCGATGCTCGTGCCCCGTGGCAGCGCGAGCGGCAGATCAAACGCCGCGGTGGACTCGTCGGGAACGGTCGGCGCCGGAAGCGTGAATCGCACGCTGATCTCCCCCGATCCGAGCAGGGGCGTCGGCAGGATCGCCCGCATGCAGGTCACCGGCAGGCCCTCCAGATCTTCCTCCCCCGACACGACCACGGCGGGATCGAGCAGGTCGTCCCCCTGCCGCACCTCGAAGGCGGCCGACGACACGATCGCATTGGGAACCACCAGTTCGATGAACTCGAGCGGCACGTGGAGCACGTCGAGACGGATCGTCTCATCGACGACGATTTCGGTTCCATCGAGCGCGGCCTCGGCGGAGATCGTCGTCTCGACCCGCCTCGGCAGAAACCGCCGGGCCGCCGCGAAACTCCCCGCGACGGCGTCGAGCCGGTAGACGAGCGCCGTCTTGTCGGCGTCTGCCAGGGGGACCGCCGCCGCGGTCTGACGAACGAGTCCTTCGATGCCCTCGTTCTCCGGCAGAAGCTCGATGTCGCTCTGCGAGGCGATCACCACCACCGCCGGCCCGATGAGATCAGCCTCTGGCACGGGAAGCTTCCAGGCCACGCGGTCGGCCGACTTGTCGATCGGCCGGCTGGCGCGAATCTCGACGACGGTGTCGCCGGAGAGCGCCTGCGTGAACGGAATCACGGTCTCGCCGGCATCGGTCGCGACCCCTGCGACATCCACCGCACCGGCCGGCCCCACCTCGTCGATGCTCCACGACGGATCGATTCCGATCGAGATGCTGCTCACGGGAGTGCCGCGGGCCGCCACGCGGAGCCGGGCGTCGATGGTGATGCGGTTGCTGCCGACCTCGTAGCGATACTCGGGCTCGATGACGACGCGGCTCTGCCGGGGACGCACCCGCACGGGCAGCATGCTCGGCTGCGCGTCGTAGGCGAAGGCCGCGACGAATCCGGGAAGTCGCACGTTGGCGGGCGGGTCCACCCGCCGCAGTTCGGTGCCATCGGCCCAGGTGGCCTGCCAGTCGCCGTCGACGACGAGGCTCACCCGCCCCCACTGCCGCCATTCGGGAATGCCCGCCACCGCGAAGCCGATCGCCTCGAAGGTGGTGTTGCCCGACGGATCGATGGGACGCTCGCAGGTGAGTTCGACGACGGCCCGCCCGTTCGCGGCGACCTCGGCGGCCACGTCGATGGTCGGCGCGTCGGCGGTGCCGCCGCGGCCCAGGAGCGACGCGGGAGCCCGCACCGACCGCAGCGAGGTTCGCGGCGGGAGGGTGATGCTGATCTTCGAGGTGTCGCCCGGGAGGTTGGAGAGTCGCACGACCGCTTCCGTGACGGCGTTGCGCCCGTCGATCCGCACCGTGCTTTCGGCCACCGCCTCGGCGGCGACACCGCGGGCCTCGCGATCCTCGCGGCGATCGGCCACGCGGATGCGCACGTCTCCGCCGCCGAGCCCGGCGAGCGTGACCACGCTCCCTTCGCCCTCGGTGGCCGGGGTGATCCGCTGGTCCGCCGCCGGCGGCTGGACGGTCACCGCCGGCTGGCCCCGGGCCGACCGCACCTCCACGAGCGACGCGACCGCGACCGGCAGCCTGAGGGCGAACGCCTCGTGGGCGGGGGTGACATCGACGGCGAGGCGGCCTTCGAGCACGACGGTGTGCACCGCATCGGCCGCGGCATCCGCAGCCGTGTCGAACCAGGCGCGATAGCCACCTCCGCCGGGCACCGCATCGACGATCATGCGACCGGGACCTTCGTGCCGCGGCGGAGCCGCGAGAAAGAGTCCGCCGAGTTCGAGGGACGCCGAAGCCCAGCCGCCGCGGGACTGCCGCACGCTGCACTCGACGGTGACCGGGCAGGTGGTCGTCGCCCGCTCGTCACCCGCCGCCCTGGATTTCACCGCGCCGGCGTCGATCCGCACGACGATGTTCTCGAGCACCGCTGCCGGGGGCTGCAGGGGTCCGGCCAACCCCTCCTTCATGCGGAACAGATCGACGAAGTCGCGGTACCGAAAACCGGGCACGGGCACGAGCCGGCCGGATTCACTCTCCATATAGAAGAGTTCGGGCGCGACCTCCCGGACCCCCTGCGCGGCCTGATCCTCGCCGCGGACGGCGGGCAGGCCGCCGGCGATCGCGGCCGCCGCCAGCAGCCACGCCGACCAGGAGACCGATCGCCGGCGGAGGCTACGGTGTGCTGGGAGTGAAACCACGAAAAAGCCCTATCCGCTCGGCCGGCGTTCCAACGCCGACAGGTATGCCAGGGGACCTTCGAAAGCCTAGCCCGAAACGCTGCGCAGAGCGCGCAGAATCCGCACCCCTCGCAGGCCGGACGATCGCCACAAGCGGAATCTTCGGATTTTTTTCGAACCGGTCACACGGCCCCCGCATCCCGGCCTTCGCGGGCAGGCGGCACCGCTTGACCCGCATCGGCTACGGCTCCCCGCGGGAGAGTCCGGGCGAAAGGGAGAGTCCGGGCCTCGCCGCGGGGAACACTCCCTCCACGCCGGGCCGCTTCGCGCCGGTCACCCCAGCAGCGTCCGCAACGTCGCGAGCAACTCCGGCGTGCTCGCCGCGATGAAGGCCGGGTCGTCGAGGGAAATCGCGTCCCCCTGCCCCGCAAACCCGCCGATGGCGCAGCCCGCCTCACGGGCGATGAGGATCCCCGCGGCCGCATCCCAGCAGCAGATCCGCCGCACCCAGAAGGCATGCAGGCGGCCAGTGGCCACGTACGCGAGATTGAGCGCGGTCGATCCGGTGCGGCGGAGCGCCTGCATGTGCGGGAGGACGGCGAGAAAATCGGCGACCGCCGGGGAATCGACGCCGACCTGCGCGGGGAAACTCACCGCCGCCACCGCCTCGGTGAGCGAGGTGACCGGCGGCGCGCTGATCCGCGAACCGTCACGAAAAGCGCCCCCCCCGCGCCGGGCCGTGAAGCATTCGTTCCGCAGCGGATCGAAGATCGCCGCCACGAGGAGATCGTCGCCGTCCGCCAGCGCGATCGACACGCAGTAGGCCGGAAAACCGTGCACGTAGTTGGTCGTGCCGTCGAGCGGATCGACGATCCAACGCACGCCCGATCCGGAATGCCCGCGGTGGCCGGGAGCGATCGGCGGGTTGTCCGCTTCCCCCTCCTCCCCCACGAAACCATGGTCGGGAAACGCCTGGAGCACGATCCTGCGGATCTCGCTCTGGGCCGCGTGATCGGCCTCGGTGACGAGATCGCGGGGGCCCTTCGCCGTGGCCGCGAACTTGCCGACCCATTCCCCCAGGACACGGCCGCCAGCCCGCGCGGCGGCCTCACAGACGGCGAGCGGGTCGGGTGGTGCGGGCATCGGAAGACCACGGGGTGGGAACGCATGCGGGACGCTCGTCATCCTACACAAAAGCCGTTCGGGGCCCTGCTCGCGACGCGGCTCATCGCCCGCCGACGCTACAATCGCCCCCCATGAGCCACTCTCCAGTCACCGGCGTCTGGACGCTCGCCGGCACAACCGCCTCCCGGCAGCCGCCGTCCCCGCCGACCGAACTCGACCTCGCCTTTCCGGATCGGGGCGTCGTCGTGCGACATGGTGGCCGTCATGATCAGCTGCTCGGCGTCGATCTCGCCGCCCGCGCCGGTGCCGCCGACGGGGTTGTGGGGCCGATCGATCACTGGCTGCGGGCCAACGACGTCGCGGCGGTCTACGAACCCATCGACGCCCGACGGCTGCGGGCCACGGCGATGTGGCGGATGCACGAAGGCGAGCCGGAAGTCGCCGTTTGGGAACTGGTGGTGTCGGCGCAGACGTCGCTGCTCCAAAGTGACGCGGAGGTCGCGGTCGTCTCGACGGTCGAGGCCGACGACCTTCTCTGGAATGACGTCCGCGCTGGCCATCAGGGCTGGCATTCGATCGGCACCGACGGTGCCGTCCCTCCGGAAGCCACCTGCATTCTCGCCCGCCGCGGCGCGGCCGCTGCCGGCGCGACGAGCCTGCTGATCGCCGTGCATCCGGCCGATCACCGCCACCTGTTCGTCACCCGCGCGGGACCGCGGGCACGGATCGAGTGCCGGCTCTTCTCGTCGGCCATCGAGAAGGGCGTGCTGCTGCGCAGCCGGGTCATGGCGGCGCTCGGCCCCGCCTCCGCCGACACCGCCTGGGCCGGCAGGATCGCCGCACGGTTTGCCGCGTCTTCGCCGCCGCTGACGACGTAGCCGGTTCAGCCGACCCGGCGGGGGGCACGGGCCCGGTCACATCGGCGGGGCAAGCCGTTTTTTGACGTGGCAGGATCCGGGGCAAGGGCGTTACATTGCCCCCATCTTTCCTGCGTTTCCTTTTGCCATGGATCGGCATGACTTTCTCCGCCAACGCGGAGGGAGGTCTGCGGCTGTTCACGGTGCGGGATTCGCACGGGCCAACTCACGGAAGAGGTGACACCAGTGGCCGACATCGTTTTCGCCTTCGATCCGGCGATCCACCGGCCGATCGCACCACCCGCGGCCGCTCCGGCCCAGGTCGCCGAAACAATCTCGACGGCGGCGGTCGCGGCGCTCGAGGAGGCGGCGGCGGTCGCGGCGAAATCCAATGCGGGTGCGCTCGTGCTCTGCGGTCGCATCCTCGATCCCTCGTGCGCGAGTCCGGCGCAGGCCGCGCGGCTCAGGCAGGTCGTCACGACGCTGGCCGCCCGCGGCTGCCGCACCGTGGTGATCGCCGATGACAACTCCTTCTGCCACGACGTCTCGCGAATGCTCGGCGAGCCCCGCGGTCTGTTCTTCGTGACCCCTCAGGCCCCGCTCGAGTTCGAGGTCCGGGGCCTGGCGGTCGAGATCGTCTCCGCACACGGCCCGTCGGGCGCCGGTTCGACCGCCGCCTTCACCGCAGCGTCGTCACCGCTCCACCGTCGGATCGTCATCGGCTGGGACAGCGCGCTTTGGAATCCCGAACCGTGGTCTCCCGATCAACAGGTGTATGGGGTCGTTTCAGCGCCCGCGATCCTGCCCCCGGCCGCAGCCTTCGCGGCGGCGGCGGCATCATCGACTGCCTGGTCGCAACCGGGCACCTTCTGGATCTGGGCGACGCGGCGCAGGCAGGCGCTGCCGCCGGGCGTGCACTTCCTGCCGTCGCTCCAGGCCCGCTCGACCGCCGAGGCCTCGCCGGGGGCCTGCTGCACGCTCACCCTCCTCGACCGCGAACCGGGCGATGCATCGATGGACGACACCGCGTTTGCGGCACCCCACGCCGACTGGCGGGGAACCTGGCACGAGGTGCCGACGCACCGGGTCGGCTGGCGGACGGTTTGCGTCGATTCACCGACCGGGGGCGACGAGGAACTCGCCACCACGATCTGGGGCGCGCTGGAAAACCTTCCGGCCGACCGACAGCCGGTCCTGGAGATCGTCCGCTGTGCGGTGGCCTGCGGCACGAGCGTGGCCCGTCGTGTCCGCGTCGGCGAGATCGCCGCCGAGACCCTGGCCCGCGTCCGCGACCTGTATGACGCCAAGTCGTTCCGCGTCTGGTGCCAGGAGATCGTGGCGGAGCCGACCGAATCGCTCGCGCCGCTGGGCCACGCAAGGTCCGGCAGCCGTCCCGGCTCGACCACCTCGTTCTCCTCGGCGCTGGCCGACATCGTGACACTCGTCGAAAAGTCGCAGGCGATCCCCGCCGACCAGGCCCGCGAGGCCGGCTGGCTCGCGCTCGAACTGATCGAATCGGTCTGACGCCCAGTTCTTTCTTCAGCCTCGTCCCGTCTTCAACAGCCCCCGGTCCCGCGGAGTCCGCCGCATGTTCATCGAACGCATCGACGTCGAACGGTTTGGGGCGCTTTCGCGCACGACCATCGACCGTCTCGGCCCCGGGGTGCAGGTGCTCCACGGCACCAACGAGACGGGCAAGACCACGCTCCTGGAGTTTGTCCGGGCCGTGTTTTTCGGATTCGAGGGGCTGTTTCGCCGCGGCGTGCTCGATGCCCGCAAACCCTGCGCCGGCCGGCTGCTGGTGCGGATGCCCCCGGAGCAGACGCAGATCGTGATCGAGCGGCGGCACGAGGGGCCCGACCTCGCCACGCTCACCAACGAGAGCTACGCCGACGACGTCGTCGGGCTCGGCGGTGACACGGGCGACCTGATCAAGATCGTGGACGTCGATCCGCGGCACGAGGGAAGCCGTCCCAAGATCTATCTGCAGGACGTGGTCGGCGACATCGACGAGGCGACGTTCACCAGCGTGATGGCATTCGGCCTCGACGAACTCCACGAGCTCCGCACGCTCGAGCCCGATGGCTGCGGCAGACGACTCTACGAACTGGCCGCAGGGCTCGACCGCTCCACGGTGGCCCGCGTGCTCTCCCACCTCCGCGACGCGATGCACCGGCTCGACTCGTCCGATCCGACGGTCTCGCCGCTGGCGTCGCTCGAGGCCCGGCGCACCGATCTGCTCGAACGGCTCGCCGCCGCCAACGCCCCGGCGCTCGCCGCGGGTGCGCTCTGGTCGGAGCTGGCCCACCTCGACGCCGAACTCGCGGCGATCGAGCCCAGGATCGCGATCGCCCTCCGGGCGGAGGACGTGGTCCGCGGCGTGCTCGCGCTCGAGCCGCTCCACGCCGAATGGCGGCGGACGGCCGACCGGCTCTCCGCCCTCGAGGCGGTGCCGCTGGTGCATGCCGACCGCGACTCGTGGCGGCTGGCGAACCGGCGACTGCGGCGGTTCGAGCGGGTCGCCAGGAAGCGGAAGAAACTCCGCGGCAGACTCGCCCGCCAGCTTCAGAGCCTGCCCGCCGAATCGGCCGTGTGGCGGAAGCGATCCCTCGTCGCCGCACTCATCGAGGAGGCGCCGCGACTCGAGCGGCTGTCCGCCGACGTCGTTCGTGCGGAGTCGCACGCCCGACTCGCGGCCCGCCGCTTCGGCGAGCAGGTCGGTGTCGCGGGCCTGTCGCGGGTGGTGCCGATCGCGGCCACCCTCGACGCCGATGGCGGGACCATCCCCGATGTCCTCCTCCCCGAGGGTTTCACGCTCTCCTTCGGGCCGCTGAGGTCCCGGGCCCGCGAGTGCAGCCGCGCATCCCGCGGGGTCGCGGAGGCCAAGCGGGCACTGGCCGAGGCCAGGCGGTCGCTCCTCGACACCCGCGGCTCGGTGAAGGAGGCCGGCTCCGTGTTCAAGGGCCTCACGCTCGCCGAGGCGATCGAGCAGGCCACGGCGCGGGCCGCGACCATCCGCAAGCGGATCACCGCGGGGGATCAGCTCGCCGAACTCGATCGTACGATCGCCCGGATCGATCGCGAGGTGGCAGACAGCGTCGGCTCGCAGCTCGTTCCGGTCCCGTGGCTGCTCGGTCTCGGCGGCCTGTTCACGCTCGGCACCGGCATGCTTCTCTCCGGGCTGCTCCTCCCCAGCACCGTCACCGGCTCGATGGCCTATGCGATGGCGGCGCTCGGCCTGGCCGGGGCCGGTGTGGCGTCGGTCACGACCTGGTCGCTCGACAAGAGTTCCACCAGCCGGCTCGAGGCCCTGCGGCGTCAGTTCGCCATGGCCAAGCAACAGCGGGAGGAACTGGACGCCCAGTGCGGTGCGCTCGACGGCAAGATCCCGACCGATGCCGCGACGTCGCTGGAGCGGCGGCTCGTGCAGGCACAGGCCGAGGTGGATCGGCTCGAGGAGCTGCTCGCCCGCGAAGGCTCCATGCACGTGCTCGCCGACCGCGTGACGCTCGCGGAGCAGGCGTTGGCCCGGGCGCAGGAGGCCCGCACGACGGCCCGTGGCCGCTGGCGGAAGGCCCTGGCGCACCGCGGCCTTCCCACCACGCTCTCGCCCCGGGAGGTGCGGCAGATCTCGGCCCACCGCCACAGCCTGATCACGCTCGACGACGACCGCCGCCGCCTCTCCGAAGAGGCTCGGCAGAAGCGGGAGGAACTCGCGGTGTTCGGCCGACGCATCGACGAGGCGCTCGTCGAGTGCGAGCTGACGCCCGAGTCGACACCCCTCGATCATCTCAAGCTCCTCGAGGAGCGGCTCGACCTCGAGCGGACGGCGATCCGCCGTCGCGGGCAGCTGACCCGCCGGCTGGAGTCGGCGCGGCGGCGGCATCGCAACGTCGTTCGGCAGGTCCGTGTGGCGGAGCGGGCCGTGAACGAGTTCTTCACCCGCTGGGGCGTGACCACCGAACAGGAGTTTCGCGCCAAGGTTGACCGGCGGCCGGAATACGAGGAGGCCCGCACGGAGGCCGCGGCGGCGGAGATGGCCTGGTCGGACGCGCGCCGCAGGACGACCGAGCCGCCGGAGGTCGATCGTTGGCTCGCCGAGGCGCATGCCGTGCCGCTGGCGAAGCGGCTCGCGGAGGCCCGTGAGATCACCCAACGGCATCGCACGGCCCTGGCCGCCGCCGGTGAACGGCGGCAGGTCGTCGCCGCGCGGGTCGATGCCGCGGCCGACGACCACACGCTGGAAAATCTCCAGCTCGAGCTGGCCGACGTCGAACAGGATCTCCTCACGCAGCAGGATCGGCGGCGGCTGCTCCATCAGGCGCATGTGCTGCTCGAGCAGACCCGCGCGGCCGTGGCCCGCGACCACCAGCCGCCCGTGCTGCGGGAAGCGTCGCGGTGGCTCGCAAGGCTCACCGAAGGCCGCTACCCGTCGATCACCACGGCGATCGACGAGGCTCGCCTGGAGGTGCACGACGCGGACGGCGAGATCTGGAATCCCGAGCGGCTCAGCCGCGGAACCAGGGAACAGGTGTTTCTCGCCCTGCGGCTGGCGCTGATCCGCGATCTCGGTCGCCACGACGTCAGCCTGCCGATCGTGATGGATGACGCGCTGGTCAACTTCGACGACGCCCGAGCCAGGTCGGCCGCCCGCGTGCTGGTGGAGTTCATCGCCGAGCAGGCCTCCGACCGGCAGATGCTGGTGCTGACCTGCCACGAGCACGTGGCCCGCACGTTCGCCGCCGCCGGCGCACACGTGCGGTCGTTCGCCGATCCCGCGCCGCTGTGGGGCGGCGCCCTTCCGCAGCCCCCGGCGCCCAAACCGCAGCCTCTTCCGCGGCCATCGGCCCCGCCCGCGGCAGCTCAGCCCGCGGCAGCTCAGCCGGTGGTCGCGCCGGCGCCGTCGAGCGCCCTGGGCGACGCCTGGCCGGCCGAGGAGTTTTTCTTCGGCAGGGCATCGGGCCCGTCGGCCCCGGACGAGCGGCGGCATGGTCCTTCAGCCACGGGCCGTGCCCGTCGCGACGCGGGCCGCGGACGGCGGCGTTGAAGGGGCCGCTCAGGCCTGCACGATGCCCTGCTGGACATCCCGGAGATACCGCTGCCGCATCTGGCCGAGCAGCATGCTCAGGTAGGCGTTGGCGCCGAGCGAGAGAAACAGCGCGATCAAGCTGCCGATGAGCCAGCCCCAGGGCCGGCTCGTGTGGCCGGCCGTGGCCGCCTCGACGTCGGACATCCGGGCGGAGGCCACGGCGACGGGCGCGGCCTTGCGGGGCTTCCGCGAGGCTTCGAGCACGGCCCGTTCAACGGCGGGGGGCCAGTTGTCGCCGACGAAGATCCGCACGCGGCGGACGTCCCGGGCATCCGCCGGCACGTCGCTCGAAAACTGATACGGACTCGCCGACTTCACGAGATCGGGCTCGACGCGAACGAGGTAGTCGCCCCCGCCGTCGTCCGTCGGCACATACGCAGCCTCGATGCCCGTCGCCAAAAGCGTCGCCAGGGCCAGCACGAACTCAACCATCGTCGGTCCTTTCTTTGGACTTTCCGCCGTTCCGTCGACCCGCACGGCGATGCGTCACGGCCCGCCGGAATCCCACGATTCAATCCTCCCGACCCCCGCCTACGCAAGTCCGGCCGGAGGATCGTCGCCAGGCCCCGCCTGCGGCCGGCCGATTGCACCCGTTTCGGCCCCTGGAAAAGCCCCGCGGCCCTCATCCGTGAGGCTCACGATCTCGGTCTGGAGCATCGTCAGGGCCGCCTGCAGAAAGGCCACGACGATCGGCCCCACGAAGATGCCGATCGGCCCCAGCGCGCTGACGCCGCCGAGCACGCTCAGGAGCGCGAACAGCGGATGGAGCTTCGACTGCCCGTGGAGCACCATGGGCTTGACGATGTTGTCCACGGTGGAGACCACGCCCGCGCCCCACAGGGCGAGCCCGGCCGCCGCCCAGGCGTCTTTCTCGAAGAACAGGAGGTAGAGGCTGGCCGCGCCCCAGACGAGAGCCGCCCCGGCCACCGGCACCAGCGCGCCGAAGAAGGTCAGCAGCGTGAGCAGAAACACCTGGCCGAGCCCCGCCACGTAGAAACCGAGGCCGGCGAGGATCGCCTGCACGCCCGCCGCCACCAAAAGCGAGCTCACGACGGCCCGGCTGATCTCCTCGAACTCCTGCAGCAGCTGCCACTGATAGCGGCGGTCGAGCGGGATCAGCCGCGTCACCCCTTCCAGCATCCGGCCCCCATCGGCGAAGAAGTAGAAGAGGCTCACGATCGTCACGATCACGCCGATCAGGATCTTGGCCACCACCGCGGGGGCGCGGGCCGCGATCGGTCCGATCCAGTCCTCGATCAGCCGCTTGAGTTCGGTGTTGACCGCGTCGGCCGTCACCTGGAGGCCGGTGGTCTCGTTGAATCGGGCCACGAGCCCGTCGAGCACGTGCGGGTCGAGCTTGAAGCCCTCGGGGCGGCTGAGGATCGTGACCGCCTCGCCTCCGGCGCGGAAGATGAGCAGCGACACCGGTGCCAGCACGATGAGCACCACGAGCAGCGTGCTGAGGCCCGCGGCGGCCCAGTCGGGCCAGCGGGTCCGGTCGCGGATTGCTCGATGGAGCGGCCCGAAGATGACCACCAGCATCGCTGCCAACAGCATGGGGAGCAGGAAGCCCGCCATGACCCGCAGCGACAGCACCCCGAAGATCGCCACCAGCCCGAGCAGCACGCCGAAGGACACGAGCCGGATCATGAACGGGTTGCTCCGGCGTTGGGGGAGCCCCGATTGTACCCGGCTGCGGCACGACGTGTCGTGGCGGCGATCGCGGGATGGCGGCCTTCGGCCTGACCGAGGTATTCTCATGGCCGCGCTCCACCCCCGGAAGGTTTCCCTCCCATGCGTCCGCCCGACGTGTCTCTCGTCGTTCCGGTCCGCGACGAGGCGGGCAACATCGGACCCTTGGTCGAGGAGATTCGCGGCCGCCTCGATGCGGCCGGCCTCGCCTGGGAACTGCTGATCGTCGACGACGGCTCGACCGACTCGTCGTGGAGCGAGATCGAGGCCGCCGCCGCCGCGGACGACCGGGTGCAGGGAGAGCGGCACGATCGCGGTCTGGGCAAGTCGGCCGCGTTGATGACCGGCTTTGGCCGCTGCCGCGGCGAGTCGGTCGTGATGCTGGACGGGGACGGCCAGGACGATCCCGCCGAGATCCCGCGGATGATCGGCCTTCTCCGCGAGGGCGCGGGGGCGGGGCTCGTCAACGGCTGGAAGACCCCCCGTCTCGACCCATGGCACAAGACGCTTCCCTCGCGGGTCTTCAATCTGCTCGTCGGGCTGGTGACCGGACTCCGCCTCCACGACCACAACTGCGGCCTCAAGGCGATGCGGGGTGACGTGGCCCGCGGATTGCGACTCTCCACCGACATGCACCGCTTCATCCCGACGCTCGTATGTCTCGAGGGCCATCGGGTGCTCGAGGTGCCGGTGCATCACCGGCCGCGCGTCCGCGGCGTGTCGAAATACGGGATGTCGCGTTTTTTCCGCGGGCTCGCCGACCTCGGTCGCGTCGCCGGACTGATCACCACCGTGCCCGACCCCGACGACGACGCCGCCTCGAGACGGCGGCTCCGCTGGGGCGTCTACGGCCTGCTCGCGGCCATCTCGATCGGGGGGCTGCTCGGCAGGATCGGGTCGGTCGCCAGCATCGACCGGCTCGCGTTGGAAAACCGGCTCGTCGACGAGGCCGCCAAGCGGCAGGCCGACGCCGGTGAACCGGTGGACCGGGGTCTGCTCCGCGCGCGGATCGAACGGGAGAGGCGGCTGGTGCGGCCGTTCCTCTCGGGCAACGATCGGAGCCGCTGGCTCACCGTCCGGGCCCTCGTCGAGAGGGGCACCTTCGCGATCGAGGATCTCGTCACGGAGCCCGGCTGGGACACCATCGACGCCGTCGTGCATCCGGACGCGGCGGGCCGGATGCACCTCTATTCGAGCAAGCCTCCGCTCCTTTCCGTGCTCTGTGCGGGCCCTTACTGGGTCCTGCACCGGCTCACCGGCTGGACGCTCGGCGACCATCCCTTCGAGATGGGCCGGATGCTGTTGATCGTCTTCGGCCTGGTGCCGTTCGTGGTCATGCTCTGCCTGACGCTGCGGTGCATCGATGCCGTCGGCACGTCCGACTGGGGGCGGCTCTGGGCCGCCGCTCTCGTGGCCTGCGGCACGTTCCTGACGACGTTCGCGGTGGTCCTCAACAACCACCTGCCGGCGGCCGCGGCGGCCGCGGCCAGCCTCTGGTCGTTGATCGTCATCCGCTGCCGCGGGGAGCGCTCGGGGTGGTGGTTCGCCGTGGCGGGGCTCACGGCCGCGCTCGTCGCCGCCTTCGAACTGCCGGGCCTCGCCTGGCTGGCCGCCTTAGCGCTGATCCTGCTGCGCTGCGATCCCTTTCGCACGCTGACCGCGGCCCTGCCGGCGGCGGCCGTGGTTGCCGCCGGCGCGCTCGGAACCAACCACATCGCCCACGGCACCGTCGTGCCCCCCTATGCCCATCGCACCGCCGGCATCCCCGCGGCGCCGGTGGCCGCCACGGAGGAATCGTGGAATCCCGACAACTGGTACGACTATGCCATCCGGCTGCCGAACGGCCGGCTGCTCGAGAGTTATTGGCGGGCCCCGAAGGGGGTCGATCGCGGCGAAGCCTCGCGGGCCGCTTATGCCTGGCACGTGATCGCCGGCCATCACGGCATCCTCTCGCTCACGCCCGCCTGGCTGCTGGTGATCCCGGGGCTCGCCCTCGTGGCGGTCCGCCGCCGACGGGACGCGGCCGGCGAGTCCGATCTGGCCCTCGCGATCGCGGCCGTGTCGGTCGTCGTGATCGTGTTCTACGTGCTGCGGCCGCAGCCCGACCGCAACTACGGCGGGATGTCGAGCGGGTTTCGCTGGGTGTTCTGGCTTGCGCCCCTGTGGGTGACCGCCGCCGTGCCCGCAGCCGACCTTCTGGGCCGGAGCCGCTCGGGCCGCGTGTTCGCCGCGATCCTCCTCGGCTTGTCGGTGCTCTCGGTGGCGTCCCCCACCTGGAATCCCTGGACATCACCCTGGATCGAGCAGCTGATGCGGCACGCGGGCTGGCTGCCCATGCCGTGAGCCGGATGGCTCAACCCGGCAGGGCCCATGCCGGCCAGTGCCGGGGAAGCGGAGCCTCGATGGAAAGCGGCTCGCCCGAGTCCGGATCGGCGTAGGCGATCTTCCATGCATGGAGCATGATCGGCCGCGTCCGGTCGTTGGCGACGTCGCCCGCGGCGCGGCCGTAGATTTCGTCGCCGACGATCGGCATGCCGCGAGACGCCGACTGGAGCCGCAGCTGGTGCATGCGTCCGGTGCGGGGGCCGAGCAGCAGGAGCAGTTCGTCGGCCGGGGCGTCGGGGCCCGCCGGCAGTCGCCGGGCGATCGTGACCGCCTCCCGGGCCGCGAGCGATCCCGGGTCGGCAAGACGGCTGCGGGCCTCCTCGGGCAGTTTCTCGAGAAAATCCCGCCATTCGACCGGCTCATCACCGACGACCGGGGCGGTTTCGGCCCGATGCACGACCGCCAGGTAGGTCTTGACGATCTCACGCCGCTCGAACTGCCGGGAGAGTTTCCGCGCCGCCCGGGGCGTGGCGGCCATGAGCAGCACCCCCGATACGGCCCGGTCGAGCCGGTGCGGCACGCCGACATACCCCGCCGGATCGCCGCCGTGCTGCCGCTCCCGCAACCACGTCTCGATCGAAAACACACCCGGCGGCGACTGCGTAGCGATGCCGGCGGGCTTGAGGATGGCGATGACGCCGGACGATTCGCGGATGACGGCAGGGGCTTCCATCGGCCCAGATGATACAGAAAGTCGAGGTACAAAAACTTGACACATTTCCCCTCCGCAGGCCATGATCATCCCCCATGCCTGTCAAACTCCTCATCGTGGACGACCACGAAATCATCCGGCGGGGGCTGTTGAGCCTCTTTTCTGGCGACCCTGGCATCCGGGTCTGCGGCGAGGCGGCCGGGGCCGAGGAAGCGGTCCGCCAGGCACGCATGCTCAAGCCCGACGTCGTGCTGCTCGACGTGCGGCTCAAAGACGAAGACGGCCTCGACATCATCAAGCGGGTGCGCAAGGTCTGTCCGGCGGCTCGGGTGGTGATCCTTTCGGCATTCGACAATCCGACCTACGTGGCCAGGGCCGTGTCGGCCGGTGCCCACGACTACCTGCTCAAGTCGGCGACCCGGGCGGAGCTGATCGCGTCGGTCAACGGAGCGGCGGCGGGGGCCAGCCCCGCGCGTTCGGGGCAACTCAAGCGGATGGCCAGCTCCATGGCGAAGCGGGAGCCCGCGACCACCGGCGGCGTCCAACTCACCCCGCGGGAGGGCCAAACGCTGCGGCTGGTCGCGATGGGACTCTCCAACCAGGAGATCGCCGACTCCCTCGAGATCAGCGTCGAGACGGTGAAGGAGCATGTGCAAAACCTGCTCCGCAAGCTCTCGCTCAACGACCGCACTCAGGCGGCCGTGTGGGCGCTGCGGCACGGCCTGGGCTGACCGACTCTCGATGCCCGGGTCGGTCTTCCGCGTGAAGCCATCGTCAGAGCAACTCGCTCGCCAGGTCGGCGAGTTCCGACCGCTCCCCCTTCTCGAGCGTCACGTGGGCGTAGATCGGCTGCCCCATCATCCGGTGGATCAGGTAGCTCAGCCCGTTGGAGAGGGCGTCGAGATAGGGCTGGTCGATCTGGGCGACGTCGCCCGTGAACACGATCTTCGTTCCCTCGCCCGCCCGGGTGATGATCGTCTTCACCTCGTGGGGCGTGAGGTTCTGCGCCTCGTCCACGATGAAAAACATCCGCTGCAGGCTGCGGCCGCGGATGTAGGCCAGGGGCGTGATCACGAGCTTCTCCGACTCCCGCATGTCGTTGATCCGCTGGGCGGCCTGCGTCTCGTCGCCGCATTGATGGCGGATCACGGTGAGGTTGTCGTAGAGCGGCTGCATGTAGGGATCGAGCTTGTCGGCGATGTCGCCCGGCAGGAAGCCGAGATCGCGGTTGGACAGCGGCACCACGGGCCGGGCCAGCATGATCTGGCGATACCGCTGCCGGCACTCGAGCGCGGCGGCCAGTGCGAGGAGCGTCTTGCCGGTGCCCGCGGTGCCGGCGAGCGTGACGAGCTTGATGGAATCGTCCATCAGGGCCCGGAGGGCGAAGGACTGCTCGGCGTTGCGTGGCGTGATGCCGTAGCAGGTCTGCTTCTCGATCCGCACGAACGACCGGTCGGAGCGGCGATACGTGGCCAGTGCCGACTTGCTGCCGTTGCGGAGCACGAAGTTTTCGTTGGCGATCGGCTCCTGCGGGAGCGGGATCTGGGCGGCCGGCAGGACCCCGCCGTGGGCGTAGATCTGGTCGATCGTCGCCGAATCGATCCCTTCGATGATGCGTCGGCCGGTGTAGAGCTTGTCGAAGCCCTGCACCTTGTCCGACTTGTAGTCCTGGGCATGGATGCCGAGCGACTTGGCCTTCATCCGCAGGTTGGTGTCTTTCGACACGAGCACCACCTGCCGGGGCGCCTCCCGCTCCTGCAGGGCGAGGGTGGTCTTGAGAATCCGGTGATCCGGCGTGTCCTGCAGGAAGGCGTCGTCGAGCAGGGTTTCACGGCCGCTGCCGAGCACGACGCGGATCGCACCGAGGCCCTCGCCGAGCGGGCTGCCGTCGTGCGAGAGCACGTCGCCGGTGAGAGAGTCGAGGCGGCGGAGAAACTCCCGCGCCTGGAAGTGGATGTCTTCGTTGCCGCGTTTGAACTGGTCGAGTTCCTCGAGCACCGTGATCGGGATCGCGACGTCGTGCTCCTCGAAGTTGCGGATGCATCCGCTGTCGTGCAGGATCACGTTGGTGTCGAGCACGAAGAGCTTCGGCCGTGTCTCGGTCATGGGGCCTCCGGCGGTGGATCGTGGAAGATCGCTGCGTGGGCATGACAAGCCTGACGGGCCGTATGGTAGCCCGGACCGCGCCCCCCGCGGCAGGCCGATTTGCCGGCGGATTCACGTGCGGATTGTGAGTTTTTCATCTTGGTCCGCCCGGTGGCTCTGGCGGGCGGCGGCTGCGGACGGTCCGACCGAAGTCCTCTGACGGTCGAACCCAAATCGAACGGCGCCAAACGATTACTCTGTCCCCGCACGGACACCGGATCCCCCAGGATGACGGCTGACAGGCTCGTGAATCGCTGCTGCCCGTCGTGGAGATGTTGTGAGTCTGGTGGGGGTTGTTTTGCTAAGACACAGCGAAGTCCTGCTGCGGACCCCTTCGTTTGTTTCCCAGAGCAAGATGGCTCCTAAGGGGTAGCCCCGTTAAAGGGGAGCAAGCAGGTCGCGGACCCGGGGTGACCGCCAAACGTACCGTCGCTGCATCTCGGGTAGGCGCTGGTGGCCCCGCTCAATCCGACTCGCCAGCTCATCGACGGCGGCTTCTACTTTCGCCATGGTGCCTCCCTGGACTCAGGGCCACAACGCCTAAACTACAACGATGAGGACCGCCCCGGCAGTGGGGAGGGGTCGCTTTCGTGCTCAAAGCAGCAGGAAGTGTTTATCCGGCCCTCCGCAATTCCTTTCGCTGTGCTTGTCGCAGTGGATTTGACCATCGGATGAGCCTTCAGTCTGGTTGTGTTGCGGAACAAGTGGTCGGGAGTCGCCTCGTAGCCATAAGCAATTGATCGCACGACGGGGCATAGTCGGGACTTGATTTGCACGCAGGCTTCCAGATGGGCGCTTGCAGTATGCAGCGGCCAACTTCGGCGAGTCAGCCGATGCCTTCCAGTTTGCGACACAGGCCTCTACGCCAACCTGTGATCGCTCATACCCAAACTGGGGAGGGAGCACTAGACTAGCGACCAATCAGGCGATGATTCGTGGCGACATACAGGTGTCTCTCCACTGATTCCTACAAGTAGTCACTTATGGCTCGCTCAACCGCCAATCGCCAGCGCATCATCGACCATGGCGAGGTCTTTACCCCGCCCGAGCTAGTCGACGCCATGCTCAACCTCGTTGCGCACGAATGCGAGCGCATCGACTCCCGCTTTCTCGAACCTGCCTGCGGCGATGGAAATTTTCTAGCCGAAGTGCTTCGGCGAAAGCTCGCCACCGTCGACAAGCGCAACGCTCGCAACCGCGACAAATGGGAGCGTGATGCGGTTCTGGCTATTTGTAGCCTCTACGGCATTGACTTGCTCACCGACAACATCGCCGCATGCCGCGATCGACTCTTGAAGGTCGTCAACGACGCTCACGAAGCTCGCTTTCAGGCTCCGCTGCCCGAAGAAGCGGCTCGCGCAGCGACCTACATCCTGTCCAGAAACATCGTGCAGGGCGATGCCCTCACGCTCCGTACCGCTGGTGACCGCCCGATCATTTTCCCCGAATGGTCCCCAGTAAACGGCTCGATGCTGAAACGCCGTGACTTCGAGTACGACCATTTGCTCGACCATGCCCACATGTCGAAGCTGCCGCTATTCAGCGATCTAGGGAATGATGTCTTCGTGCCCACTCCGGTCGGTGAGTTTCCTCCTTGCCACTACCTGAAGGTGCATGCTGCGGAGGGTTCACTTGAGCGGCCATAACCCCGACATCCTGACCTGCCTCGCCAACCTGAGTGCCGATGAGGTCTTCACCCCGCCGAAACTCGCGTCGGCGATGCTCGACATCCTGCCACAGGATTTGTTCCGCCGCCCCGATACGACTTTCCTCGATCCCGTCTGCAAGTCAGGTGTATTCCTGCGCGAAATCGCAAGTCGGCTCAACGACGGCCTGCGCGACCAGATGCCGGACACGCAGTCCCGGATCAATCACATCCTGACGACGCAGGTCTTCGGGCTGGCGATCACGGAACTGACCGCGATTCTTAGTCGGCGGAGCGTTTATTGCTCGAAGAAAGCCGACGGCAAGTACAGCATCGCCACCGCTTTCACCAAGCCGGACGGCAACATCCGCCTGCCGAAGGCTCAGCATACATGGGACGCTGACGGCAAGTGCGAGTGGTGTGGCGCTAACCAAGGCGAATACGACCGCGACGAAACACTCGAAACCTATGCCTACCCGTTCATTCATGGGATCGACCCGAAGGAGATATTCAACGTGAAGTTCGATGTCATCGTTGGGAACCCGCCGTATCAGCTGAGTGATGGAGGCTTCGGGCGTAGCGCGTCGCCGATCTATCACGAGTTCGTTCAGCAAGCGATGAAGCTAGAACCCCGATTCTTGTTGATGGTCACGCCGTCGCGGTGGTTCGCCGGCGGCAAGGGTCTAGACCAATATCGCGCCGCGATGTTGAGTGACCGACGCCTTTCACACCTAGTCGACTTTCCAAAGCTCTATGAGCCCTTCCCCGGCGTCAAGATTCGCGGCGGTGTATCGTATTTTCTTTGGGAACGGGACTACAACGGCCCTTGTTCCGTCCAGACGATGTGGGATGGCCATCCACTGGGTCCGCCAGTGAAACGCTTCTTAGATGCATACGACGTGCTGGTCCGTCGAAACGAAGCAATTTCCATTCTAGAAAAGGTGCGGGCGTACCGCCAGAACGGGATGCCTGAGCCCACGCTCGACCAACGCGTGTCTAGTAGTAAGCCGTTCGGATTCCGCACAAATTTTCATGGTGCTGCGGATCCGAAGAAACTTAAAGATCCGATCAAACTGTTCGGCTCACAGCGGGTCACATGGATAGAGCGGTCTGCTGTGCACACCAACGTCGAGTGGATTGATAAATGGAAGGTTCTGTTGGTTGGACTACAAGGTACAAGCTCCGCTGTGGAGTACAGGTTTGTAGGCACTCCTAAGATCGCAGGTCCGGGAGAGGTGTGTTCGGAAACCTATCTTGTTGCGGGCCGATTCGATAGCAGCGATGAAGCCCAGAACTACGCCGCCTACCTGCAAACGCGACTCTTGCGGTTCTTGGTGTCTCTCCGGAAAGTGGCACAGCACGCGACGAGAGATGTCTACGCATTTGTTCCTGATTTGACTTACGACCGTGCTTGGTCTGACGCTGATCTTTACAAGCGATATGGACTTAGCGCCGATGAGATTGCGTTTGTCGAATCAGTTGCGAGGCCCGTGCCGACTGACGGGAAGCCGAGTAGCGCCGAGGATGACGATGAGTGATCCCTTCTTTCCCCCACGCCCGACGACAACTCCAACGATCTATGCTTTCGCCAGCACTCACCCGGATCACGCTGGGTTGCTCAAGGTGGGCTACACCGAGCGCGTTGCGGCGGATCGGATCGCCGAGCAATTTCCGTCCGGCTTGAACGCATATCGGATTGAGATGATCGAGCCAGCCATGCGATCGGACGGGTCAAGTTTTACAGACCGCGACGTACACCGGCATCTGCGGGCGAAGGGCATCAAGAATCCATCGCACGAGTGGTTTAAGTGCACTGTGCAGCAGGTGCGTGCTGCGGTGGTTGCCGTGCGCGAGCGAACAGCAAACGTAGAAGACCGCACGCTGAGCTTCGGCCTGCGTCCAGAGCAGCGTGAGGCCGTGGAAATGACCACGGCCTACTTCCGTAAGGCCAAGAAGGAGCAGGCGGGCCATACGCCGCACTTCCTCTGGAACGCGAAGATGCGTTTCGGCAAGACCTTTGCCGCGTATCAACTTGCCAAGACGATGGGGTGGACGAAGGTATTGGTGCTGACGTTCAAGCCAGCAGTCGTTCACGCGTGGTCAGACGACCTATGCCGACACGTCGACTTCCAGGGCTGGCAGTTCATTTCACGCGGGGGTGAGCTGACCTACGAGCAGGCGGACAAGAAGAAGCCGATTGTCTGCTTTGGGAGCTTTCAAGACTTTCTGCAGCGTGCGCCGAATGGTGCGATCAAGCCGCGAAACGAATGGGTTCACGATACGGAGTGGGACTGTGTGATTCTGGACGAGTACCACTACGGTGCTTGGCGTGAAAACGCGAAGGGGCTATTCGGGGCAGATGAGGAAGACGCCGGCGAAGTAGCCGAGGAGGTATCGAAAGCAGAGATTGAGTTCGACGAGTCGATCCTGCCCATCACGACAGGGCATTACCTGTACTTGTCGGGTACTCCATTCCGGGCGCTGGCATCTGGGGAGTTTATCGAAGAGCAGATTTACAACTGGACATATAGCGATGAACAGCGGGCGAAACGCGACTGGAGCGGTCCGGGCGATAACCCCTATGCGTCATTGCCACGGCTGGTGCTGATGACGTACACGCTCCCGGATGACATCCGGCAGGTTGCAGAGGAGGGCGAGTTCAACGAGTTTGATTTGAACGAGTTTTTCTTGGCCTCTGGCGAACGGGATGCCGCGAAGTTCGAGCACGAGGATGAGGTACAGAAATGGCTCGATCTGATCCGCGGCGCCTATCGTGGGACAACGGTCGACGATCTGAAACTCGGGAAAGATCGCCCGCCGCTCCCGTTCAGCGATTCCCGACTGTTGGGCGTATTGCAGCACTCGTTTTGGTTTCTGCCGAGCGTGGCCTCGTGCTACGCGATGGCAAACCTGCTGACGGCAAAACAGAACACTTTCTATCACGACTACAGTGTGGTCGTCGCGGCGGGAGGGAAGGCAGGCATCGGCGCGGCGGCGCTCCCGCCGGTGCTGGAGGCGATGGACGAACCGCTGTCGAGCAAAAGCATCACGCTCAGTTGCGGGAAGTTGACGACCGGCGTGACCGTGCGGCCGTGGGCGGGGATGTTGATGTTGAGAAAGTGCAGCAGCCCAGAGACGTACTTTCAAAGCGCGTTTCGCGTGCAGTCGCCGTGGACGGTAAACGACGAATCTGGAAACGAGATAATCGTCAAGCCCGAGTGCTACGTCTTTGACTTCGCGCCCAATCGCGCACTACGGCAGATTGCTGACTACGGATCGCGATTAGCAACAGACGATACGCCAGCCGAGCAGCGAGTGTCCGAGTTGGTAGGTTTCCTGCCGGTGCTTGCCTACGACGGCAGTAGCATGCGGCAACTCGATGCGGCGGCGATTCTGGACATCGCGACTGCAGGCACGAGCGCTACGCTGTTGGCGAAGCGGTGGGAGAGCGTGTTGTTGGTGAATGTCGACGACAGCACGCTTAATCGACTTATGAGCGATCCGGCAGCAATGGCTGCATTGAGTGCCATTGAGGGATTTCGCAATCTCAATGCCGACCTGCAAACAATCATCAATCGGTCGGAGCAAATCAAGGACGCCAAGCGCAAGTCGGGCGAAGGAAAAGAGCCGAGCGCAAAGGAAAAAAAAGAACTCACCGAGGCGGACAAAGAGCGTAAGAGCCTACGCAAGCAGGTGCAGGAAAAGCTGATCAAGTTCGCGGCCCGCATACCGGTGTTCATGTACCTGACCGACTTTCGCGAGCAGCGGCTGAAAGACGTCATCACCAAGCTGGAGCCAAAACTGTTCAAGCGAGTTACGGGGCTAACGACCGCTGACTTTGAACGGCTTGTGAGTCTTGGTGTTTTCAACAGTGCATTGATGAATGACGCAGTCTGGAAGTTCCGCCGATACGAGGAAGCGAGCCTGAGGTATATGGGTGTGAGCAGACACCAGAAAATGGAAGTGGGGCTGTTTGACACCGTGCTGACAGAAGAGGATTTTCTAGCCAGCTTCAAGGGCGTAGTAGAGGAGTGACTGGGTTTTGTCGGGCCGCCCCCCGGCACATGCGACGACGTAAGCCGTGCACTGGCCCTACTCCAAGCAGGGGCTGCCCGCCTGAAGTCGAACAACACCCTTTGCGGTTCCAAGCCGGGCGGACGGTCAGTCTTCGTCGATATGCAGCTTGTGCATGATGCGGTGCACGAAGGGCGTCAGCACGAGCGATGCGGCCCCGATGAACAGCAGTCCGGAAAAAAGCGCGTAGGCCGACACGAAGAGTTTTCCCGCGCGGCTCGTGATCGGATCGACCGGCCCCATGCCGCCGAGGATCATCGAGGCGTTCACCAGCGCGTCGATCCAGGGCAGATCGCCGAGGAAGTGGTAGCCGAGCACGCCGATCCCGAGGGCGATGAAGATCGTCGTGGCCGAGAGCGCGAGAAACCCGAGAACTCGCCACAGGAATCGCTGCGGTGGCAAGAGCGGATCGGTGCGGTGCTCGAACATGCCCGCTATCGTACCGACCCCCGCCAGCCGTCCCCGAGTCGTCCACGGCCCGGGATCGGAGCCGGACTCCAATCGGGCGGTGCCGCCGGGGCTGCCGGGTGCCGTCCGCACCGCGGAAAAAGAGAAAATGCCTCGTCTTGGACTCGAACCAAGAACCCTCGGATTAAGAGTCAGATGCTCTGACCAATTGAGCTAACGAGGCCGCTCGTCCCTTTTCTACCCATCATGCTCGGCAGAGACAAGGGTCTGCCGGCTTCCCGCCGCGATGCGGGCCGGAGCCCGCGTTGCAGGGATTCACCGGGAACGGCTACATTCCGCGCTCGCCCTCCGCCACCGTGCGCGGCCGGCGGAAGGCATCGCGACCACAAAACCACTGCGGAGACGACTCGATGGGCAGGTTCGACGGGATGAAGGGGCTCGTGCTCGGCGTGGCCAACGACCACTCGATCGCCTGGGCCATCGCCAAGGAGATTCTCGCCGAGGGGGGGCAGATTGGCTTCACCCACCTGCCGGACCGTCCCGACGACGAACGCCAGCGGAACCGCCGCCGCGTCTCGCAGCTCACCGATCCCGAGCCCAACGCCAAGTTCCTCGTGCCGATGGACGTTTCGAGCGACGACCAGATCGCCGCCGTCATGGACCGGGCAAAGCAGGAGTTCGGCACCCTCGACTTCGTGCTCCACTCGATCGCCTTCGCGCCGCTGGAAGACCTCAAGGGCGACACCACCAACTGCAGCCGCGAGGGTTTCCGCCTGGCGATGGAGACGAGCGCCTACAGCCTGCTCGCCGTCGGCCGCCTCTCGCGGGCCATCCTCGCCAAGGATGCCTCGATCCTGACGCTCACCTACTTCGGCGGCGAAAAGGTGGTGCCCGGCTACAACATCATGGGCGTCTGCAAGGCCACGCTCGACACCTGCATGCGCTACATGGCCTTCGACCTCGGTCCCGCGGGCGTCCGGGTCAACGCGGTGAGCGCCGGCCCGCTCCGCACGCTCGCCGGCCGCGGCGCGGGCGTGGACGACATGCTCGGCCTCTACCAACACATGTCTCCCATGGGCCGCAACATCACCCACGAGGAGGTAGGCAAGGCCGGAGCCTGGCTGTTGTCGCGGGAGTCGCAGGGAATCACCGGCGAAATCCTCCACGTTGACGCCGGCTACAACATCATGGGATCGCCGGGCAGGCTGCTCGACCTCGTGCCGAAGCAGGCGGAGTGAGGGTCGCGACGCTGATCGCGGTGGCGGTCGTCGTGCGCGACGGTCGCGTGCTCGTCGGCCGGCGGTCCGAGCAGGCGGCCGACGCCGCCGGGCTCCACGAGTTTCCCGGCGGCAAGGTCGGCCAGGACGAGTCGCCCGAGGCGGCCGCCGAGCGGGAATGCCTCGAGGAGACGGGCGTCGCCATCCAGGTGCGGCGCCTGCTCGCGCGGTCCACGGCCGCCGCGACGCACGGTCCGCTCGAGATCCTGTTTTTCGAGGCCGTGGCCCGCGACGGGAGCGACGAGCCGCGGCCGCCCTTTGCCTGGACGCCGCTCCCCCTGCTGCCGACGCTTTCGTTTCCGGCGGCCAACGCGGGCGTGATCGCGATGCTCGTTCAGGGCGGGTCGTAGCCGCCGGGATGCCACGGATGACAGCGGCCGATCCGCGCGAGCCCCTTCAGCATTCCGCGGACGGCGCCGTATTTCTCCACGGCCCCGCGAAAGTAGCTGCTGCACGTCGGCTGGAAGCGGCAGTGCCGGCCGAGCAACGGACTCAGCGTGCACTTGTAGGCGATCACGCCGAGGATGAGCACGGCGGACGCCGCCCGATCGCAGAGCCGGCAGGCCGTCCGGCACGCCCCCCGGATCGTCGAGCCCATCACCGCCTCCGCTTCGGCTTCGTCGTCGCGGTCTCGCGAGGCACCGGCCTGGCGGCCGCGTAGCCCTTGCGGCCGATCACCCGCGCGGCGAGCGCGGCGAGCGTCTCCTCGATCCTCCGGGCGGCCTCCGCGCCGCGGGGCGGCTCGCCGGACCGCACCACCACCACGAAGTCGTTGCCCACGGGAAGGCTGCTGCGGATCGTGCGGAAGGCCTCGCGCAGCCGCCGCTTCCAGCGGTTGCGGACCACCGCGTTGCCGATGCGACGCGACACGGAAAGCCCCACCCGCGCGCCGGACGCCGGATTCTCGTTCAGGGCCGCGTAGAGCACCAGCGGTCCTGACGCGGCGCTCTGACGGCAGTCGTAGACACGGGAAAACTCGGCCGGCCGCAGGAGCCTCAGCCGCCTGGGAAACCCGCGATCACCGGCGGTCACCACCGCAGCTGCGCCCGAGGTCCGGCGGTCGCGCCGGCCTGCGCGGCCCTGGAGGCCTCCAGCAGATGGTCCATCGCCGCGGCGTCAGCCGTGTCGGGCAACGCGATCTGGAGCTCGACGATCAGGTCGCCCTTCGAGCCATTCGCGTGCCGCACTCCCATGCCTCCGGCGCGGAGCTTGCGTCCGCCGCTGGTCCGCGGCGGAACCTTCAACACGATCGTCCCCCACGGCGTGGGCACGTCGATTTTCGCCCCTTCGATCGCCTCGGTGAGTGTGATCGGCAGCGTCATCTCGAGCGTGTCGCCGTCGCGACGAAACACCTGGTGGGGCTCGATGCCCACTTCGAGCAGCAGATCGCCCGCCGGGCCGCCTCCCGTGCCCGGAAGGCCCTGCCCGCGGAGCCGCATCCGCGCGCCATCGGGGAGACCCTGCGGAATCGTCACGCTGATCTCTTCCGTCTTGCCGCCACCGCGATCGACCTGCAGGCTGGCCTTGCCGCCGTCGATCGCGAGCGTGAACGGAATGGTCATCCGCGCCGTGAGGTCCTCGCCCGGCGCCTGCGTCGGCCGGCGGCGGCGACCGCCGGTGGTCCGTGCCCGCGGCCCACCGCCGCCGAACAACTGTTCGAAGCCACCGGCCCCGCCAAACAGGCTCTCCAGATCGATCTCCTGGCCGCCGCCGCCGCCGCCAGGAAAGCCACCACCGCCCGGGAAGCCGCCACCGCCCGGAAACGGCCCGCCGCGTCCCCCTCCGGCCCCGACGCCCTCGAAGGCGCTGCCGTAGCGGTCGTACATCTCCCGCTTGCTCGGCTCGTTGAGGACGTCGAAAGCGGCCTGGACCCGCTTGAACTTCTCCTTCGCCGCGTCATCGTCGGGATGGAGGTCCGGATGATACTTGCGGGCCAGCTCCCGGTAGGCCTTGCGGATGTCCTCGGCCGACGCCGTCCGGGGCACACCGAGCGTCTGATAGTGATCATCCGCCATCGAATCGGGTCTCTCACGCGGGAACTCTGGCCGGACACGATTCTAGGGAGAGCCCCAGGCTGCCTCAAGGAGCATGCCCGCACGGGGGCGTGCGCCGCGACCGCTATCCCGGCGGGGGTTCCGCCGACTCGATCGGCGGCACCGCCCGCTGCTCCAGACACTCGTATTGACAGCGGCGCGGGGGCTGCCCGTCGATCGGCGTCAGGAGGTGATACGCACCGTCCGGATCGAGCCGCCGGGCCCGCGTGTTGTCGGCGAGATAGACCGGGATGATCTCCTTGAGAATCCGATCGGCGAGTTCGGGGGCCTGCACCGGAAACATCACCTCGACACGGCGAAAGAAGTTTCGCGGCATCCAATCCGCGCTCGAGAGATAGACGCGGGCCTCGTCGTCGGGCCCGAAAACATAGATCCGGCTGTGCTCGAGAAACCGGTCGATGATGCTCCGCACCCTGATCGTCTCGCTCAATCCCGGCACGCCAGGACGCAGGCAGCAGATGCCGCGCGACACGATGTCGATCGGCACACCGGCCTGGCTGGCCCGGTAGAGCGCCTCGATCACGCGATGATCGACGATCGCGTTGAGTTTGGCGAAGATCCGGGAGGGTCGCCCGTCGCGGGCCCGCTGGGCCTGCTCGTCGATCAGTTCGATCGTGCGGCGGTGGAGGTCGTTGGGGGCGACGATCAGCTTCTGCCAGGCATGCCCCTGGGAATATCCTGTCAGCAGGTTGAAGAGGGCGGAGGCATCCTCGGCGATCGCCTCATCGGCGGTGAACAGCCCCACGTCGGTGTACGACAGCGCCGTCGTCGGGTTGTAGTTGCCCGTGCCGAGGTGCACGTAGCGGCGGAGCTGCTGCCCCTCCTGCCGCACCACCATCGAGACCTTGCAGTGGGTCTTCAGGTCGAGGAAGCCGAACACGACGTGCACGCCGGCCCGCTCCATCTGCCGCGCCCAGCTGACGTTGTTGGCCTCGTCGAACCGGGCCTTGAGCTCCACGAGCGCCGTGACGTGCTTGCCCGACTCGGCCGCGGCCATGAGCGCGCGGGAAATGGG